>Ga0247727_10006550_pt1 | contig 22846 bp, 17 predicted proteins | sample WisWelCaveWW1625_FD_202498 | JGI IMG/M metagenome (GOLD analysis project Ga0247727, IMG submission 202498) | Biofilm microbial communities from Wishing Well Cave, Virginia, United States - WW16-25 | ecosystem: Environmental > Aquatic > Deep subsurface > Groundwater > Cave microbial mat | place...
GGTGATGAGGCGCTGGGCCGCGGCCGGCGGGCGCTTCGCCGCCTGAGCTCAGCTTTCCGGGCGCTGCGAGCGCGTGGCAGCCGGCGTGCGGCCCCGTGCCGGGCGGCCCGCCCAGAGCGCCGCCTCGGGCTCGCTTCCGGCCGCGGCGACGTCGACCCAGTCGCGGCTGCGCGCCGCCGCGAGCGCGTCGCCGGCCAGCTTCGCGGCCCGTGCGCGATCTCGCGGCCGATGCCGCGCGAGCAGTGCACGCGCGCACTCGATGCGCGTGCGCGCAGCCCAGAGCCGCGCCCCTGCCCTCGCTTCCGCGGCGAGCGCGACTTCGAAGTGTGCGATCGCGGCGTCCCACTGGGAGAGCGTCGCGGCCGCGAGCCCGAGCGCGTGCGCGACCGAGCCGTAGTAGAGCAGGCCGCTCCCCGCCACGACGTGCAGGCGCGCGTGGGGCGCCAGCAACGGCTCGAGGGATGAAGCCGCGAGCTCGTCGCCCGTCGCGAAGGCCACCTCGGCCGCCATCGCCAGCGTAGGCAGATGGCCGCGATCGCGCGGCACCTCGGCGAAGCGGCTGCGCGCGAGGGGCTCGAGCGTTTGGCGCGCCTCCGCAGTGCGCCCGGCCGCGAGCAGGATGCGGGCCAGCGCGGCGCGCCACGCCGCCGCCGCGGGAAAGCGCTCGACCTCCCGGCGCGCCGCCGCCAGGGCCTCGCCCGCCCGACCCTGCTCGAAGCGCAGGTAGACGAGCTGGGCACCCACCTCGAGCGCGACCTCGCGCGAATCGAGCCGATCGCCGAGTGCGAGCGCTTCGCCGACGTGCCGTTCGGCGCTGCCGAGGTCGCCGTCGAGCAGCGAGCGCGTCGCCCGCAGTGCAGCGCAGAACCAGCGCGCGTGCGGAGTACGGAGCGCCTCGGCGGTGCGCGTGCAGGCGCGGGCCTCGCGCTCCACGCCGGCCAAGTCCCCGAGCTCGAGCCGGCCGGTGAGCAAGCCCCGCTGGCCCGAGAGCACGAGCTCCAACGCCCCGCAGGTCTGCGCGGCCCGCGCGATCTCCGCGTTGAGTGCGAGCCAGCCCTCGTTGTCGGCCGCGCTCAAGGTCACGAAGGAGGAGTCGTCGAGCGCCTGCGCCAGGGTCAGCTCGTCGCCGAAGCTGCGCGCGGCGCCGATCGCTTCCTGCATCAGGGCTTCGGCGCGCGCACGATCGGGGTACCGCAGCTCGACGGCGAGACGGGAGAGCAGGCGGATCCGCAGCGCCTCATCGCCGGGCGGGATGCTGCGCTGCGCCTCCTCGAGCAGCCGGATCGACTCGGCGTCCGAGCTGCCGCTCGAGCTGGGTCGATGCGCGAAGCCGAGCGCCGCCGAGACGAGCAGGTCGCCCCGCCCGAGCGCGCGGGCGTGATCCGCCGCCTCGCGATAGCTGGCGCGCGCCCGTTCGAGCCCGAGCGCGCGCGTCTGCGCGTCGCCGAGCCCGAGCAGCAGCGTGGCGCGCAGCGCCGGCTCGCCGCGCTCCATGAACGCGACCTTCGAGAGCGCGCGCTCGTACCAGGTGACGGCGCGCTCGAAGTCGAACCGCCGCACCGCCTGCTCGCCGGCGCGGCCAGCAAGCTCGACGGCGCGGCCGGCCGGGAGGAGCGGCACTGCCTCGAGGGCGTGATGAGCCCGCTCGGAGAGCGCATCGTCCGGGGCGGCGATCCGCTGCTCGAGCGCCGCCGCGATGCGCGCGTGGACCGAGCGCCGCCTTTCCCCCGCCGGCACCAGCTCTTCGTAGAGCGCTTCGCGCACGAGCGCGTGGGCGAAGCGTGGCCCCTGGCCCGGCGCGGCCTCCGACACGAGCAGCGCTGCATCCAGCGACTCGCCGAGCCACTCGTCGAGCCGCGAAGCATCCGGCAGACAGCGTTCGAGGAGGCGCAGATCGACGGTCCCGATCGCCGCGGCGCAGCCCAGCGCCTCGCTCGCTCCGTCGGAGAGGCGCCGGAGCTTCGGGAGCAGCAGGTGCCGGATGCCGCGCGGCAGCAGGGCCTCCCAGGCGCGGGCCTCGCGCGCCGCACCGAGCAGCCCGCGCGCCTCGAGCGCGCGCAGGCTCTCACCCATCAACAGGGGATTGCCGCCGGTCTGCCGCTCGAGAGCGCCGATCAGCTCGGCGTCGACGTCGCGACCGAGGCGCGCGCGCACGAACTCGCGCACGTCGTCGGCGCTGAGTCCCGTGAGCGGCCAACGTTCGAGCGAGGTAAGGCGCAGCAGACGCTCGACCGCGCGCGCCTGCCGCGGCGTGCGCATCGCGTCCTCCTCGCGGCAGGTCACCACGATCGCGAGCTGCATCGACGCGATCGCTTGCCCCACGAACTCGAGCAGCTCGATCGAGTCGGCGTCGGCGCTGTGCAGGTCGTCCAGAAAGAGCGCGAGCGGGCCCGAGCGAGCGGCGTCGGCCAGGAAGGTCTGCACGGCGTCGAAGAGCGCGAAGCGCTCGGCGTCGTCGCCATGGCGGATCTCGGCTGCGCCTTCGGGCCCCGGCCCAAGCTCGGGGACGAGGCGGGCCAGCGCCGAGCGTTGTGCCGGCGCAAGGATCGACAGCGAAGGCGTCGCACTCCCGGCCAGCGAGCGCAGCACCCGCGCCCAGCTGGAGTGGGCCGACGCGCCTTCCTCGGGGAAGAAGGCCGTCGCCACCGTCGCCCCAGCCTGACGCGCGCGCGCCGCCAGCAGCTCGGCCGTGCGCGTCTTGCCGATCCCCGCCTCACCGGCGAGAAACAGGATGCAGCCGGCTCCAGCCAGCGCGCCGTGGAAGCGCGCCTCGAGGCGCGCGAGGAGCGCGGTGCGGCCGATGTAGCGCGAGGCCGGATCCTCGGCCGGCGCTGCGCTCGGCGCCGCGAAGCGGTAGCCCCGCCGCGCCACCGTGACGATCGCTTGCGGATCGCGTCCGCGATCGCCGATGGCAGCCCGCGCCAGGCTCACGGCGCGTACGAGCGACCCCTCGGTGACCGTGGCGTTCGGCCAGACCGCCGCGAGCAGCTCCTGCTTCGAGACCACCCGCGGACGCTGGCGCACGAGGTGGAAGAGCAGCTCGAGCGCCTTCGGCTCGACCTCGACCGCGCGCCCGGTGCGGCGGAGCTCGAAGCGCTCCTCATCGACCTCGTAGTCCCCGAAGGAGAAGATCAAGACGCGCTCCGCCAGCTCCGCAGGCCCCCAGAACAGCCGGGCCAGCATACCTCGGCCGGGAGCCTAAGTGGATCATCATCGAAACCTAAGAGTCTTCCGCCCCCCTCCCCCCTCATGCTGCCCCCTGAACGGCACGGCGAAGGAGGTCGTCATGGGCTCACGGCGTCTGCTCTGGGGTTTCCTCGCGCTCGGGGCGCTGCCCCTCTTGCTCGAGGCCACCACCGGCTGCGACCTCGTCTTCGAGCTCAAAGACGTCCGGAGGGACAACGCCGTCAACTGCCAGTGCGACTGCGGCGCGGACGCGGGCACGGCCCGCATGGTGCTCGTGGCGCGCTCCGAGGACGACGCGGAAGAGGTCGGAGGGACGATGGACCTCGCCAGCGGCGGCCTCGAGCTGGGCGCCGGTCTGGTCGGCGTGCGCTTCGCGGATCTGACCATCCCCCAGGGTGCCTTCATCAGCTCGGCGCACGTGCAGTTCGAGGGCGACGCGAGCGGGGAGGGCGAGACGACCGACTACACGATCCAGGCCGAGGCCTCGACGACCGCAGCGAGCTTCACGAGCGCCGACAACGACCTGAGCGGCCGCCCGGTCGGCAGCGCAGTCGACTGGTCGCCGGGCGCGTGGGACAGCGGCGATCGCGACGCCGCGCAGCGCACCTCGGACATCTCGGCTCTGCTGCAGGTGCTGGTGGACGATCCGGGCTGGAACGACGCCAGCTCGATCGTGCTGGTCTTCGCGGGCACCGGGCTGCGCACGGCGGAGTCGTTCGAGGGCGGGGACCAGCAGGCGGAGCTGGTCGTGCAGGTGACCGGGGATGTATCGGCGCGGCTGCCCGTGTGCGCATCCGACGACCTCTTCGCGGACGGCTTCTCGGCGGCCGACACCGTGACCCAGTGCAACCGCGTCGCGACCACGTTGAGCGAAATCGCAGGGGCCTGCGGCTACCCGCAGCCCTGCACATGCAGCGTGTTCGATCTGAAGGATCCCAATGGTCAGGAGGCGCCCGATACCTTCCCGCAGGCGACCTGCGACACGACGTGCTCGGAGGAGTTCGTCGATGCGCCGGCCTGTGACAACTTCGACCCGAACGAGTTCGCTGCCTGCGTGGCGAGCGGAGACACCGTCGCCAACTGCAAGGTGCACGTCGCCGCCACCAACGTGGAGAACGGGGGCGGGTTCCCGATCTGCGTGGCGTCCGGCAGCCCGCTCGCCTTCCACGCCTTCGGCGAACGCAGCCAGTGTGTGGTCGGAGGCAGCGCGGACATCGTGGTCGGCGGCCGCTCGCCCAAGGGCGACCCGGCCACCGCGGGCCTGATCGAGGTGCTCGGGGAGCCGTGTCCCGGCGGCAGCTGCAGGGTCCATCCCTACTTCGGCCTGAACATGAACGACATCGAGTTCGAGGTGCGCTGGGCCAAGAATCCGGTCTTCGGAGACCTGGTGGCCTCGGGCGCCGGCGTCGACGCCGAGGTGGTCGACACGAACGGCGACGCGGTGTTCCCCGCGGACGGCGTGCTCGGCACCGGCGCCGGGCGGCGCGGCTCCGACGCGCAGGAAATCGACGCCGGGAATCCCGACCCGCTCGGCCTCACCGTCGATTGGACCGGGAAGGAGTGCTTCATGGACGGAGGGCTCACCGCGGCGGTGCGCGACGACGGCGTGTGCGAGGTCGACAACGCGCCCGACACGATCCCATGCACCTCCGATGCAGACTGCGCGGGCGTCGGCGGCGTGTGCAGGCTACCGCCCGAGCGGGACGAGATGGTGATCACTCTCGATCTGGCCGGTGCGCTCGTGAACCAGCCGCCGAACGCTGCGGCCGGCGCCGACCAGACCGTCGAGTGCACGTCGAGCGCGGGGGCGCCCTTCGCGCTCGACGGGCGCGCCAGCAACGATCCGGACCACAACCTGGCGCTCGTGAGCTGGCACCAGGGCACGCGCACCGGCCCGCTGCTCGGCACCAGCCTCGTGGTGGGCCAGACGCTCGGCGTCGGCGCGAGCGGAAGCTTCGTGCTGCGCGCCGTCGATGGCTTCGCCCAGACGGACGAGGACGAGACCAGCGTCGCGGTCGTCGACACCACGCCGCCCGTGATCGCATGCAACGCGCCAGCCACGATCCGGCCGCCGGCTGCGGTGATCTCGTTCGGGGCGACGGCGACGGACGTGTGCGACGACGCGGTCGCGGCCGCGGTCACGGGCTACGACTGCTTCGCCTTCACCAAGAAGGGCAAGCGCGTCAGCAAGCTCGAGTCGTGCATCGTCTCGTTCCTGGGCAACACGCTCGCGATCCACGACGTCGGCGGCTACGGCGACCACATCACGTGGACCGTCGAGGCGCCGGACGACTCGGGGAACGTGGGGCGGGCCAGCTGCGAGGTGGTGGTCACGAAATAGCGCGGCGGCGCACGAACGCGAGCCAGAGGATGGCGGCGAGCCCGAGCCCGCCGGGCCAGTCGCCGAGCGTCTGGTACGGCGTCGTGCCCTCGAGCAGCACCACCTCGGCGGCGAGCGTCTCGCGGGTGTACGAGCCGCTCTGCGCGACGACGCGGCCGAGCGGGTCGATCACCGCACTCACGCCGTTGTTGGTGGCGCGCACCAGGCTGCGGCGCTGCTCCACGCTTCGCAGCTTCGCGAGGGCGAGGTGGATCCACGGCTCGTGGCTGTCGCCGAACCAGGCGTCGTTGGTGAGGTTCACGAGCAGGTGCGGCGTGCCCTCGCGCATCACGCGCCGCACGAAGCCGGGCAGCAGGTCCTCGACGCAGACCAGAGCGGAGATGCGGTAGCCGCGGAACGGCAGCGGGGCCACGTCGCGCCCCGGCTCGACGCTGGCACGCCCTGGCCAGAGCGCGCGCAGCCCCGGCGGCAGCCGGTCCGCGAGCGGCAGGTACTCGCCGAAGGGCATGCGTTCGACCTTGTCGTAGCTGCCGAGGATCTCGCCCTGCTCGTCGGCCAGCAGCACGCGGTTGCGCGTACTGCTGCCGGCTCGCACGACGCTCCCGAACAGCAGTGGCGTGCCCAGCTGCGCGCGCATGGCGTCGCTCAGGCGCTCGAGCCCGCTCGGCACACCGACTGCCCAGGCGGCTTCCGGCCAGAGGATCAGGTCCGGCTGCGCGAACTCTCGCAGCTCGCGCGTACCCGCGAAGAGCCGGCGCGCGTTCTCGGGCAGGTCACTCCACTTCTCGAGCGCGCCGAGGTTCGGCTGCACGATGCCGATGCGCAGCCGCGGCGCAGCCTGCACCAGCGCGTCCACCTGCCGCGTACGCAACTCTCCGTAGGCGAGCGCCGCGAGCAGGCAGGCGGCGGTCGCCGCGGCGGCGCGCGGCCGCACGCGCAGCTCGAAGAGCGCGCCGTTCACGGCGAGGCACAGTGCGCTGAGCGCGAGCGGTCCACCGAGCTCCGCGATCTGGACCACGAGCGGCAGCTCGTGAAGGCTCGCCCCGTAGTAGCCTTGAAAGATCCGTGGATAGAGCCACTCGCACGCGGCGATGGCTGCGGCAGCTGCGAGCGCGGCCGGTGCGCCGCGCCGCCGGGCCCGCCAGAAGAGCCAGCCGAAGCAGGCGTAGAGGCCGCCGAGCGCCACGAAGACCAGCAGCGCGAGCACGAGGCAGACCGGCAGCGGGAGGCCGGAGAAGGTCCGCAGCGTGAAGAGCAGCCAGTGACAGGCGGCTCCCCACAGCACGCTGCCGAACCAGAGGCCCACCCAGAACACGCGCCAGCCGCTCACACGGCCGGCGCGTTCCAGCGCCGCGAAGAGCGGCACGAAGCCCACCAGGGCAAGCGGCCACCAGCCGACGCCCGCGAAGCCGAGCCAGGCGAGCAGAGCAGCGAGCGCGGCAAGCAGCCAGCTCACCGGCGCGGCGTGCTCCGCCGCGCGCGCAACGCGAAGTGGACCCCGATGCCTGCGAGCGCGATGCAGCCGTACTGCGCCAGCGTCAGCCCGGCGTAGCGCATGTCCGCGGTCGGCAGATCGGTGTTGCGGAGGAAGTCGCCGAGGAAGCGCACGGGCGCGTAGAGCAGCGCGAGCCAGGCGATGATCGTCCCCGGCGCGCGGAGCCGGCGCACGAGCACGAGCGCGGCCGGCAGCAGGACGAGCAGCGTGTAGAGCAGCTCGTAGAGGCCGAGGTCGTGCCGCGCGCCGCCCGGAAACTGGAGCGCGAGGGGGAAGTCGCTGAGCCGGCCCACGTGATCGTGCACGAGCGTGCAGCCGAGCCGCCCGAACACCCAGCCCACCACGAATGCGGGCGCGAGCACCTCGGCGACGCTGAGCAAGGTGGCCGGCTCGCGGCGGAAGCGCAGCCAGAGCCCGAGCAGCGCCCCTGCGATGCCGCCGAAGGAGCTCAAGCCGTTCCAGAACTGGAGCAGCATCCCGGGGCTGAGATCGCCCGGGTGTCCCACATGGGGCAACAGTGCGACGAGGTGCGCCAGCGCGAAGCCCGGCACCAGTGCCCAGCCGATCGCCTCGTGGAGTGTGGCGGCCGGCAGCCCGACCGCGCGCGCGCGCCGCTCCGCGAACCACACGCCTGCGAATACGCCGATGACCACGAGCGTGCCGAACGCGGCCAGCTCGATGCCCCCGGGCAGCTCGATCACCCGCAGCTCGAAGTAGGGGAGCATGAGGCGGGCAGAATAGCCGGATCCGAGGCGCCGTTGACCGATCTGACGATCCGTCAAATACTCCGGCGAGGCGCGCAGCGCGCGCCGGGAGGGCCCCCATGCAGATGAACGACATGATCCTGGTGTCGGTGGACGATCACGTCTGTGAGCCGCCCGACATGTTCGAGCGTCATGTCCCGGCGAAGTGGCGTGACCGCGCGCCGCGCCTGCTCACCAAGCAGGATGGAACCGACGCGTGGTTCTTCGAGAACCAGCAGGTGCCGAACGTCGGGCTCAACGCGGTCGCCGGCCGGCCCGCCGACGAGTACGGCATGGAGCCGACGGCGCTCCTGCAGATCCGGCGCGGCTGCTGGGACCTGAAAGCGCGGCTCGACGACATGAACGCGAACGGCGTGCTCGGCTCGCTCTGCTTCGCATCGATGACCGGCTTCACCGGCGAGCTGTTCGCGCGCAGTGCCGACAAGGAGCTCGGGCGCGCGATGGCGCAGGCCTACAACGACTGGCACATCGACGAGTGGTGCGGCGGTGCGCCCGGCCGCTTCATCCCGCTCGCGCTGCCGACGCTCTGGGATCCCGAGGCCACCGCCGCCGAGATCCGCCGCGTGGCGAAGAAGGGCTGCCACGCGATGACGTTCCCCGACGTGCCATCCGGCCTCGGCTATCCGAGCCTGCACAGCGACTACTGGGATCCGATCTGGAGGGCCTGCGACGAGGAAGGCACGGTCTTGTGCGTCCACATCGGCTCGGGCACCGGCATGGCGCTCCAGGACCAGAGCGCGCCGGTCGAGATCATGATCACGGGCACGCCGATCACGCTCTTCAACTTCGCCAACGAGGTCACGTACTCGAAGTTCCTGCCGCGCTACAAGAACCTGCACTTCGCGCTCAGCGAGGGCGGCATCGGCTGGATCCCGTACTTCTTGGAGCGGGCGGACTACGTCTACAAGCACCACCACGCCTGGACGCACAACAGCTTCGGCGGGCGGCTGCCGAGCGATCTGTTCCGCGAGCACGTGGTCACCTGCTTCATCGACGACGCGGCGGGCGTGCGCAACCGCGACCTGATCGGCGTGGACACGCTCACCTGGGAGTGCGACTACCCCCACTCCGACAGCACCTGGCCGAAGTCGCCCGAGGTGCTGTGGCAGAGCGTGAAGGATGTCCCGAAGGCCGAGATCGACGCGATGACCCACGGCAACGCGATGCGGCACTTCCGCTTCGATCCCTTCCGGCACGCCCCGCGCGAGCAGGCGACGGTGGGCGCGCTGCGCGCCAAGGCAACGCACGTCGACGTGCGACCGTCAGCGGGCAAGGGCGGGAAGAAGCCCTCCGACTACAAGAGCGGCTACTGCACGATCGGCGACATCATGCAGCAGATGGCTGGCGCGTACGCCGTGGCCTTCCGCGAGGGCCAGGGCGTGGACCCCGAGGCCGCGCGCCGCGCCATGCTGGAGCGCTTCGCCCGCCAGCAGGCCCCGAAGTAGGGGCGGTAGGAGCGGGGACGTTCGTCAAAACGTCAAATTGTTGCGATGTCCCATCGACGACACCGGGGCAAACGATTCGACGTTTTGACGAACGTCCCCGTCTACGCCTCCTGCAGCGCCTGGAGGCGCTCCACCGAGTCCACGTACTCCTGCGCCAGCTCCAGGATCAGCTCGCGGCAGGAGCGCACGTCCTTCATCATGCCCACCACCTGACCGACGGGGTTGAAGGCGACGCGCTGCGCCTGGCCCGAGCCGGCGTAGCGGCTGGTGCGCGCAATGGCCTCCATCGTGACCATGCCCTGAAGCGGCATGCCGAGCGGCTCCGGTGCGCCCTCCTGCTCCCAGGCCTCGGTCCAATCGTTCTTCAGCATGCGGCACGGCTTCCCGGTCCAGGAGCGCGAGCGCACCGTGTCCTCGCTGGTCGCGCGCAGGTAGGAGTCGATCTGCGCGGGCTCGGCGTCCGCCTCGGAGGCGGTGAGCCAGAGCGAGCCGGTCCAGACGCCCTGCGCGCCCATCGCGAGTGCGGCCGCGATCTGACTGCCCTTGGCGATTCCGCCCGCCGCCAGCACCGGCGTCGGCGCCACGGCCTCGATGATCTGCGGCCACAGCACCATGCTGCCGATGTCGCCGGTGTGGCCGCCGCCCTCGGTGCCCTGCGCGATCACGATGTCGACGCCCGACTGCTTGTGCCGCACGGCCTGGTGCACGCGGCCGCAGAGCGCGGCCACCAGGCGGCCGCTCGCGTGCACGCGCTCGATCACGTCTTGCGGCGGCGTGCCGAGCGCGTTCGCGATCAGCCGCACCTTCGGGTGCACGAGCGCGACGTCGAGCTGCGGCGTGGCGGTAGCGGCCGTCCAGCCGAGCAGGCCCGAGCCGCGCTGATCCGCGGGCAGCTCCGGCACGCCGTGATCGGCGAGCAGCTTGGCCGCGAACTCGCGGTGCTGGAGCGGGACCAGCTCCGCGAGCTGTGCCTCGAGCTTCTTCGGGTCCAGCTCGCCCATCCCTTCGTACTTCTGCGGGATCACGAGATCGACGCCGTAAGGCTTGTCGCCGACGTGCTCGTCGATCCACTTGCACTCGCGCTCGAGCTGCGCGGGACTGAAGCCGACCGCACCGAGCACGCCGAAGCCGCCGGCGTTCGAGACGGCGGCCACCACGTCGCGGCAGTGCGTGAAGGCGAAGATCGGGAACTCGATGCCGAGGCGATCGCAGAGCGAGGTGTGCACGGTGGGCCCTCCCAGAAAGGCACGAGCGTATCGCAGCAGCGCCAGGGACGGGCCGGGGCTAGGCTGCGGCACTGCGCCCCTGGGAGCCCGACGTCATGACCCGCCCCGCTCGCGTGGACGAGGCCGAACCCTCCTGGCACGGCTACGACCCGACTACGCCGGATCAGGCTCGCTACGAGGATCCCTTCCCGCACCTCGCGCGCATGCGCCGCGACTGGCCGGTGAACGAGACGCCGGCGGGCCTGTGGCGCTTCTTCCGCTACGACGACTGTGTGCGCGTGCTGCGCGAGCTGCCCGCGGGCGTGCGGCGCGCCGACGGCACGTCCACCGGCATGGCGATGGGCGGCGCAGAGGGGCCGAGCGGCGGGCAGTTCATGCTCCAGCAGGATCCGCCCAACCACACGCGCCTGCGCAAGCTGGTCTCGAAGGCCTTCACGCCGCGCGCCGTCGAGCGCTGGCGCCCGCGCGTGCGCGAGATCGTGGCCGGGCTGCTCGAAGGGGCCCTCGACGCCGGCCGCTTCGACCTGGTCGCCGGGCTCGCGCATCCGCTGCCTTCGCGGCTCATCTGCGAGATGCTGGGCGTGCCGAGCGCCGACCGCGAGCGCTTCACGGAGTGGACCGCCGTCTCGACCCACCTGCTGCGCGGCGTGTTTCTCACCGGTGAAGAGCGCACGCGCGTCGAGGCTGCGGCGGGCGAGCTCGCGACCTACTTCCAGGGGCTGATCGCAGAGCGGCGGGGGCGGCTCGGCGACGATCTGCTCTCGGTGCTGATCCGCGCCGAGGAGGAAGGCGATCGACTCACGCCCGACGAGCTGCTGATCCAGTCGATCGGCCTGCTGGTGGCCGGCTTCGAAACGACCGTGGGCTTGATCGGGCTCGGCGCGAAGAACCTGATCGATCACCCGGCCGAGCTGGCGAAGCTGCGCGCACGCCCGGCGTTCGCTCCTGGCGCGGTCGAAGAGTGCCTGCGCTTCGAGAGCCCGGTCGGCATGACGACCCGCGTGCTGCACGCGGACGCCGTCTTCGAGGGACGGACCCTCGCGAAGGACACCAGCGTCTGGCTCTCGATCTGGTCGGCGAACCGCGACCCGGCGCGCTTTCCCGATCCGGACCGCTTCGACATCGAGCGCCGCGACAACGAGCACCTCGGCTTCGGCGGCGGCACGCACCTCTGCCTCGGCGCCCACCTCGCGCGCATGGAGGCGCAGGAGGCGCTCGGCGCCCTCGCCGCGCGCACGACGCATCTCGCGCGCGCACCCGGGCGCGTGAGCTGGGGCCCGTCGCTGTTCCGCGTACCGGCGCGCCTCGACGTGGAGCTGAAGCCCGCGTAGCCGTCACGGCAGGTCCGCGAGCGCCTGCGCTTCGGGATGCTTCGCCTCGCGCAGCTTCTCTTGCGCATGGCGCAGCGCCCGCAGCGCCGCGCTCCGCGACGCGAAACCATGCCGCTTGCGAATCGCCTCCACGGCGCTGTTCGGGTCGAGCGGGCAGCCGTCCACGAACCAGCTGCGCTCGAGCCTCGGCGCTGCGCGCCGCTCGGCGGGCTCCCCCAGCAGCACCGTGCCGCGCGTCTTGCGCAGCTGCTGGTAGTGGCGGGCCAGCAGCGTCGCGTCGGGAGCCTTGTGCGGCCGCGCCGGCGGAGCCTTCGTGCTCGCCTTCCCTGCGCCCGGCTTCGGCTCGCCGCGCGCGCCCTTGTCGCGCCGCGCGCTCAGCGCCTTCCCATCGCGCGCGCGAGCGCGGGGCGGCCGCCGCAGCGCGAGAACCAGTCCGCCACCTTGGGCGGGAGCTTCAGCTTGGCGAGCGTCGGCGCCCAGCTGACCACGGAGCCGACGTTCAGGTCGGCCACGGTGAAGGAGTCACCGAGCAGATACGGCCGGCCCGCCAGCGCGCCCTCGAGCACGCCGAGCGGCTTCGCGAAAGCTGCCTCGCCCGCCTTCGCCTCCGCCTCGTTCCGCTGTGCTTCCGGCAGGAACACGCGGTTCAGCAACACCCGCATCAGCGGCGGCTCCGCCTCGGTCATCGCCCAGATCGACCACTGGATGGCGCGCGACTGGTCGTCCGCCGACTTCGGCCAGAGCCCCTTGCCGCCGTCGTACTTCCTCGCGAGGTGGAGGTTGATCGCGAGCGACTCGAACAGCACCAGCCCATCGTCGTCGAGGGTGGGGATGTGGCCGTTCGGGTTGAGCTTCAGGTAGTCGGGCTTCTGGGCGTCGCCGATGAAGTGGGTCGGCACGTTCTCGTAGGGGACGCCGAGCTCCTCGAGCATCCAGAGGCTGCGCAGCGCGCGGGACTGCGGGATTCCATAGAGCTTGATGGCCATGATGTTCTCCTGGGCGCGAGCCCGCAGAGTATCATGCGCGCACGCCCGCAGGAGGAATGCATGGCCGACGCATCGGTTCGCCGCTCGACGGAGGCGGAGCTGCGCCGCATCAAGCCCTTCATGAAGCTGATGTCGGTCGCGAATACCTGGGTGTTCCGCGCCTCGGGCGGCCGCCTCGGCGCGAAGTTCATGCGCGGAGCGCCGGTGGGGCTGCTCACCACCACCGGCAGAAAGAGCGGCAGCCTGCGCACGACGCCACTGATCTACCTCGCCGACGCGGGGCGCATCGTGCTGGTCGCCTCCCAGGGAGGCATGCCGCGAAACCCGCTCTGGTACGACAACCTGGTGGCCGAGCCCGGGGTCGCATTCCGCACCCGCGAAGGCGAGCGGCGCTACCGGGCGCACACCGCAGCCGCTGCCGAGAAGGCGGCGCTCTGGCCGAAGCTCGTCGCGATCTACCGCGACTACGCTGAGTATCAGAAGCGCACCGATCGCGAAATTCCGGTGGTGGTGCTTGAGCCGGTCTAGAGGAGCCGCCTCGTGGCGAGCTCCGCGCCGGCATGCAGCGCGCGCAGCTTCTCGTAGACCACCTCTTCCGCCACCTCGCCGAGGCCGGCTGCCGTTCCGAAGCCGCAGTCCGTGCCGGCCAGCACACGGCGCGGGTCACCGATCGCCTCGGCGGCCTGCTCGATGCGCTCGGCCACGACCTCGGGGTGCTCGACGTAGTTCGTGGTGGTGTCGATCACACCGGCCACCAGCCGCAGCTCGCTCGGGAAGCCGCGGCGAGCCAGCACGCGATGCTCGTGCGCGTGGCGCGGGTTCGCCATCGCGAGCACCAGCGCGCCCACCCTGGCGTCGAGCACGCGCGGCAGGATCTCCTCGAGAGCGACGTCGAACAGGTGTGGCGCCTCGTAGTTGCCCCAGCACACGTGGAGCCGCACCTGCGCGCGCGGCACGCCCGCGAGCGCGCGGTTGATCGCCGCGACCGTGTGCTCGACGAAGTGCAGGAACTCCCCCAGCGGACGCTCGGCGAAGAGCGTGTGCCGCTCCATGGCGAGATCGGGCGCGTCGATCTGGAGCACGAAGCCGGCGGCGACGATGCGCTCCCACTCGCTGCGCAGCGCATCCGCCACCGCATCGACGTAGGCCTCGAGCGACGGGTAATGCGCGTTCTGCATGGCGCAGGCCACGATGCCCGGCGAGGGCGAGGTCCAGAACGACTCGACGAAGGAGCCCTGCGTGCTGGCGAGAGCCCGCCGATAGCCCGCGATCTCCCGCTCGAGCGGCCCGAAGTCCGCGTAGCGCACCTCGCCCTCGGCGCGCGGCGCCGACATCAGATCGACGCTGTCGCGCTGGAAGTCCGGGAGCTTCTGCGTCAGGAAGCTCGGGAAGTGCACGATGTCGCGCATCACCGGGCGCTGACTCTGCCCGGCGAAGCCGCTCATGCGCTCGCGCACGTGCGTCACGAAGCTCTCGCGCGGCTGCTCGCCGTCGTTGCCGACGTCGATCCCGCAGGCGAGCTGCGGCGCGACCGCGCGCTGCGTGGCGTCCAGGGTCGCGCGCGCCAGCTCGGCAGCGTCCACCGGCTCGCCGCGGCTGCGCCTTGCGAGCAGCGCGGTCAGCGCGGGCGGGCGCGGCAGGCTGCCGGCGTGCGTGGTGAGGATGCGCGCATCGCTCTGCTTCATGTTCGGCCCTCGAATCTCCGGATGGCGCGGAAGGCGCCGAGCGCGAGCAGGATCTTGAAGCCGCCCGCGACGCCGAAGGCCGCGGCGTAGCCGGCCTCCCAGCCGTGGGACGCCGCGACGGTCTGGCTCACGAGGCCGCCCGTGAGCGGGCCCACGATGAAGCCGAGGCTGCCGGCCGCATTGAAGGCGCCCATCGAGGTGGTGCGCACCGACTCGGGCGTGGCGGCGGCCGTGAACAGCATCGACGGCACGAACATCACAGCGGCCGCGGCGCCGGTCGCGAGCATCACGCCGAGCAGCGCGCCGGTCGGCCAGAAGCCGAGGCTTGCGACCAGACAGCCGTAGACGAAGCTGCCGCCGCACAGCACGAACGCGCGCGATGTCCTCTGCGACAGGATCCCGAACGGAAACGAGAGCGCGGCGAAGGGCAGCATGAACACGGCGATCAAGAGGCCGATCCGCGCCGGCGGCAGCGCGTGGATGTTGCGCAGCATCAGTGGGAAGGTCGAGGTGAAGAAGCCCACCGTGAAGCGGTCGGCGAAAGCGAACAGCAACGGGATGGCGACGATCGGGCTCGCCCGCACCAGGCGCGCGATCTCAGCGAGGCCGGGGCGCTCGCTCTCGCGGCCTCCCGTCTCGCGGAGCAGCAGTAGCGCGAGCACGGCGGCGGCGGCGACCACCGCCGCGCCGAGATAGAGCGGCACCAGCGGATCGGGGTGCCCGAGCCGGCCGCCGATCGGCGCGCCCATCGCCACGCCGAGCAAGAGGCCCGTGCCGGTCGCGCCCATCACGATGCCGCGCTGCGCCTCGGGCCGCGCGCCCGAGGCGAGGCCGAGCAGCAGCGAGAGCGCGAAGATGTGCGCGCAGCCCTCGACGAAGCGGATCGCGAGGAACAGCGCGAAGGGCACGTCGCGCGTGAGGCCGAGGAAGCAGAGCGCGTCGAGCGCGAGCGCCGCCGCGATCAGCAGCGGGCGCCGGCCGAGGCGATCCGCGAGCGCGCCGGCCAGCGGCGCCGCCAGCACCGCGCCGACCATGTTGACCGACATGAACAGCGAGGTGAGCAGCTCCGACACGCCGAAGCGCTCGGCCACCAGCTCGCGCAGCACGGGCACCGGCAGTGTTACGGGCAGCAGCATGAGCAGCGCCATCAGGCCGAGCGCGGCGACGCGCCAAACGGGATACAACGCGCGCTCCCCTACCAGCCGTCCACGTGCAGCACGCCGTCGAGCGGCTTTCTCGGCCCCACCTTGAACTCCGGCCTCCCCTTCACGTGGGCGACCGGGATCAGGGCGCACTGCGTCACATCCGCCGGGATGCCGAGCAGCGCTGCGGCCTCCTGCTCGTGCCAGAGGTGCAGCGTGGTCCAGCTGGTACCGAGGCCGCGCGCGCGCGCCGCCAGCATGAAGCTCCATGCGGCGGGCAGGATCGAGCCGTAGGCGCTGGCCTGCGCCAGCACCGCCATCGGGGAGGGCACCGCCTCGAAGCGCCCCGCCACACACGGGATCACGTGCACGGGCACGCGCTCGAGGTTGTCCGCCAGGTATCGGGCGGAGTCCATCACGCGGGCCTGCACGGCCGTCATCGAGGGATCGTTCTCGTGCACGTGATTCGCCGCGAAGGGCATGTTCTGATACACGGCCCAGGCCTTGCGGTAGAGCTCCGCCAGAGCGCGGCGCTTCGCGGCGTCCGTCACCACCACGAAGTGCCAGCCCTGAGCGTTCGAGCCCGTGGGCGCCTGGAGTGCAAGCTCGAGGCACTCCCTCACGAGCGCGAGATCCAGCGGCCGCTCGAGGTCGAGGCGCTTTCGCACCGCGCGGGTCGTGCGGAGCAGCTGATCGGGATCGAGGGGTAGCAGGTGAGACGGCACCGAGAACTCCTTCGCTTCGGCTAGAGTGGGCCCGGCCGCCAGGGTATGCAGCCCTTCCCGCACGGTCGACGCCCCTCCTGGAGTCGTATGAGCTCGTCGCCCGCGCCCTCGCCGCTCAAGAGTCTGCTGCGGAATCTCGGCTTCCTCTCGGTGCCGATCGCCGTTGCACTCTCGCTGCTCGCCCTCTCGATCTGGCTCGAGAGCCCGCCGGGCACGCCCCAGTCGCCACTCGGCTGGCTGGCCGGCTTCGAGAACGCACGGGCCGGAGCGCTGCTCGGCCTGTCGGCGCAGCTGGTGGCCGCGGTGCTCGCCATCGTGGTCACGGTGGCCGCGATCATGGTCGAGCTGGCCGCGACCCGGTACTCGAGCCGCATCACGCAGCTGTTCGTGCGCGAGCCCGGGAACTTCCTGCTGATGAGCCTCTACATCGGCACCACGCTGCTGTGCTTGTGGCTGGCCGCGGTGCCCGAGCTCGCGACGCAGGGGCCGCCGCGCTTCCCACGCGCCGGCTTGGTGATCGGCCTCGCGCTCGTGAGCCTGTGCCTCGCCGCGCTCTTGCCCTACTTCGGCTTCCTGTTCAGCTTCGTCGATCCCACCAACGTGATCGGGCGCATCCGCGACCAGGCCGTCACGCGCATCCAGCGCGCCACGCGACGCACCCTCGTGGGCACGCGCGCCAGCGTGATCGAGGCGATCGAGGAGCTGGAGGACGTGGCGCGCGGCGCGCGCGAGCACAGCGACCGCAGCATCTCGATGGCCGCGATCAGCGCGCTCGCCGGCCTGCTGCGCGAGTATGCGCCGCTGCGCAGCCAGCTCCCTGCGAGCTGGTTCGAGATCGAGGGCGCGCTCGCCGCCGATCCCGACTTCGTGTCGATGGCGCCGGTCACAGTTGCCGAGATTCGCGAGCAGCGCATCTGGCTCGAGACCAAGGTGCTGCGCCAATACTGGGCGCTGTTCGGCGAGAGCCTCGGCGACGCGCGCGACATCGCGAACCTGATCGCGCTCCAGACGCGCCAGCTCGGCGTCGGTGCGATCGGCAGCCACCCGGCCCTGCTCGACCTCGTGATCCGCTTCTTCAACAGCTACCTGCGCGCGGCGGTGAACGGGCGGGATCAGCGTACGGCCTACTACGTGCTCGACCAGTACCGGCTGCTCGGAGAGGCGACGCTCGCGGCCGGCGAGTCGCGCCGCACGTTCGAGATCGCTGGGCACCTGCGCTACTACGGCCTGACCGCCAACGAGATGAGCCAGCCGTTCCTGTTGGTGGCGGTGGCCTATGACCTCGCGCGCCTCGTGGAGTGCGCGGTGGAGGCTGACCGCGCGGATGCCGGCGCGCTGCTCGACCTGTTCCTCCAGGTGGACCGCGAGCCCGAGTCGCCGGAGCAGGAGGAGCGCCTGCGCGGCGTGCGGCGCGCGCAGGTGCAGCTCGCGACCTTCTTCCTGGCGCGCGGCGAGGAGCCGCAGGCGCGGCGCATCTTCGAGGACATGCGTGACGAACGGCACGAGCGCCTGGCCGCCGTGCGCGAGGAGCTGGTGGCCGAGGAGCGCGCGCAGTACTGGGAGTTCACGGACCGCGGCGTGAACTTCGGGTATCTGCCGCCCGAACGGCGCGCGCATCTCGCGCGCTTCTTCTCCTGGTTCGACGGCTCGCTCTAACGGGGACGTTCCCCGCTCAGCCGAGGTACTCCGAGGGCGGGGGCAGGTCGAGCAGCTTGGCGGTCAGCTTGGTGACGGTGTTCTCGATCTCCATCGCGCGGCTCTGCCCCTTCGTCATCAGGCCGTAGTGCAAGAGCTGCTGCGCGATGCGCATCATCACCACCGAGAAGCGGAAGCCCGCGAAGACCTGGTAGTAGTGCAGGTGCGCGACGCGGTGCCCGGTGAGGCTCTGGTAGTACGCCGTGCACTCGTCGTAGCTCGGGAAGCCCTCGAGGCGCGGCGCTTCCAGGCCTTCACTGTGATGGCGATCGAGGAACACCGCCCAGCCGAGATCCTTCTCGGGGCTGCCGCAGGTGACCATCTCCCAGTCGAGCACGGCGGCCGGCTTCGTGCCGTCGAAGATGATGTTGCCGATGCGCGCGTCGCCCCACACCAGGCCCTCGGGCTCGCCGCTCGGCTCGTTCTGCTGGAGCCAACGGAAGGCGGCCTCGGCGACCGGCTGCTCGCGCCCGGCGCCGGCCCACGCGAGATAGCGCTCGTAGTAGGCCAGCTCCTGCTCGAGGCCGTTCGCACCCAGCTCGGGACGGCGCAGGAAGCCGAAGCCGGTGGCGTCGAGGTCGAGCTTGTGGATGCGCGCCATCGCCTCGAAGCCGCCGAGGAAGATCGCGCGGCGCTCGGCGGGTGAGATCTCGGTCATCCAGCCACCCACGTGATAGGGCGGCTGATCGGTGGGCACGCGCCCCTCGACCTTCGCCATCACGTAGAAGGGCGCGCCGAAGATCGAAGTGTCGGCGGTCTCGAGCCAGAGCACGCGCGGCACCGGCACGTCGGTCTTCGCGAGCAGCTGCATGGTGCGGAACTGCAGGCCCATGTCGTACTCGGGAAAGACCTGGTAGCCGGTCGGCTGGATGCGCACGACGAGCGACTCGCGCCGCGGCCGGCCCGCCTCGCTCCACTTCGCCTCACACAGCAGCGTCTCGTTCGAGAAGCCCGAGCTGGTGGGCGCGATCAGCGGCGTCAGCGCGAGGTCGCGCGCACCGCCGAGCTGGCGGCGCAGCCAGGCCTCGAACTTGGGACCGTCCTGCTCGAGGTTGCGCTGCCAAGGCGTGGGCATCGGGATCCTCCGCGCGAAGGCCGGCAACGTAGCGCGCCGAGCGCGAGCCAGAGCAGCGCCGGCAGCACCGAGAGAAGCGCCTCGGGCCGCAGCGGCAGCGTGGTGAGGCGCACGGCGCCGATGCCGGCGAGTGTGAGACCGGCCCCGTGGCGCTGCGGGCGTACGTGCAGCGCCACGCCCAGCGCGCCGAAGCCGAATGCCTCGAAGCCGGCCAGCGCGCAGCAGCCCGCCGCGACGCAGCCGAGCTTCGCCACCGCGAACGCGAGCGGCAGCGTGGGCAGCGCCGTCGCCAGAAAGCGTTCGCGCGCGAGCGCTGCGAGCGGTGCGACGAGCAACAGTCCGGCCGGCGCGAACAGGAGGCCCCCCGCCCGCGCGAAGAGCGCCCCGAGCGCGAGCCCCACCACGAAACGGAGTGCGCTCGTGCGGGTAGCGTCGAAGCGCCAGACCGCCGTCCAGAACGCGGCACACAACGCGGCTTCGTAGACGTACTGGCGCGTCGTCGCATCGAGCGGCGGCATCAAGGCAGACGCAGCACCACGACCCCGCGTTGCGCCGGGCCGGGGCTCACGATGCCGCGCAGAAAGACGGTGTGTACGACGTGGAGGCACGACCAGTACAGGTAGAGCGCCGGAGAGAACAGCCAATCGCGCAGCCAGGCCGCGGCGTCCGCAGGTCCAAAGAGCAGCAGGGCGCAGAGCAAGCAGGGTGGCGCGTGCAGCGCGAACAGGCGCAGCGGACTCGCACCGCGCGCGATCAACGACACGAGCCAGCCGACCAGGTGGAAGAGCGTCGCCGCAGAGAAGATGTCGGCGAAGAGACCGGGATCATCCGACACCGCGAAGACAGCGGCCGCGACGGCGACGGCCGCCGCGAGCGGGAGCATGTTCCGCGAGGCAGCGCGCTCCAGCGGGCCGAGCAGAGCCCCGCTGGGCAGGGCGCGGGCGAGCGCCACGTCGTTCTCGGTGATGTGCCAGACGGAGAGCGCGAGCCACACGAAGACGAGCCAGGGCCAGGCTGCTACTGCCTCGGCATAGAGCGCGAAGCCCGTTGCGATCGTGACCGCCGTGAAGGCCCGGACGAGGAATGGCCGACCTGGTGGGTGGCGCGCCCCCAGCGCCGCGCCGATCAGGTGGCCGTAGCCGAGCGTAATCACGAACAGGTACTGCGCGGCCACCCGCGCATCGGCTTCGCGGAACGCGAGGTGCGATGCGCCGAGGAACGCAGCGACCACGCCTGCCGTCACGGAACGAAAGCAGAGCGGCGACATGCCCGCTGGGCTGCAAACGTCATGCCCCATCCAAGGACCGCAGTGCGCGCGGCGGTGGCACTTCGTGCACCCACGGGCTCGGCCCGAGTCTCCGCGTCCACACGCAAGCGAGCCCGAGCAACCCTGTCGCGACGCAGGCCGCGGCGATCGGCGGCAGGGCGGCGCGCTCCAAAGGCAGGCCGCAGACGAGCACCGCCGCGTTCAGGCCGGCGTGGTAGGCGACGCACAGCGCGACGCCCCCGGTCGCGAGGAAGACGCCGCCGAGCACGAGACCCACGCAGAAGGTGGTCAGCACGCTCCACGCCTCGAGGTGCGGCGCCGCGAAGAGCGCGCTGCTCAGCACGAGCGCGAGCGGCGCACCGACCCGCGCGCGCAGCGCCGGCAGCAGGCGCTCGCGGTAGAGCAGCTCCTCGAAGAGCGGCGCGAGCGCTACGTGCGCGAGCCAATCCGAGGCCGCCGGTTCCAGTGAGAGCGCCGGCGGCGGCGCCCACCCGAGTCCCCGGCCGACCAACACGATCAGCGCGAGCCAGGCCGGGAGCGCGACGAAGCCCGCCGTGCACGCGAGCAGCGCTGCACCGCTCGCCGCTGGCACCCGCGCGGCCGGGCGCGCGCACGTGAGCAGTACGGCGCAAGCGAGATACGTGAGCGCGAGCGGCGCGCGCAGCGCCGCCCCGAGCAGCAGCAGGCACCACACGCTCGCGAGCAACAGCCCGGCCATGCCCGGGTCCCGAGCAAGCCCCGTGCCGACTTGCTTCCGCAGGGGCTCTCGATCCATGATGGGACGCGCGGTCGAGCCACGGGTGTAGGGAGAGAGCAGAATGCGCCGCTCGCGGGCCCTGGACTGGTGGCTCCTCGCGACGCTGCTGCCCGTCTACCTGCTGCTGCAGGCCGCGGGCATCCAGGCGCACCTCGCGAGCGGGGGCAGGTCGCTGCCGTTCACGCTCACCGGAGCCCAGGGAGCGCACGGCCATCCGATCGCTCTCGGGGCCAGCACTCCGGACCTGGGGATCCAGCGCGGAGACCGGGTGCTTCGGATCGGGAGCCTCGACCTCCGGGGGCTCTCGCGCGCCGAGATCCAGCACCGCACCGTCCCGCTACTGGGCGAGGGGCGGCCCCTCGAGGTGGAGCTGGAGCGAGGCGGAGCGCACTTCACCGAGAACCTCGAGCCCCTGCCGAACCCGTACTGGTGGTGGACGCTGCCCGTGTGGGCAAGCTTCGCGCTCACCGGGCTCTTCCTGCTGCTCCGCGCGCCGCACTGGCACCTCGCCCGCCGCATGTTCGCCGCGTATCTCCTCTTCTGTTGCTACGGCGCGAGCCTGGCGACCGTCCATCCGGTCTCGGTGTTTCTGGGATTTGTCGTCGCTCAGGCGCTCTCCGCTGGGCTGTTCCTATGGGCGATCTTCGAGTGGACGCCGTCGGCGCGCCCGAGCCGGTGGTTGCGCGCCATCCCGTGGGCGATCGGCATCGCGCAGGCGGGGAATGCGGCTGCACGGACGCTCCTGACTCTTCCGATCTACCCCTTCCAACTCTGGTTCGACCCGGTCGTTGTGAGCGCCTTCGTGACGTTCCTCCTCGGAGGCCTGACGCGCGCCTACTGGCGCTCCGATCCCGTCGGGCGCCGGCAGCTTCGCTGGATCCTCTTCGGCACCTCCGTCGCCGCGCTCCCGCGGACGCTGTTCTTGATCGCGCGAGGCATCGCACCCGCGATCAGCGAGCCCTGGGATCAGGTCTCCCTCCTCTTCCTGGCAGCGGCCCCGCTCGGGACCGCGATCGCCGTCGTCGGCTACCACTTTCTCGACATCGACCGGCTGATCAGCGCGAGCGCAGCGGCGACGCTGGTCGGCATCGCGCTCGTCGGCGGCGCGCTCGCGGTGGTGCCACCCGTTGCGCGGGGGGTGAGCGCGGCGGTGGGCATGGATCCCGAGATCGGCCGGCTCATGCTCTCGATGGCACTCGCGGCGGTGCTCGTGCCCGCGTACCGCGCGCTGCGGCCCTGGCTCGACCAGCGCATGTTCGCCGAGCGGCACGAGCTGGCGCAGCGCTTCGAGCGCCTGCGCTCGGAGCTCGGTGCGTGCCGCGGCGTCGAGGAGATGGCGACACGAGCGGGCGAGGGCTTCGACGCGCTGCTGCGGCCGGAATCGATTGCGATCTACGGGCGCGCCGGCGAGGCCTTCACGCCGCTCTTCGTGCGCGGCAGCGCGCTGCCGCCCGCCTTCGAGGTGAGCAGCACGCTGGTGCAGGTGCTCGAGGCGAAGGGAGCGCCGCTCTTCGCGCGCGCCAAAGAGATCGGCCCCTTCGAGCGTGCCGCGCTCGAGACGCTCGGCGCCGAGGTGGTGGTGCCGCAGCTGCGCGAGCAGCAGCTCGTGGCCTTCACCTGCCTGGCCTCGAAGAGGTCTGGCGACATCTACACGGCGAGCGACCTGGCGCTCCTCGGAGCCGTGGCCGAGCGCTGCGGCGAGGTGATCGCGCGCATCGATGCGGAG
>Ga0247727_10006551_pt1 | contig 22837 bp, 20 predicted proteins | sample WisWelCaveWW1625_FD_202498 | JGI IMG/M metagenome (GOLD analysis project Ga0247727, IMG submission 202498) | Biofilm microbial communities from Wishing Well Cave, Virginia, United States - WW16-25 | ecosystem: Environmental > Aquatic > Deep subsurface > Groundwater > Cave microbial mat | place...
AGGATGGCGATAGCGTTGATACTGCAGTTCTTTGAGGATTTCTGGCGTAAATTCGAGTTGGATTGTCATTTTTCTATCTTACCAGACCGATGCCTAAATGCGCAATTCGTCCCCGTGCTGAGTATAGCCTAGCGGTTTCCCCAGATTCAACGGTGATAGCCTCGGGACATGATGGCTATATCCTGCTTTGGGATATCACATCAGGTCAGCAACTTGCTAAACTTGTCGGTCATAGTCGCTTATAGACAAACCAGTTAGAAATTGGACGTTCTTTGTCATGTTGAGCACATTCGCGATTCTCAGTGTAAACTCCGCGAAACATCCCCGCGTAGTTGATTTTCAACAAATCAGCGCAGGGATTCTTCACATCGTTCAGAATGACAGATCGAACGAAGTTTGAATGTTTTATCCATTAGTTCAGGCTCTCGTTTTTTCTCCAGATGGAACATTGCTGATTTCGGGTGGTTTTGATGGCACTATTAGAATATGGTCCTTAGGGCCGTAAATCTACGCTCCACTCTCATTCGCTTGCCCTCTTGTCGCCACAGCCCATCCACTCATCGGCCCCATCGTATCTGCTGCCAAGCTCGTTTGACAATCCTCCCCACCATCGGATGACTTTGCCTGACGGATTAACGGATTGGGCGCTCCCGTATCCCGCCCGCCGTGGATTTCCAATCCACGGCGTCGCACGAGGACTCACCGCAACTGCGGAGACGGGCGCAATCCGCTTACAGCCCCATCAACGCCTTTATTGACGCATCACCTTTTCTACGGCATACTCCTCTCATGACCATCCTCCTGATTGACCAAAGAGCCTCACCAGACCAAATCACCGCGATGCTGGCCGAATACGAAAGCATGATCAAAATCGTCGTGGACGTACGCAGAGGACTCCTCTCCGGCGGCGGCCATATGCACTCCGACTGCGAGGCTGATCTGCTGGCAAACCTCTCCGAACAGGATGATCTCTGGGGTGCGAACTGGTATCCCGGCGAACAGCGCATCGAATACGAATCTCTCATCAATATTCGTCCCGCCTTGGGCAACCGGGGGATCATCATCCAGGATGAAGCCTTGCGGCAAAAGATGTTGGCGATTACGCATAATCTATTGGGAGGCGTATCATAAAAGACCTTGCCCGCTCCCGGGAGCGCTTCCTTCAAGGCTCCATCCCAGTCCGTCTCGGAGGGATTTCCGCCAGCCTGGCCCGGATTTCATCCTCTGCCCGGCGCGCCAACAGCGCCGCCAGCGTGACGGAGATGATGCAGGAAGTCAAATACTATATTGAGTGGACGGCGGCTGAACTCGAACCGGAATTTGCTTCCGCCCTGGTCGATATTCAGATCGCCCTGGCACTCTGGCAACGCCAATGGAACGAGACTGTACAATCCTCAGGCAACAGCCAAATTCTTTCATTCCAGGCCAAGAAATGGTCGGATCAAGTTCTGGCCGCTTCCGGCTTGTTGGGCTGAATCAACAGCGCAATTATCGCCCGCCAGACCGCTTGACAAACCTCCGTACGACCAACTGGTTTCGCCTACCGAATTAGCACACAGCGCCATCTTCACTGCCCCGCGATCCGTTGAAACGGACGGCTGCATCCCCACAAGTCCGCACAGCGGACTTCCTCCCGCCAGCCGTGGATTTCCACTCCACGGCGTCGCACAACGACTCACCACACCCTCACTGCCAGCCCCTGCCAACACCCGCATCGCGAATATATTTGGGGTGAGAATTCCGAAGTCGGCGACCAGAGGTCGCTTGAGACTTCGGAAGTCTGAATTACGTGCTGGACGCGTTTGACAAACCTCTCCAACCTCACTAAACTAATACTGGCTATGCGAAATCAGCGAGGAACGGCGTTCCTTCCTTGCTTTCAGAAAAGCCTGCTACGGAACAGGAATGCCGTTCCTGATTCACAGTGAAGGAGACCCCGTGACCGACGAAACCGCCCTCGCCCCCCTCACCCGCACCACGCCCCTCAAACCCGCCATCACCGGCTGGCAGATGTACCTCTCCGACCAGGGCAAATCCCCGCATACGATCAAAGCGTTTGCCGCCGATGTCCGCCTGCTCGCCAAATACCTCCCCAAAGACCACACCATCGGCGAGATCACCACCGACCAGCTCAACGAATTCCTCGACTGGCTCCAGAACGGGCGCGGCATCCCCTGCTCCCCCAAAAGCCTCGCCCGGCGCATCACCTCCATCAAAGCCTTCTTCCGCTGGCTCCAGGGCTTCGGCGTCGTCCTCATTGACCCTGCTGAAAAAGTCGTCCAACGCTCCGTCATCAGCCCGCTCCCGCAAGTCCTCTCCCCCGCCGAAGTCACTGCTGCCCTCGAGGCCGCCGACCACTTTCGGCAGGCCCAGCGCCCCGACCACCGCCACTACGCCCTCTTCAGCATGCTCCTGCTCACTGGCCTCAAGAAAAACGAGACCCTTACCCTTGCCCCCGAACACATTGACCTTGAAGCCCCCGACGGCCCCGTCCTCACCGTCCGCTACGCCAGCCCCGCCAACCGCTACAAGGAACGCAAAATCGCCCTCACCCCCGAATGGGTGGAAACCTACCAGTGCTACATTGCCGCCCACCCCATCGAAGACCGTGTCTTCCCCTGGTCGCCCCGCCGCCTCGAATATTTACTCGAAGACCTCACCAACGCCGCCGGGCTGGACAAACACATCTCCTTCGCCATGTGCCGCTGGACATGCGCCCTCACCGACCTGCGCGCCGGCGTCGAATCCAACAAAATCCGCCAGAAACTCGGCGTCTCCAAAATCCAGTGGCGCGAACTCGGCATGAAGCTCGACAAACTCGATAAAACCACCCCCGTTTCGTAGCATAGGGGCTTGTCCCCGCTTGTCCCCGCCCGCAAGGGGCTATGCTACGAATGCCCGCGGCGGAGCGAAAACTTCCCGATCCGCACCGTCTCCCCCGTCACCCGGAAATTTTCCCCCAACCGCACCCCCGCCACCCACACCACCACTTCCCCCGAGACCACGAGCGGCCAACCCGCCCGCGCGCGTCGGGGGATTTTTTCATTCACCATCAGGTCTGAAACTTTCATCGAATGACCGCCCAACCCGGATGGCGCGATCCGATCCCCCGCGCGGCGGCTGCGCACCCTCACCGGGGGATTCAACTTATCGAGGTCCACCCGTGCCTCAAAGCGATCCCGATCCCCGCCCGTACCCTCAGAGGGCGCGGCCCCCTCGGTTAATTCCAGCGCCCAGCCATTGGGCAACGCCAGCCGCTCCCCCACATCCAGCGTAAATTCCGCACCCGGCGGCACCTGCGGAAACCCGGCCAGCGGCAGATCGGGCAGTGTGCGCGCCACCCAGAGCACGTCCCCTTCGGCAAACAGGCACAACCTGTCAACGAGATCACACTGCCCGAATGCCTGTCCGCTCCCAACGAGGTCCAGCCCTCTTTGCACCGCGTTGAAATCGGCTTCGACAGGCTCAGCCAGCGAGGCATCGCGCCCTGAGCTTGTTGAAGGGCGGGCCAACAACGCCTCCACCGCCCGCCGCAACAACCGCGCCCGGATGGCTTCCGGCTGTCCCAGGAAATTTTGACGATCAAAACCCACGTACCTGCCCCCGGATTCGGTTATGCAATCCACCCACGCCGCCGCGGTCAGGTCAGCCAGCACACGCTCATCCGCGGCGAGGGTGTGCGCCATTTTCCAGAGATGCTCCCGGATGCCGGAATTGTAGGTTTCCAGTGCGGGGATCAGCTCATGGCGCAGGCGGTTGCGGAAGAAGGCGGTATCGCGGTTGGAGGGGTCTTCGTTGGGTTGCAAACCTCGTTCCCGGCAATAGGCTTCAATTTCCGTCCGCCAGAGGCCGAGGAGGGGTCTGATTAATGGGACGTCAGGATCAAATTCGGGGAGGATCGTTTTCGGGAGCATGCCTTTCAAACCGGCCAGCCCGGCCCCGCGCAACAGGTGCATGAGGACGGTTTCGGCCTGATCATCGGCGGTATGGCCGGTGGCGACGGCCTGCGCCCCGTGGGCGCGCGCCTGTTCAAAGAGGAAACGGTAGCGCATTTGGCGGGCGGCCTCTTCGATGGAAAGACCGTACGCGGCCCGAAAGGCGGGGACATCACCCGCCCCCAGGATGAAGGGAATCCCGAGGGTACGCGCCCCCGCGTGAACCCGGTCGGCCTCCTGTTTGCCCTCGGGACGAAGTTGGTGATCAAAGTGGGCGCAGATGAGCGGCAAGCCCAGTTCGTGGAGCAGGTGCAGTAACGCGAGGCTGTCCGCCCCCCCGGAGACAGCCACGAGGATGGGGGCATTCCCGACGATCAAGGCTTCACGACTGAGGGTGTGTTTGATGCGGGCGAGCATGGCTGGCGATTATACTTTCTGGGAGTAGTAAAATGTCCTTGCCCTCGATCTGCCTTTATGCTAGACTGGCAACGAGGGCAAATCCATTCCGGACTATCCAGGATTTCACATGGCTGAAAAAATTCTAATTGTTGATGACGATCTGGACACCCTGCGACTGGTGGGGCTTTTGTTACAACGGAAGGGCTACCAGATTGTAGCGGCGGATAACGGGGTGCAGGCGCTGGACAAGGCACAGGCCGAACTCCCCGACCTGATCCTGCTCGATGTGATGATGCCCGACATGGACGGGGTGGAGGTGCTGCGCCGTCTGCGCAACAACGCCAGCACGGCGGATATCCCGATCATCATGTTTACCGCCAAAACACAGGTGGAGGACAAGGTGACTGGTTTTGAGGCAGGCGCGGACGATTACCTGACCAAGCCGACGCACCCGGCGGAATTGACGGCGCGGGTGCGTACCATCCTCGCCCGCTCGGTGGGGAAGAAGAAGACGCCCACGGAGGCCGCGCCGAAAAAAGAAAAGGGACGCGTCATCGGGGTGCTGGCCGCCAAGGGCGGGCTGGGGGTGACGACGGTGGCGCTCAACCTGGGCATCATGCTCCGCAAGACCACAGGTAAATCCGTGACGGTGGCTGAACTGCGGCCCGGTCTGGGGAATATGAGCCTCCTGCTCGGTGCAAAGGAGCAAGCCGGGCTGAACACGATCCTGCGCAAAGACGCGGGGAGTATTACGCCCATTGACTTGCAGGGAGCGCTGATCCGGCACGACAGCGGGGTAGACCTCCTGCTCGCCTCCTACCAACCGGCGGACACCAAGTACCTGAACGCCGGGGAGCAGATGGCAGCAGCGGTCGAACAACTCTCCTTTCTTTCCAATTTCGTCGTGCTTGATCTGGGCGCGGGGCTCTTGCCCAGCCTTGAAAAGGTGATCGAAAGGTGCGACCAGATCGTGGTCGTCATCGAACCGGCGATCAACACCGTGATCCAGACCAAGGCATTGCTCGAGGAATTGAGCATGAAAGTATTGGGCCTCGGAAATTTGCAGATCGTCCAGCTAAACCGGGTGAACAACGACAAGCAGATGAACATGCGGGATATCCAGAATCACCTCGGCCATAGTGTTTCGGCTATCATTGGTGCAGCTCCCGAACTCGCCTACGAAGCCGCGGCGCAGGGCGTCCCGCTGGCGCTGGCAAGGCAGGATTCCCCTGTCACACAGCAATTCCAAAAACTGGCCGAGATCGCAGTCAAGGCTTGATCGCCTACCGCGCCGCGCAATGACCCTACTTTCCATCCCAACGGTAAGCGAGAAGGCTAGCACCGCGGCTGAATGGCTCCGCCCTGCCATTGCCGGGGAGGTACTGCATGGCGCGTGAGCACACCATCCCCTCCCCGCTCCAGCGCTACCAACGGCTGATCGACATCTCCCGCGATCTGGCCTCCACCCTCGATCTGGATATTCTCCTCAACCGGATCGTCCACGCCGCCACCGACCTCACCCAGAGCGAAGCCGCCGCCATCCTCCTTTACGAGGAGAGCAAGGGCCAGCTTTACTTCCAGGCCTCCACCAACCTCGCCCGGCCCATCATGCGCGGGATCACCGTCCCGGAGGAAGGCAGTATCGCCGGGTGGATCACCAAAAACCGCCAGCCCGTGATTGTGGATGAGGCGGACAACGATCCCCGCTTTTTCAGCGCTGTCCAGCAGCAGGCGGATATGCACACCCGTTCCCTGCTCGGCGTGCCGATGATCACGAAGGATGAAGTGATCGGCGTGCTGGAGACCATTAACAAACGGAGCGGCACGTTCTCGCTGGAAGATCAGGACATCCTGATGACCCTCGGCGCACAGGCCGCCGTTGCCATCGCCAACGCCCGCCTCTTTATCCAGGCCGACCTGATCTCGGAAATGGTACACGAACTGCGCACGCCCCTCGCCGCCCTCAACGCCGCCACCCACTTGCTCCTCCGCCCCGACATCTCCGAGGAACAGCACCGGAAAATGGTCATGATCATCCAGGGGGAGACGGGCCGCCTCTCGGATATGGCGACCTCCTTCCTCGACCTCGCCCGCCTTGAATCAGGCCGCACCAAATTCAACGCGCAGATCATTGAGCCGGTACTCCTGCTGGGCGAATGTGTCGGCATCACCCGCAGCCATATGATCGAGCGCGATCTCAAATTTGTCTGGCAAGTCCCCGATGCCCTCCCCACCCTCAACGGCGACCCCGACAAACTCAAACAAGTCTTCCTCAACCTGCTCAGCAACGCCGTCAAATACAACTCGCCCAACGGGCGCATCACCCTCACCGCCACCGCCTCCGAAACCGAACTGACCGTCGCCATCTCAGACACCGGCCCCGGCATCCCCGAGGAAAGCCTCTCCCACCTGTTCGAGAAATTTTTCCGCGTCCCCGGCACCGAAAAAATGGCGCAGGGCACCGGGCTGGGCCTGTCCATCGTCCAGAAAATCGTCAAAGTCCACGGGGGCCGGATCGAAGTCGCCAGCCTCGTCGGCGAAGGCACCACCTTTTACGTCCACCTCCCCCTGCAACCAACCGATTAGAAGTGCGAAGTCACATCAAAGGAACTCATAGGAACTCGTAGGATTTCCCATCAGTTCCTATGAGTTCCCACGAGTTCCAGACAGATCAAAGCAAAGTTTATTTAACCCTCATCCCTCAGCCCATCTCCACCAACACCTTCATCACACCCGGCTGGGCCGCACGCGCAAACGCTGCCAGCCCATCCGGCAGCGGGAAGCGATCCATCACCAACAAGCCCGGCTCCACCCGCCCCGCCTGCATCAGCCGCAGCGCGGGCGCAAACGGCCCGCAGCGCGAGCCAATCAACGTGATCTCGTCCACCACGACGGACGAAAAATCCACTTCAATTTTTCCCTGATAAGTAGACTTAAGCACAATGGTTCCGCGCGGCCGGACCGCACGCCGCGCCGCCGCAAACCCAGCCGCCGAGCCGGTGGCCTCCACAACAATATCCGCGGCCCGGGGTTTGATCTCATCCTCCCCCACCCAGCGGATTCCCCGTTCCTCTAGGATTTTCCGCTGCCCGTCATGCCGCGCGGCCACTGTCAGTTCACAGCCGGTCAGCGCCAGCGCCTGGGCGATCAACTGCCCCAGCCGTCCCGCGCCCACGACCAGTACACGGTCCGTCGGCGCGACCGCCGCCTGCTCCAATATTTCCAGCGCGGCAGCCAGCGGCTCGGTAAACACCGCCGTCTCATCAGGAATTTCATCGGGCACGCGGATCAGGTTTTCCAGCGGGAGGGTCAGGTATTCAGCGAAACAGCCATCACGATTGACAATCCCCAGCACGGTGCGGTTCTCGCAATGGGTGGTATCCCCGCGACGGCACGCGGCGCACGCATGGCAGACAGCGTTAATCTCGCCCACCACCCGCTCCCCAATGCGTTCTGGCGCTCCATCCGCAGCGACAATCTCCCCGACAAACTCATGCCCCAGTACGCCGGTATAGGGATAATAGCCTTTCACCAGCTCGAGGTCGGTCGCGCAAATCCCGGCCAGCCGCACACGGACGAGCGCCTCGCCAGCGGGCGGTGTGGGGACGGGAATTTCCCGCAGGGAAAGCTGGTTATCTTCGAGCCAGATCGCTTTCATTCAATCAACCTCAAAAGCTTATTGCAAAGAGCGCAAAGGAAGTGCTTCGCATTTTGGCGTAAAGCACGCAAAGGGTGCAAAAAAGTCTTCTTCATTTTTCCTTCGCGACCTTTGCGCCTCTTGGCGTGCTTTGCGATAAGGATTTTTTGCAATAAATGCTTACCGCGCCCCCCTCCGCCCAAACTGCCGCTCCAGCAAATCCACCGATAAATGGATCATCGTCGGGCGGCCATGCGGGCAGGTGCGCGGCGAAGCGCTTGCCTCCAGGTCACGGAGCAAGGCCTGCTGCTCCTGCGGCGATAACCCCTGCCCGGCTTTCACCGCGGCCCGCTTGCAGACCCTGGCAATAATCTTGGCCTCGATTTCCTCCTGCAACGGAGACTCATCCTCTTCAAAATCCTCGACAAGCACACGCAGCGCCGCCTGCGGGGACATGCCCGCCAGCAGGGCCGGCACCGCCCGCACGATAAACGTATTGCGCCCAAAGCTCTCCACCTCAAACCCCAGCGCGCCGAGTACGGCCAATTGTCCATCCAGCATCCCGGCCTGGTGCGCGGGCAGTTCCACCGTTTCCGGCTCCAGCAATTGCTGTGCCGGGATGCTGCCTCCCCGCTGGGCCAGGAATTTCTCAAAAAGGACGCGCTCGTGGGCGGCGTGCTGGTCAATCAGGTACAGCCCGTCCGGGCCTTCGGCAATCAGGTAGGCGCTGGCGATCTGGCCGACGAGGCGGAGCAGGGGGACACGGGAAGCCTCCGGGAGGGGAGGTTGATCGGGGACATCCCCGGGGCGCGGCTGGGTGAAAGGTAAACCGGGATCCCCGTGAACCCCGGAAAAGCCACCCCAATGGGGCGCAGGTTCATCGGGCCTGCCCTGAGCATCGTCGAAGGGGGACGCGGTATCCCCCTGGGTGGGCGTCCAGCGATATTGGACGGGCGTGTCCAGACCGGGCACCGGGGCATTGGCCATCATCGCCCGCCGCACGGCGCGCTGGACATCGGCAAAGACGCGGTTGTGGTCACGGAAGCGGACTTCGGATTTGGCGGGGTGGACGTTGACATCCACTTCTGCGGGGTCGATTTCGATAAAGAGGGCGGCGAGCGGGTAGCGGCCCACCATGAGCTGGGTGTGGTAAGCCTGGACGAGGGCGGTGACGAGGGCGGAGTCCTGCACCCAGCGGCCATTGACGAAGAAGTTGATTTCCTTGCGGTTGGAACGGGTGACAGCCACTGGGCTGATAAACCCGGAGAGGCGGAAGCCCTCATAACGGGCGTCCACCTCGATCATCTGGCGGGCGATCCCGGCATCATAGAGTTTGGCAAGGACTTCGCGGGCGTCGCCGTTGCCCGTGGTCTGGAGGCCGGGGTCGGCGTCGTCCTGTACGAGGGTGAAGCGCACACCCGGATAGGCGAGGGCGTAGCGGGTAACGAGTTCAGCGATACGGCCGCGTTCGGTGCGGTCAGTTTTGAGGAATTTGAGGCGGGCGGGGACGTTGTAGAAAAGGTCTTCAACGCGGACGACGGTGCCGCGCGGCGCGCCAACGGGTACGGGCGGGTGGACGCGCCCGCCTTCGATCAGGATGCGCATGGCGCTGGTGGAGTCATGCGTAGCCGAAGTGATGGTGAGGCGGGAGACCGAGCCGATGGAGGCGAGAGCCTCGCCGCGGAAGCCCAGCGTGGCGATGCTGAACAGGTCGGCAGCGGTGACGAGTTTGCTGGTGGCGTGGCGTTCGAGGGCGAGGGGCAGTTCGGCGGCGGGGATGCCCGCGCCGTCGTCGCTGACTTCGATCAGCCGCCGGCCACCCTCGGCGACGGTGATGGCAATGCGGGAGGCGCCGGCGTCAAGGGCGTTTTCGAGCAGTTCCTTGACGACGGAGGCCGGGCGCTCAACGACCTCCCCGGCGGCGATCTGGGAGGCAACTTCGGGCGGGAGCAGGCGGATGGGCATGGGGATGTGTTGCGTATTGCGTATTGCGTATTGGGGGATTAGTGGCCTTCGATTTTTGGGGAACTCGTGGGAACTGGGGGGAACTCATGGGAAATCACACAAGTTCCGACGAGTTCCTATGAGCTCCCATGAGAGCAAGCTGGGTTAGCTTCATGATTCGGAGCCCTCATCCAAAGCGGCTGGTGACTTTTCCTAGTATTGTACCCGCGGGGACGGCGTGAAAATCGGTGCTTTCAAAGGGGTTCTCCCCCTTGAGGTTGACCGTGCCATCGGGGTTGAGCGCGGCGATGCGTTTGATCACATTTAGCTCTGGCGAGGAGGGATGCGGCGCGACGACAATGTCGCCGATTTGCGGGGCGGCGCGGCGATAAGCGCGGGGATCAAGCAAAACTTCATCGCCGGGTTTGAGCGAGGGGAACATGGAGGCTCCGGAAACCCGGAATCGCTTCCGGCGGCGCAGAAGCCAGCGGAGCAATTCAAGCGCGGAGATGGAAGGCAGGCCGTTCAAAGGGATATAAAAAAGGGGCGACCAGTTTGGCCGCCCCTTTCGTTTGGCTGGGAGTGTAAGTCAGGCTGCGGTATAGTAGGCGACTTCGCGGTTCTTGGTGGCCCAGAAGATTTTATGGATGTCCTGGATGGCGGCCATGAGGGCTTCGGCATCTTCGAGGCTGACGTGGACTTTGACGGAGGAGCACAGTTTGGCGGCTTTCCAAAAGGTGGTGTGAAGGTCGGGGTAGGCTTCGAGATGAGCCGGTTTGAAATAGTCGGTCCAGAGGACGAGCAATTCGGTCTTGGCGATGTGCGCCTGCTCATCCTTGATGGCGACATAGCGGCTGTACATGTTGGCGGCTTCGTGGTCGTGCGCGCCGGCCTGGAGGGCGAGGAGTTTTTTGGTCATGGAGAGGGCGGCTTCGGCGGCGATGCGGGCGGAGGCCGGGTCATAGATGCCGCACGGGCCGTCGCAATGGGCGGAAACGGCGGGGGCAGGGTGGCGCTGGCTGATGATGCGGGTAAGTAGGGAAAGCATGGGTGGCTCCTTTGGGTGGGGGGATGGATATGAGAGATTGGGGATTCGTGATGAGTAATTAGTAATGAGTAATTGGTAATTGGTAATTGGTGATCGGTGATAGCTGATTCGCCAGTGACGGGATTGCCACGGTTCACTCATCACTCATCACTCATCACTTATCACGTTTCACAAGTATAACCTGCGCCGGAAGAACCCTCACTCCACGATCCCGCCGTCGGTCAGTTTGCGGAGGTCGCCAAGGGCGGCGTCGATTTCTGCAGGGGTGACAGGGCGGTTCCCGATGACGTGGTTCAGTTCCCCGGCGGCGGCCTTTTCGCGGGTGACGTCGCCCACGGTACGGTTTTCGGCAAGCGATTTCTTGACCATGGCCGCGCCCTGGCTGTAGCCGATGATTGGGTTAAGGGCGGTGACGACGATGGCGTTTTTCGCCAGCCAGCCTTCCGCTTTTTCGCGGTTGGCCTCGATCCCACGCACGCATTTTTCCGCAAAGGCATTGATCGAGCCGATCATGACCTGCATCATCTCGAACAGGTTGTGGGCGATGACGGGCATCATCACGTTCAACTCAAGCTGTCCGGCCTGTGCGGCGAGCGCCACCGTATGGTCATTCCCCTGAATGTGGAACATGGCCTGGTTGAGCATTTCGGCAAGTACAGGATTGACCTTGCCGGGCATAATGCTGGAACCCGGCTGGACGGTGGGAAACCGGATTTCGTCCAGCCCAGTGGATGGGCCGGATGCAAGCAGGCGGAAGTCGTTGGCAATACGGGTCAGCGTAATCGCCATGGTCCGCATGGCCGCGGAAAAGTCGGCGGCGTCCGCCATGGATTGCATCGATTCAAAAAGATCGTCTGATTCGTGCAGGATTAGCCCGGTCAGCCTGGAGAGGGTGGCAACCATGCGAGCGTGGTATTCCGGATGGGCATTGAGACCGGTACCCGTGGCCGTACCGCCGATGCCCAGCCGACGCAAGCCATTGCTGGCGCGGTTGATACGGTCCGCGTCGCGCGTGACGGCTTTTGCGTACGCGGCAAACTCCTGACCCAGCCGGACGGGGACGGCATCCTGGAGATGGGTACGCCCGGATTTGACAACGTCGTCAAATTCGACCGCCTTGGCATTGAGCGCATCGGCCAGATTGTGGGCAGCCCGCAGGAGTTCATCGGTACGCCACAGGCAGCCCAGCCGGATGGCTGTCGGGATGCAGTCGTTGGTGGACTGCGCCATGTTGACGTGGTCGTTGGGATGAACAGGTTTGTCCGCGGCTTCAATGTCGTAGCCCAAAATCTGGTTGGCGCGGTTGGCGATCACCTCGTTCGTGTTCATGTTGTGGCTGGTGCCTGCGCCCGCCTGGAAGGGGTCCACGACAAACTGGTCATCCCATTTACCGGCGATCACTTCATCGGCGGCCCGGATGATGGCCTGGGCGCGCTGGGTGTCCAGCAGGCCAAGCGACTGGTTGACTTCCGCGGCGGCGCGTTTGATGGCCGCCATGCTCCAGATAAAAGCCCGCCAGGGGCGCAAACCGCTGATCGGGAAATTCTGGACTGCCCGCTGGGTTTGGGCCGCGTAGAGTGCATTTTTGGGGACGCGCATTTCCCCCAGGGAATCGCGTTCAATCCGGTATTCGTCGGTCATTCCAAATTACCTCAAGAATTATCGCTTGGTCTGTCCTTCGACTACGCCCGGCCAAAAAAGGCCGGTCTCCGCTCAGGATGAATTATCCCGCTGAGCGGAGTTCGGACAGTTTCACCGTCCGAACGCAGTCGAAGCGCCAGATCGCAGTCTATTTTATTTGCGGGCGAAAGAGCAGACCTCTTCACATTCCTCGCTAAAAATAACAAAGAGGAAGCCAGGTGACTTCCTCTTGTTATCTGTCAACCCAAAATGCAGGCGTTAATCTTCGTAAGCAGCCTGGCCGCCTTCCATCGGCTTATAGGCTGGGCCGCCGCTGGCGAAAAAGTCGTAGTTCGGGCGAATATCGGCGGTCAGGTCCACCTCATCACCGGCAGACAATTTGCGGGTGAACTTGAGGTGTACAGGTGTGCCATGATGGTTCTTACCGGAATAATTTTCGGTAAGCCCCGAACCGGCTGGTAGACTGATCACCTCGCCACCAGAGGCAGTATAGGCATCCGGTACTTCGTCTTCTGGAAAGATGGCTTCAAAGGGGCATTCCGGCACACACGCGCCGCAATCAATACAGGTGTCCGGGTCAATGTAGAACCAGGGCCATTGGTCCCTGGGTTTCCCCGGCACAATACATTCAACCGGGCAAACATCTACACAACCGGAGTCACGCACGCAGAGGCTGGTAATGATATAGGTCATGATTGACTCCTCCAGATTGGATTGACTTGCCCTTGAACTCATCCTGGCAAGTTACAATCGAATTCTAGCCGCCGCATATACGTTTGTCAAGAAACCGAGGTTTTGCCGTCCCATGCCCTCCCAACGCCCGCCCATTCCCCCCGCGTTTGTCCTCCTCCTTGGCATCCTGTCGGTTTCCACCGCCTCGATCTTTATCCGCTTTGCGCAGGCGGAAGCCCATTCGCTTGTCATTGCGGCCTGGCGGTTATCCATCGCCGCCCTCGTGCTCACCCCGATCACCCTCCTCCGGCACGGTGCAGAATTGCGCGCGCTGGGGCGGAAGGATTTCCTGCTCGCCGGGCTGTCTGGCATCCTGCTGGCGATTCATTTTGCAACCTGGATCACCTCGCTTGAATATACGTCGATCACGAGTTCCATCGTGCTCGTCCAAACCGCGCCTCTGTGGGTGGCTTTGATCGCCCCCATATTTCTCCGGGAACCCATTGGGCCGCGCGTTCTCTGGGGTTTGGGGCTGGCGCTGGCCGGCGGGGTCACCGTTTCCCTGAGTGATATCTGCGCCCTGGGGGCTGACCGGTTCGCTTGCCCAGGCCTCGCCGAACTCATTCGAGGGGACGCCTTTTTCGGGAATTTCCTCGCCCTCTGCGGGGCCTGGTCTGCGGCGGGCTACCTAGTCATCGGGCGCAACCTGCGGGCGCGGCTCTCCCTGCTCGGCTATATTTTCATCGTGTACGGGATCGCCGCCATCCTGCTTGTGATCACCATGTTTGCCTTTGGCTACTCCCCGGTGGGTTACCCGGCGCAGACCTATCTTTGGTTTGTCCTGCTGGCGTTAATCCCGCAATTGCTCGGCCACTCCAGCTTTAACTGGGCCCTCGGCTATCTGTCAGCGGCGCTCGTCTCCATCGCCTTCCTGGGCGAGCCGATTGGGACGGTCATCCTTGCCTATCTGATTTTGAGGGAAGCCCCAACCGTGGTAAAGTTAATCGGCGCGTTGCTCATCCTGGCGGGGATCTATATTTCCTCCCGCCAACCCAACAATGCGCCGAAAGGAGCCTGATATGCAAATCCGTTGCCGCCACTGCCAACGCCCGTACTCGATGCAGCGCGAGGATGTCACCGCCGCGCTGGACGAGATTCAAGCCGGGGACTTGAAATTCCATAATTCCCACTGCCCGCATTGCGGGAAGACCAACCAGATTTCAAAGGGCGATCTCAAACGCGCCGCGCCCACCTGGAAACCGGCAGAAAAAGCCTGAGCACGAAATCGTAGTAACAATGGTTCGGCTGCACTCACCACAAGCTTCAGTCGTGCAGTAAGCGACCATGAAATTCGTAGTTTAGCCCCTTTTGGGCGTCGTTACGGGGACAAGCCCCTATGCTACAGTTCTGCAACAACGAAAAGCCCCGCGTTTTTCAAACGCAGGGCTTTTTGCTTTTCATGGACAGGTACATCAGGTCAAATCTTCTTTCAACCTTCCATAGAGGAAATTCGTCTCGTACAGCCGCGCCTGCAAATCGGGCGTGAAGGCGTCGGCGCGGGCGCGCCAGCTCCAGTTGTGAACTCCCACTGTGCCGGGCAGGTTCATCCGGGCCTCGTTCCCCAAACTCAATAAATCCTGCATCGAGGTCACGGCCAGGACGGAAACAGAACGCCACGCCTCGCGGATCAAATCCCAGGCTACATCGCTGCCATCGCGCGCCATGTACCGCCGGGCAAAATCGCGTTCCGGCTCGGGGATGCGGGTGTACCAGCCGATGGCGGTGTCATTGTCGTGCGTCCCGGTGTAGACGACGGTATTTTGGGTGTAGTTATGCGGGAGGAAGAGACTCGGATGTTCCACCCCAAAGGCAAAGACGAGGATCTTCATCCCCGGCAACTCAAACTGGTCGCGCAAATCGTAGACTTCCGGGCGCAGGTCGCCGAGGTCTTCGGCGATGATCGGGAGCTCGCCCAGGGCGTCGCGCAATTTTATGAAGAAATCGGCTCCGGGGCCAGGTTTCCATTCCCCTTTGATGGCGGTCGTGGCGTTGCCGGGAATTTCCCAGTAATCGTAGAAGCCGCGGAAGTGATCCAGCCTGAGAATGTCCACCTGGGAGAGGACCGCCCGGAGACGCTCAAACCACCAGGCGTAGCCGGTCGCCTGATGCACGTCCCAGCGATAAAGCGGGTTGCCCCACAATTGGCCGGTCTCGGAAAAATAATCGGGCGGGACGCCCGCCTGGGCGGTCAGGTCGCCGTTGGCGTTGAGATGGAAAAGCTCCGGGTTGGCCCAAACGTCTGACGAGTCATAGGCCACAAAAATCGGGATGTCCCCGACGATCTGGATGCCCTTTTCATGTGCGTAAGCGCGGACGGCTTTCCATTGTTCAAAGAACAGGAACTGGCGGAAGGCCTGTTTCGTGATAGCCGCGGCGTGGGTCTTGCGGGCTTTGGCAATCGCCGCCTTGTCCCGCAGTTTCAGACCGTCCGCCCATTCCCACCACGGGTGCCCTTCATGGGCATCTTTGAGCGCCATAAAAAGGGCGAAATCCACGAGCCAGGCGGATTCCCTTTTCTGGAAAGCCCGGAAGGATTTGGCCATTTTCTCATATCCGCCCTGCAAAAAGCGGTCATAAGCCCGATCCAACACATTCAACTTCCAGCGGTAAAGCGTGCCGAAATCCACCCAGTCGGGGTCAAAGTAGGGGATGCCTTCGAGATCGGCGGGCTGTAACAACCCGGCTTCCAGCAGGAGGTCAAAACTGACGAGGTACGGGTTCCCGGCAAAGGCGGAAAAACACTGGTAGGGGGAGTCGCCGTAGCTGGTGGGGCCAAGCGGGAGCACCTGCCAGAGGGAGCAGCCCGCCTCGGCCAGCCAGTCGATCCAGGCGAAGGCGGCAGGGCCAAGCTCGCCGATGCCATAGGGGCCGGGCAGGCTGGTGGGGTGCAGGAGGACGCCAGAGGAACGGGAAAATTTCATAAAGGGGCTCGTTGGGTAATCCAGGGTAACAGCCGCGGGATTTTACCCCATGCGGGCGGAAATCAGGCGTTGGTAAAGGGAGAGGTATTGCCGGGCGGGCTGCTCCCAGGAGAAATCCTGCGCCATGCCCTGCTGTTGCAGCAGCCGCCAGCGGGGCTGATCGGCGTAAGCATCGAGGGCGCGGGCGAGGCAGGCGGCCATCGCCCACGGGGAGGCCTCGCCAAAGAGAAACCCCGTAGCGCCCAACTGGCTCTCATCCGTGATGGTATCCCTGAGACCGCCCACGGCGCGGGCCAGCGGGACGGTGCCGTACCGCATGGAAATCATTTGTGTGAGACCGCACGGTTCGTAGCGGGAGGGGATCAGGAAAATGTCGGCCCCGGCGTAAATCTGCCGCCCGAGGGTGGTGTTGAAATCGATGTGGACCGACATCCGCCAGCGAAAATCCTGCCCGAGCCGCCAAGCCGCGGCTTCGATTTGAGGGTGCCCGTTCCCGAGGATGACCGCCTGCCAGGCCTGTCCCCGGATCAGCCGGAGGGCCTCAAGGGCGATGTCAATCCCTTTCTGGTGGTCCATGCGGGACACGAGACCCAATACCGGGAGGCGCGCATCCACGGGGAGGCCCACGGCTCGTTGAAGGTGGGTTTTGTTCTCTTTTTTGGGAGTCGGATCCGCCGCGGTGTAGTTGGCCGCGAGGGCCGGGTCGGTCTGCGGGTTCCAGGAGTCCACATCCAGCCCGTTGAGGATCCCGGAGATTGCGTGCCTCTTGTGGGCGCGCAGGTAGCCATCGAGGTCGGCGCCAAATTCCGGGGTGAGCATTTCGGCGGCGTAGGAGGGGGAGACGGTGTTGATGTGGTCGGCGGCGTGCAGGCCGAGGGCGAGCGGGCGGTGTTTGGCCCACCAGGGGAGCGCGGAATCCATGGCGGGCGGGAGGCCGAAGAGGTGGAGGGCATCTTCTGCGCCCGCGCCCTGATAAGGCAGGTTGTGGACGGTGAGCAGGCTGGCTGTGCGGGCGAAGAAGGCATCGTAGGGCCGCATGAGGGCGAGGGCGTAGAGGGCGGTGGCGGTGTGCCAGTCCTGGGCGTGGACGACGCCGGGCCGGAAATCCAGGCGGCGGGCGAGTTCGAGGGCGGCGAGGGAGAAGTGGATGTAACGCGGCCCGGCGTCGGCGGCGTGGAGGCCGTAGATGGAGTTGGAGGCCGGGAAGAGGGCGGAGCTAATGAAGTAAACGGGCAGGCCGTCGAGGGTGGCCGCGTACACTTGCGCCGGGACGTCGCCCAGCCGCGAGGGGATGTGCAGGTCAAAGAGGTATTGCAGGTTGTGGCGCTGGCGCTCGATCAGGTGGTGGAGGGGGAGGACGAGGCGGACGTCCGCGCCCAGCCTCCGCAGGGCGGGCGGGAGACTGCCAGCCACATCACCCAGCCCGCCCACTTTGACGAATGGCGCGGCCTCGGCGGCCAGGAAGAGGACGCGGGTGGGCAGGTTTGACGCGGACATGCAACTATTGTAAACTGAAAACCGGGCATTCGTTTTTATAAGGAAGCTTGGTATCCAGGAATTTTCCTTTCTTCCTTTCTTCCTTCCCCCTTCCCTTGATGGAGACGACAATGAATACCGAATTCCGCAAGAACCGCTTCGAAATTTTCTCCGCCTTTATGATCGCCGTGGTGACCATCCTGAGCGCCCTTACCGCCTGGCGCGCCAACGTGGCGGATGGGATCGCCGGGAACGCCGATTTTGAGGGCGTCACGTCTTCCATCCTTTCGCAGGAGGCGCGCATCGTCAACGGCATCCACGCCTACGAGCATTACCGGGCGTACACATCCTATTACCGCTACAACGAGCTGGGCAACATCATGTACAACGAGGGGGACAATGCCCTCCTGCAAGACCAGAGCGGACTGTGGGGTGTGGCGCTTGGCCTGCAATACTCCTTTTTCCCACCGCGCTACGTCAACCGCGATGGGAGTTACGATGTGCAAAGGGAACTGGATGAATTGTGGGCGGATCAGGCCCAGCAAACGGACCTCAACCCGACGCCGCATTTCCAGCGGGCGGATGGTTATCGCGATAAAAGCATCGCCATCACCGCCGTCCTGATCGTGTTTGCCACGGCCTTTTTTCTCTTCACGGCAGGGCAGGCCATCCGCAACCGCCTCAAATACCTGTTTGCGCTGGGGGGCATCCTGGTCACGCTGGCCGGGGCGGCTATCGTCATCCTGATTGAGTTCGCATTCCTGTAGAGGAGAGAGCAATGAGCACCAAACCACTTTCAAGGGAAATACGCTTCGAAAAACTCGTCTCCGTCCTCATCGCCCTCACGACCATCTTCGCCGCCACTGCCGCCCTGCTGGAGCGCGTGGCCTCCAATGAGGCCGAGAAGGCCAACCGCCTCGCCGAGGAACTGTCCATCAGCGCGACCACCGAGCGCGTCAGCGGCAACGTGATCTTCAGCTACGACTGGCAGGGCGCGTTCCAGACCTGGCGCGAGCTGGACCTCCTGATCACAAACGCTGAGACATTCGGCGATACCGCCGCCGCTGAGCGTTACCGCGCCCTACGCGACCGCGTCACCGGCCTCAGCCCGCTCCTCCAATCGCCCTACTTCGACAACTCCGTCAACTTCCCGGATGACACCCGCTACGAGGCCGACCTGTACTACGTGGAGGCCATCCGGCTGACCGAGCAGTTCAAATACCAGGCCGCGCTTGGCAACAGTTGGGAGGAAACCGCCAGCCAGTTCGTGCTCCAGCTTACCTTTTACGCCGTTGCCCTCTCCCTTTTCGGGTTGTCCACCACCATTCACACCTTCATCCGCTGGTTGTTTGTCGGGCTGGCCTCGTTGATCGTCCTCTTCAACATCGCGTGGAGCGCCGTCTTATTCTTCGTCCCCTTCCCGGAGCTTCCCCCCGCGGCCATCACTGCCTACTCGCAGGGAGTTGGCCTGGCCTATCAGGGCCGCTACCATGAAGCCATCGAACTTTACAACCGCGCCCTCAGCGCTCAGCCCGCCTACGCCGAGGCCCTCGACGAGCGCGGCAGCGCCTACTTCGCCATCGGCAATTACGCCCACGCCGCCGCGGACTACGAGGCCGCCCTCGCCGCCGGGAAATACGACACCCACGTCCTCTGGAACCTCGGTTGGACTTACTATTTGCTGGGACGTTACGATGACGCCATCCGCATCAACCAGCAGGCCCTGGCGCTCGACCCGACCCTGATCGGCGTGCGCAGTAACCAGGCCATCGCCCTGCTGGCTCAGGGGCGTACCACCAACGCCATCGCCGAATATGATCTCGCCCTCGCTGAGGCCGTCCGCCAGGTGGCCGAGGCCCGCGCCCGCGGCGAGGAGCCGCCTGCCTCGCTCTGGTATTACCTCGACGCTGCCGCCGTTGACCTCTACTCCCTCCTCGACGAACTCCACGGGACGCAAAAATACTGGACGCAGGCCCCGCCTGCCAATACCATCGGGGGCGATCCGGGCCAACTGGAATCCACCGCCCTGGGGCAGATCAAGCGCCTCAAAGAATATACCGTTTCCCTTGAATTCAACGGCGCGGCCCCCGCTGACACCAGGAACCCCACCGCCGGGGCCTTCAGCTTCGTCCAGGAAATTCTTGACGCCAACGGCAATTTTGTCGAATACCAGGAATCCACCGTTAACGCCTACGGCATCAACCAGATCGGCATCCTCTTTGATTACACCGGTTTCCCTGTCGGGGCGCAGGAGGTCTGGAAGGTGTACACCAACGGCTACGAAGACCCTGCCCTGCGCGTCGTCGGCAACTGGGCGCTCGAAGAAAGCGGCTCCGGCATCAAATTCATCACCTACGCCTTCAGCAGCGTCTTCGTCTTTGCCAGCGGTGAGTATACAGTGGACTTGTATATCGATTCGCATCTCGTGCAAAGTGGGACGTTTTACGTTGAATATCCGTGAAGCCCAACAGACCTCCGAATTCTTGAAGAACTCGGAGGTCTGCGTTTCGAGGAGGAATAACCATGCCCCGCAGGCAAACCCCCTTCATCCCCGGCCAGTATTATCACTTCTACAACCGCGGCAAAAACCGCCAGGCGGTTTTCTTTGAACACGACAACTATCTGTATTTCCTGAAATGCTTGAAGAAATATCTTGTTCCGCATGTGGATATGCTGGTCTATTCACTGATGCCGACGCATTATCATGTTTTGGGGAAGGTGCGCGAGATACAGACTACCGAAACTCAGACTTCCGAAGTCTTAAAGACTTCGGCAGTCTTGGATGGGGAAACCTCACGGCAAGTCTCCCTCGCCATCCAAAAATTCGCCATCTCCTACACCAAAGCCATCAACAAGCACTTCTCCCGCGTCGGCGCATTATTCCAGGGGCAATTCCACGCCAAGCCCGTGCAAACTTACGCGCACCTGCTTAACCTGTGCGCCTACATCCACGCCAACCCCGTCAAGGATGGTCTCGCCGCCCTGCCGGAAGAGTGGGAATACTCCAATTATCCTGAATGGATGAACCTGCGCGGCGGGACCCTGGTAAACCGGGATTTCATCAGCGAGCATTTTGGCACGCCCACGGCATACCGCCAACTCGTAATGGATTACCTCAAATCGCGCACCCTGCCCGATGGCTTCCGCAAAGAAATGGAAGATTTGGAAGGATAGGACCCTTCAGGCCTCCGAGTCTCCAGAACTCCGAGTTCTTGAAGAACTCGGAGTTCTGGCGTGCGGAAAAAGCCCAGACTTCTGAATTCCTGGAGAAATCGGAAGTCTGCGTGCGCGCGCGAGAGTAAAATGTAACCACGATGGCGGAATACGAATACGACTTCTTTATCGCCCACGCAGGGGCTAATACCGTGGAAGCGGAAATCCTGTACGGACATCTTGCTCCGCACGCACGGACGATCCTTGACAGCAAAAACCTCCTGCTCGGCGACGATTGGGATATCGAACTCAAAAAGGCGCAACGGCAAGCCCTGATCAGCGTGATCCTGATTCCACCTTCATCGAACGCGCCTATTACCAACGGGAGGAGATCGCCGCGGCCATCAACATGGCGCGCGACCCAAACCGCGAACATCGCGTCATCCCGATTTCCCTTGACCCTGCCGCCGCCGCAGACGAAAACGTCCCATACGGCCTGCGCCTCAAACACGGCCTCTTCCTCAACAGCCCCGCCGACCTGCCGGACGCCGCCCGCAAACTGCTCGAAACGCTGGCGAAAATCAAGGGGACGCCGGAACCAGAGCAGACCGGCCCGCCCCGCAACCTCCCCCGCGCGGTCAGGAATTTTGTGGACCGCGGCCCGATCATGACCGACCTGCGCAAAGCCCTCAACGGCGGCGGGCAGGCGGGCCTCGTCGGCGTGCGCGGCATGGGCGGCGTGGGCAAAACCGAACTCGCCAACCACCTGGCCCGCGAACTGGAAACCGCCCGCCCCGGCTCCACGCTTTGGGTGGTGGTGGCTGACCGCCCCATCGAAACCGTACAGGGGGAAATGGCGCTCGCCCTCAACGTCACGCCCGACCCGAACTGGGACGCGCAGACCCGCGCCCGCCAGATTCGCGCCGCCCTGCAAGCCGCACCCCACACCGTCTTTCTCGATGATTTTCGCAAAGGGTTTGACCTGCGCCTCGCCCTCCCGCCGGAACCATGCGCCTGCCTCGTCACCTCCCGCCTGCACCACCTGCCGAGGCTGGAGAACGTTTTCCCGCTGGATGTAATGACGGCGGGCAGGCGCTCGAAATGCTCGGCGGGATGCCCGCCCTCGCCGGGGCCATGGCTGGCGAACCGGAAGCCGCCGCCCGGCTGTGCCAGTTGGCGGCCTGGCACCCGCTGGCGCTGGAACTGGCCGCGAAACGGCTGGCGAAACGGATCCAAACCCCCGCGCGGTCGGCAAACGCCCGGCCAGTGCACGAATTCAACGAAAACCTGCATAACCGCCTGCACCAGCTCAAGACCGGCGAAGGCCCCCAGGACAGCCTGGAAGCCAACTTCGCCCTGAGTTACGATGGATTGGACGAAGCCGGGCAAACCCGCTGGCGCGCCCTCGCCGTTTTTACCCCCACCGGGTTTGGCGTGCCTGCCGCGGCTGCGCTCTGGCAGGTGGCAGGAGCGGAGGCGGAGGAATTTTTGGCTGCGCTGGAAGAAGCCTCCCTGCTCATGCCGGTGGTCGCCCCTGTCCCCGGCGCACGCTACCGCCTCCACGACCTCCTGCGCGACTACGCCGCCGAAAAACTGCGCATCGCGCGTGACTCCGACGCCGCCCGCCGCGCCCATGCCAATTTCCTGGTCTCCCTCTTTGGCGACCATTTCACCGACGACCCTTCCAGCGCCCCCGAAGTGACGCTGGAACTCGACAACCTCCGGGCCGCGGCCGAATTTGCTTCGCAAATTCGGGACGGCTCCCTGCTTGGGCAACTCGCTTACCAGTCCCGCAATTGGCAGAAAAACATTTTCTTTACTCATGTTACGCAGTTGAAGGCAGGTGCTGGAGTTCAGTTTGCAGCTTTTGCAGTTCGTTGAAAGCCTGCTGCAGGGCTGAGAAATACAACTGAGCTTTCAATTGGTAGTGGTTTTTGTGCGTTTGTCCCTT
>Ga0247727_10006552_pt1 | contig 22833 bp, 20 predicted proteins | sample WisWelCaveWW1625_FD_202498 | JGI IMG/M metagenome (GOLD analysis project Ga0247727, IMG submission 202498) | Biofilm microbial communities from Wishing Well Cave, Virginia, United States - WW16-25 | ecosystem: Environmental > Aquatic > Deep subsurface > Groundwater > Cave microbial mat | place...
CGGTTCTTCGATATCAATGAAAGAGCTCCTCGATATCGTCTTATCAAACACCAACATACAGATTGAAGTAACGCAGGATCCGTCCCGGCTCAGACCCTCCGATGTTCCGCTGCTGGAAGGAGACTGTTCCCGGTTCCATGCCGCAACCGGATGGAAACCGGAGATTCCTTTTCACCGCACGCTGGCCGATATCATGGATTACTGGCGTGAACGAATCCGCTGAACCGTATTTCCGATTATGACAACCGTCCTGATTACAGGAGCCGCCGGTTTTGTGGGAAGTCATCTGGTTGATGCCTTGCTGCAGGATAGTACTATATCCATAGCAGGGTTGCTTCATCCTTCTCAGCCGGTCCAGTATTTTCGGGAACGGGAACGACTGACGGTTTATCGACAGGATATTCTGGATTCAGCAGGACTGACGGAGATGATTCGTCAGGTTTCGCCGGATGTGGTTTACCATCTTGCAGGAATGGCGCATGTTCACGAATCCTGGACCAGCCGGCGGGCCACGATCGAAACTAATTTTATGGGCACATTCCATTTGCTGGAAGCCTGCCGTGCCTTGCCTGTATTTCCGAAGGTTTTGCTCATCGGATCCGGCGAGTGTTACGGAGTGGTGCCTGAAAAGGAACAGCCGATTGATGAATCCCGGCCTCTGGCGCCTGCATCTCCGTATGCAGTGAGCAAAATTGCCCAGGAAATGCTCGGCATTCAGTACGGTCGGGCGGAAGGTTTGCCTGTTTTCATTTCACGATCATTCAACCATACCGGCCCCCGTCAAAAAGAAACTTTTGTCTGCTCTGCCTTTGCCATGCAAATCGCGCGAGCTGAAAACGGACTGAGTAATCCCGAAATCCATGTTGGAAATCTGACGGCGCGTCGTGATTTTTCCGATGTTAGAGATGTAGTAAATGCGTATCTAACACTGATCCAAAACGGACGCCCGGGGGAGCCATACAACGTTTGTTCAGGAATTGCGGTTTCGATTCAGGAAATTCTGGATATTTTACTTTCACATTCCACAAAGAAGTTTCATGTTGTAACGGACCCTGAAAAATTCCGTCCTGTCGATATGCCGTTGCTCCTTGGCAATCCCGAAAAAGTGCAAACAGAAGCAGGCTGGAAACCGCGCTTCGAGCTGAGTCAAACGTTGCTGGATCTGTTGAACTACTGGCGGGCCAGAGTCGCATAAGTCAATGAACATTTTTATTACAGGCGCTACAGGCTTCCTCGGCCGGCAGGTGTTGCAGGCGCTGCATGCCCGCGGGCACCGTCTGACGGCCCTTGTTCGATCTCCGGGCAAAGTGACGTTTCCCGAAGGTGTACTGATTGCGCCTGGCGCCGTGGAGGACCTTGGATCGTACCGCGATTCGCTCAATGGACAGGACGTATTCGTCCATCTGGCTGCACTGGTCAAAATGTGGGTCCGCGACAGCAGTCAGTTTGATCGCGTTAACGTGGAAGCGCTTGAAAACGCAATCCGCGCGTCGGCGGATTGCGGCATCCGAAAATTCATTCACACGTCCTCATTCATCGCGCTCGGACCTTCCAACGGCAAGCCGTTGAACGAAGAAGATCCGCGACGCACCGGTGATTTTCACAACCACTATGAACGCACCAAATATCTGGGTGATCAGGTTGCGCGAAGTTTCCTGAAGGAAGGCTATCCGGTGACGATCCTTTATCCGGGAGTCATCTACGGTCCTGGCGCCTTAACGGATGGAAATATCATTGCGAAAAACATTATTCCTTTCCTGAACGGGTCAATGCCGTTTGGTTTAAGCATACTGGACTGGTCGTATGCTTTTGTTTCGGACATCGTAAAAGCTTTCGTTACAGTGGTGGAAGAAGAGACTCCTTCGCGCCGCTACATTCTTGGCGGCGACAACCGCTCAGGCGGCGAGTTTTACGAAGCTCTCTATCAGGTGAGCGGCAAGAAACCGCCTTCCGTTAACCTGCCGATCGGAATGGCCAAACTGGCGGGATACGGCGAGTACGCGCTTGCGATACTGTTTGGTCGCGAGCCGTCCATGCTGACGCATCAAGTGGCAGAAATCTACAAGCATAGCTGGGCTTACGACAGCAGTCTTGCTCAAAAGGAATTGCATTATCGCGTAACACCTCTTGTTGACGGCCTGAAGGAGCTGGTGGAGTGGCTCAGGAAATCGGGATTTGTAAAATGACCGATACATTCACGGTCCGTTCCGAATACAAAAGGAAAGCGGTTCATATCGGTTGTTCTGCATTCGCTCTTTTGCTTCGATGGCTCAATTTCTGGCAGGGAGCGCTCTGCGCCGTGGCCGCCTTCCTGTTTAACTGGCAGGTCCTTCCGCGAATCGGCGGCAAAAACCTTTATCGTGCCGATGATCAGAAACGGGGTTATCCGATCGGGATACTGCTGTATCCGGTATCCGTGTTGATTCTGATTTTGCTGTTTCCGGATCGCCTTCACGTTGCCGCCGCCGCGTGGGCCATCATGGCGTGGGGCGACGGATTTGCGTCTGTTTTCGGCAAACCGTTCGGCGCCAGAAAAATTCCGTGGAATCCCAACAGAAGTTATGCCGGATCATTTGCTTTTCTGGTTCTGGGCGGGCTGGGCGCCGTGCTCTTCACCCGATTTGTCTGGCCGGATGCTCCTCAGCCACAACTGTGGAACGTAATAGCCATCCCTCTTCTGGCTACTTTTCTGGCGGCTGTGATCGAAACGATTCCATGCGGCGTCAATGACAATTTGAGCGTTCCTCTTTCGGCGGGATTCTTCATGGTTGCTCTCTACCAGATAGATCTCAACAGTATTCATACTAAAGAATCTGTTCTAATGAATCAAATGTACTGGGGCGCTGCCATCAATCTGGCGTTCGGGGCCACCGCTTTCGCGATGAAGATGGTCAGCCTGTCAGGATTCCTCAGCGGTTTGATCGTGGGCACCATACTGTACACATTCGGCGGTTATCCGCTTTACCTGATTCTCATCACTTTCTTTGTGCTGGGTTCGGGCGCAACCAAATTCGGTTATGCGCGTAAAAAGGCCCTGGGTGTGGCCCAGGAGAAGGGCGGCGCCCGGGGATGGAAGAACGCCGTTGCAAACTGCTCAATGGGCGCCTTTCTCGCGATTCTGGCGGCGCTGGTCCCTGAACACCGTTCGTTGCTGTTCGTCGCCGGATTTTTCGGAGCGTTCGCCACTGCCGCTTCTGATACGGTCAGCAGCGAAATCGGACAGGTACTCGGAAAGCATCCGATTCTCATTACCACTCTCCGTCCGGTTCCGGTCGGCACGGAAGGGGCCATCTCTCTCGAAGGAACTTTTGCAGGCATCCTCGCTTCGATTGTGCTTTGCGGAATCGGAATTGCATTGCAGGTTCTTCCGCCGGCTGCGGCGCTGATCTGCGTGGTCGCCGCCTTTATCGGAACAACCGTCGAAAGCTACCTCGGCGCAACTCTCGAGCAAATGAAAATTATCGATAACGAGATTATCAATTTCATGAACACTCTCGTCGGCGCCGCGGCCGCCATGATCCTCACCGCTCTGTTTTTGTAGTTGTCGATTCTGAGCAGCCGCGCGGCGAATTTTCCAGAGTCATCCCAGAGGGCCACTTAGCGCCGGAACTTTGAAAATTCTGATTGCGACGAAGCAGGCAAGATGCCTGCGCCCATAATGCGGCCCACGGAACGTGGGCGGCACAAACTGCTAACCGACGTTTTTCGGGTTTCCGGTTGGACCTCGATGAAGATCGATTATTCGATGGATGCTTTGACAGGAATCAGAACTTCGGGGAATTCCTTATCATCGGTCGTGATTCGGATGGTTCCCGATATTTCTCCGACAACCAGCTTTTCATGCATGACACCAATGTCAAGCTGAAATCCTGAACTTCGGCCGGATGCGGGCGACTGAGTAATCTTCAAGAAGGGTACATCGCTTTGAATGCTCTTGATTTCGAATTCGTCATGGCGTTTTTTCAACATAACGGTTTCATACAGACTGTTGATAAGTTCCGGTTTCGCAGCCAGAGCGGAGAGGTTAATACCGCTGAAGTCAACCATTTCCGGATTTGCATAAATATTCCGCTTGATGAAAAGGTTTACGCCAACCGGAACTATCGAGAATTTGGAATGATTGGTGTGCAACAATACCGATTCGAAGTATCGCCCCGGGGCAGTCCCGGGAGGAACTGTAATGATGAGCTCGTAGACTTTTCCGGACTGAACTTCTCTCAGCTCTGCCTTGAAATGTGTGCCTTCGGGTTCGACTCTGGTAATCTCCAGCGGTTGCTCTTCGTGATTTACGACACGCAGAACCTGTTCTGCCTTTTCGCCCTCATAGATGCTCAAGTACGCAGCGGGTAGCGGTTGAATCTCGATCACCGGATCAACAGTAACGCTCATGGTAAATTTAACCCTGGGCTGAACAGGGTCGTTCATGTACAGAACTGCCTCCAGCTCGAGATCACCTGTCAAATGAGTCGTATTCAATTCGATTTGGACCGCGCCTTCCGCTCCCGGTTCAATGGTTGGTTTGAATCTGGATGTCAGTCCTGGGAGGTTAAAGTCAACTCGATCGAGAATCAAAGAAGAAGTCCCTTCATTCCTTACCGCAAACTTATGGACAACGACTTCACCCTGTTTCACCAGACCAAATGCATGTCCTTTTTCGGAAAATACTGCGCGAGGAACTCCCTGAGTTTGAGCGATTGAAACATTGGCCAGAACCATGAATAGAAAGAGCACGCTGGATCGAATTCGCATGGGGAATCAATTCTCCAAAAAAAATAGAGACCGAATTGCTTCGGTCTCCATTTTAAACTTTCAGTTTGTGTATCAGTCGCACTCAGCTCCGCAGAAAACAACCATTCCGTTTCTCAGGGCCTGATTATCATACTGCCACAAGAAGTCTTCGAATTCGTCTCTGAACAACGCGTAACGTCCGCACTGTTGAACTCCACCGACGGTGACACATCCAACCAGAGAGCTTAGCTCATTGGTCACCTTGGTGAACGTCGGCTTTCCGTAGCCGCGGCTGAGCAGTCCTGTATTCTGACTGGAGCATACACGCGTCCCGTCAGCAAGGAGTCCGCATGTGGTGATGGTTACTGCTCCACCCGGAGTGCCGAGGGCGCGGAAATATATGTCGTAACACGCGGTCTCACCACCGTCACACGCAAAGTCAGCCGGAATATTCAGGTTGCACGGCAATTGGAACACGGCCCCGATTTTCGTTGAACCGTTGTTCGTTATGAAATTACCGTTGCAGTCGCGAGCGGCATCGAATCCGTTGCCATCACACACCGCGAAAGGGCCCTGAGTCAAATAGATGTCGGTCCTGGAAATAGAACCGCTGGACCCCAGTCCAACGAAGATCGTCTTTCTGTTGGTGTTGTTCATTGGTGGATTCTTTGCCTTTGAACCGATGATATTCATCTTAAAGATGAATTTGCCGTTGCAGAGATTTCCAACACCTGCAGCAAACACAGGAGTCACGAAGATAACTGCCAGTAGCACTGTCAGCGTTAGTGTTAATTTCTTCACGAAATACCTCCTTAGAGTATTTTAAGCCAAAAGAACTGGCTGCTTCATTTCAAATTAGTTTAACTCAAACGAAATAGTATCTTATCATGCCATTGTATTTCTTCAAAACGGCTAACTAGATGGACCTGTTGAAACCGCCATCCACGAGTATGTTCTGGCCGGTAACATAACTGGACTCCGCAGACAGGAGGAAAGCCACAACGTTTGCGACTTCGTTCAGTGTGCCCGCACGGCCGGCCGGGATACTGGACAGGAACGCTTTCGACCATTCCCAGTTGTCGATATAGCCGGGCAGAACGTTGTTCATACGGATTCCGCTTCGGGCGTATCGATCGGCGTACAATTTTGTGAATCCTGCCAGTGCAGTCCGAATTGTAGACGAAGAAGGATATGCGTAGATTGGCTCCAGAGCGGATGTAGCGGAAATGTTGACGATGGTTCCTCCGCCCTGTTCGATCATCTTCGGAGTGACCAGGCGTGCCATTCGCACTACATTGAGGAAGTAAAGATCAAAGTGCCGGCGCCATTCTTCGTCAGAGATGTCGAGCAGGTGGGCCTCAGCGGAAGGGTCATAGCGCCGTCCGGTTGGATCTGTTGATCCGGAAGCATGTCCCGTGCTGTTTAGAACAGCGTCAATTCTTCCGAACGACTTCAACGCGGCTTCTACGACCTTCTTCAAGTCCTCCGCAACAGTCACAGATCCCTGCACGCTTACAGCGTCTATTTCTTTCGCCAGCTCATGGATGGAATCGGATCGCGAAAGCATAACCAGACGATATCCGGAACCTGCCAGTTTTCGCGCACAACTCAGTCCGATTCCACTTCCCGCAGCAGTTACTATGGCAACCAGCGGATCATTCATGCTTCCTCCTGATTTCGTTTCTTGTCCATGTTAACAGGCTATCTGAGGATACTCGAACTCTGTGCCTGAAACAACGGCCGCCGCCGCTAATCCTTAATGCTGATGACAGCTTTTCCCCGAAGTTCTTCTATCCACCGGCTGATGTAATCCTGAACGCGCGATTCAACCAGCAGGTTCTGGATCTCGCTAAAACTTTCTGCGAATGGGGGAACTTCCTTCGCCAGCATTTCTGCCGCGGGCTTATAAACTTTTTCGTAATAATCTTCTGCGTCTTCGATGGTGATGTTTACAAATGGACGAAACCTGTCGCGAATGAATCTTCTGATGCTTAACTGATGTCGAACTTCCAGTTCCATGTCGCTGGTTGTCATTCCGATTGTTTTCAGAAACTCCGACAACTCTTCGGTTCCACCGTGACGTCTTTGATAAGCTTCCAGCGCTGCGTCCAACTCTTCTTCAGTTAAGCTGACAGGGGGTTGCGTCTCCAGTTGCTGGAAGGCCAGATGGTGATCTATTCTTTCCTGCAAAACCGATTCCCGGCGGGGCAGTCCAGAGAGCCGGATGTCCAGTCTTTCCATTGCAAAAATTTCACTCTGTGTGATTACGTCCCGGTTCACGATCACCGCAATTTTATCGATGATTACAGCGTTTGCCTGCGCTGCAAAGACAAGCAAGAACGCGATAACGGTTTGCAATAAGAACGCTTTGTAACCCGTTTTTGACTCAGTGTTTTCCATTTTTAGAATGCGTGTCCTACAGATATAAAGAACTCGGAGGGGCTTTCTCCCTGCCGGCGATCGAGCTTGTATCCCCAGTCCACGGTTAACGGCCCGATAGGCGTTTTGTAGCGAATACCGATGCCCGCCGCTTCTCTCATTTCTGAAATTGAAACATCGGAGATCAGGCGAAAAACGGTCCCATAATCAAGAAAGACTACAGCCCCAAGCGATCCGAAAACCGGAAAGCGATATTCCAGATTCATAATCGTGAGCGTATTGCCGCCTTCCGGCTCACCGTTTTCGTCCAGGGGTCCGGCCTTGTCCTGCTCGAAGCCACGGATTGTTCGGCCCCCTCCTGCAAAGAAGCGCTGTGAAATAGGAAGCCTGTCTGTCTCCCTGAAACCCCAGGCAAGCCCTAAACGGAAGGATGTGGCAATCACCGTTTTTCGAAATGGCCGGTAGTACTGGGCCTGAGTAAAGGATTTGACGAAATCTGTTTCGGATCCGATCAAGCTTGCCGCAGTTTGAGAGCTGGAGCTGAAGAAAGTTCCCGTTTGCGGATCAATTGCATTATCGCGATTGTCGCGAACGAGTCCCGCTGTAACGCTTGAAATATGGATCGCGAGAAAAGGCCGATCTTCGGGATCGGTTGATTCGACTCCAAATGTATCAACATCTTCGAAGGCATATCGTAAAAAAAATGACTTCGACGGCTCAGGTTGGGATCCTATGGGGGCGTATACGGATTCCCGGGAGAGTCTTTTCTCAACCTGCAGACTTGCTCCATATCGATTAAACGAAAAACCCTCCCTTTCTCCATATTCTGCAAACACCGAAACATCGCTGTTGAAAAAGCGTGGGAAGAGATAAGGATCGATGTAAGACACCAGGGCCCTTCCTTCCCTGAAACCGGCCCGGCTGTTGAAGGCCAGTGTTCTACCGGTGCCGAAAAGATTTCTGTTTGAGATACCGAAAATTCCACGAAACCTGTCAAAACTCTGGTAGCCGGCTCCGTAAGTAATGGTGTAGGGCCTGGATTCTGTGAGTCGAATCAACACAGATTGAAACTTCTGTAAGCTGTCCGGACGGGGCAACACCATTTCCACACGATCAAAAATATTTAATCCGTATAGACGGCTCTGACTTTCTGAAATCTTGCGGAGACTGAGGGGATCATCTTCTTCCAGATAGATGCTCTCCTCAATTGCATCGCGTTTCGTACGGTAGGCTCCGCTGATAACGATACGGTCGACAAAGATCTGTTCCCCTTCATCAATCCGGTACTCAATAATGGCGCGCTTCTTGTCCTGCGAAAGCAGCAGCCGGTTTTCGAGCTGCATCTGAGGATATCCCATGTCGGAATACAGCGCCACAATGAAATCAGAATCAGCTTTCACTCTGGTTTCGCTGACAGATTCCCCTTCCTTTTGCTGAAAACGGCGCAACAACTCCTCTGTTTGCAGCGCCTGATTTCCTTTGATTCTGATTTCCGAGACGATCGATTGCGGCCCCTCATCAATTTCCAGATCAATTGCAATTTTCCCTCCCCGCATCCTGAGGACGTCGTCCCGGGTAAATCGGGCAAAAAGGAATCCGCGAAGGTGGTACGCAGATAAAATTCGTTTTCGATCTTCGTCAAAGATACGTTCAACAAGTCGCGCTGATCCCAGTATTCCGTGCTGTCCGGTCTGCATGATTTCACGGATCTCATCGTCCGTGAGTTCATGGTTTCCCGCTATCCTGACTTCATCTACTTTATAACGAATCCCCGGCTCTATTTTGTAAAAGATCCGGATCTTTTCTCCTTCCGTATCTTTGCTCCATGTGATCTTCGCTTCATAAAACCCCTTACTCTGAAGGACTTCCGTCAAATTGCGTTTTCCTTCTTCCAGAGTGTCGTCATTGTAGCTGTGCTCAACCCAGATCGGGACCTGTTCTCTGATCACATCCGGATCAAAATCGTATCCCTCTGTTGTGAGGACCAACTGTTTGCCGGAATTGATTGTTATTTCAATTTCAACAACAGGGGGAGGCAGGACCTTCTGTTGTGGCTCGATGGAGTGTTCCAGAAATCCATTTTTGTCATAATGCTCTTCAATTTTTTCCAGGTCCCGGAGGAAGGTGCCGTTTTTAAAAGTTGATCCGGGCCTGGATTTCATTTTTGATAGAATCTGTTCCTCCGAATAGAACGATTCGCCTTTAATGTCGACGCTCTGCACTCTGGCTGCATTACCTGACTGGACAATATAAACGAGCGCGGCCCGTTTCCGCGTTCGATGCAGCAACACATCCTGTTTGACATGCGCGTTAAAGTAGCCGTGCTGGTGCAGAATTTCCAGAATCTGATCACGGCCCTGAAGTATCCGTTCGGGTGTGTACGGCTCAAATTTTTTCAGTCCAAGTTTCTTGCTGATTTTTCCGGGTCTGATCCCCGTCTGTCCCCGGATGTCTATGGATTCAATCCGGTAAATCGATTTCAGAATAAATGTCAGATTTACCCGTTCGCCGGCAAGTTCGGCGTCAACCAGAACATTGGTGAAGTCACCCGTGGCGTAGAGAAGCTCAATCGATTTGCGGATTTTAGATCGCGTCAGGATGTCAACATTCTGCGTCAGTTCAACCAGAGAGAGCAAAAGAGTTTCATCAATTTTCGTATCTACTTTAAAACGTATTTCTCCGATCTTTTTGTACTGAAACTCGTGGAATTGCGGTTCGCGATCTGCGCCTCCTGCCATGGTTTCATTCGTTGCGGAAGCGTCCATGCCCTGCGCCCCTGCTTGCATCGGGCAGGACAACAGAAGGATGGTGAGAAGCCTATTCGAATGTTTTAGTAACCACGACGTCCACGCCATAACGGGCCTGCTCATCCTTGGAGGCTGTGATGCGAATCTCATCCGTCAATTGATACTGTAGAAGAATGATCTCTTCCGCTACGGTAAAGAGATTGGTGGAATAAGTAACGGAAAAATCTGAAGAGATGTCTTTTTCCAGTGTAATTCGCGCTGTTGCCGTCTGAGTGCTCTGTACGTAAGTCGGATCTATGTGAAATCGCTGCAATCCAAATGCCTTTCGGAAACCTTTTTCCAGAGGCGAGGCAATGGGAGCCGTCACAAATCGAGAAATCTCTTCTCCCAGCAGAAGATTCGAGATGCCGACGCCTTCCGCTTCGCGACGCGTGCTGCCGGCTCCAATCAATGAGTAGAGGTCATCGCGAGGAAGTGGCGGATCCGATGTGATTTCATGATAAACCCGATCGAAAGTTCCATTGAACTGTAAGCTGATCAGATATTCCCTGATTCGGGATTCGGCGACAAAATTGAGCTGTGCTTCCGTTCGATACGGGTTCGAAAAATCCAGTGATCCACGCAAAACTCTGTATTCCCGGTCTCGAAAGGTGATCTCGCCCTTGATGACTTCTACTCGCCCGGTGAGCACTGGATCATTAATGGTTCCGATCAAGTTCAAATTCGCGAGACACTCCATGTCGGCAAAATTGTTGCGTACCAGGAAGTTTCCGCCCGATTCAATATGGATATTGAGACGGACCTCATCAAAAGCTCCACCGGGACCGGAAAAGCCGGGAACACGCGCGTATCTGAATACGTCCGGGGATTCTTCAAAACTTCTAAGGTAAATGCCCTGCAATACATCCAGATCGCCGGTCAAGTAGCTGATTTCTTTTTCCCGTTGCAAGTGTAGTTCTCCGCTCACTGTTGTTCGCAATCCTTCCGGGTAATGGACCCGAACCCTGTCTGCGTAAACGTCAAAACGATACTTTTCGAATGCATAGCCCTTTAAGACGGCGGATCCGCCTGCTGTCAGCTTACCACCGCTGCTCAGCGCCTGAAATGACTGCAAGGTCACGTTCCGATTCTTGAAAGTGACCAGCGCATTGATTCCTGTAAGTGAATTAGGCAGGCTGACATGACGGAAAGAGCCCTCGCGGATGTCCATTGCTCCGGTCAAGGCCGGCTGTTGAAGCGTTCCTGAGATACCGATTCTGGTTGAAGTTTGGCCGCTCGAAGAAATGCTCTTGTCCCATTGAGAGAGAATCTCCAGACCAAGGTCCGCCGATAGTTCCAGCGCAAGCCGCCCCTCTTGTTTTGGATAGACGTTGCCGCTTAAAGCAATCTTTGCGTGATCTCCGGCAAGCACGCAGTTACGGATTTGCACGACATCGTCACTTAACCGGACATCAATTGGCGCTGTTTGGACCAGCTTTAATCCGGCAAAATCAATTTGAACCAGATCGAGTACGCCTGAAATATGCCTGACGTCGGCAGGCCGGAGCATCCCGGTCACTTCAAATTTTCCGCCAATCACCCCGGTGACCTTTTGCGTTTCTTCTGAATAAGCGCGCGTGAGTATTTCGAGTGGAAATTTCTGCACATCGAAAGTGGATTCAAACGGAATCTGACCGTCAAGGTGTGCCTCTGCTTTCACGCTGCTGACTGCGCCATGTGCGGTACCGGTAGCTTCCAGCGACAAAACCGCCGGACTCAACTTGACCATGGAAGCGACATCTCCATAAAACTCTCCCCGATACGCCAGATCATCAATGCTGACGGTTGCGTGAAGTTGTGGTTTCAAAAGTGAACCGTTGCCGCCTCCCTGTGCTTTTCCAGTTCCCGTCATTTCGAGGCCGTTCGCTTTCAATACATTCAGCTTATCAACCGGAATATTCTCAGCTGTAAATTGAACGTTATAATCATCCGTGGCGTAGACCAGGTCCCCCGACGCTTGCGCATATCCATTTTCGATATAGGCTGTTATATCGCGCAGACCAAGTGAATCATCGAGAAAGAGAACCGTTCCTGTTGCGCGGTCCCACTTCTCACCCCACATCTCGCCGGAGACAGCTTCGAATTCAGCCCTTCCTTCCAGCTCGTCAAAGGGTCCTTTTAGTTTGATCGTCGAGCCAACTTTGCCTCGCACCGGCAGATCCAATCCAAATGCGCCTGCGATTGCATTGGCCGGAAACTCCTGGATTGACCCGTTCAGATCAAGAGCATTTGGAGTTCCTCTTTTGCGGTCGGCCAGATAGAATTTTGCACGGGCCCTTCCGGAAGCCTGATCCAGAGTCATTTTGGAATCAAACACTTCAATCAATTGATCGTGAAGAAGGATATCTCCTTCAACAGTTGTCAGCGGAACGCCGTGATAATAAACATTTCGGGCAAGAACTTTACCCTGAATGCGCGGCTCAAACGGACCCCACACTGTTGCATCCAGCTTGCCGGCGAAATCAGCCGAGCCAAGCACTTTCCAGAATTCCTGAACTTTTGCCGGCTCACTTTTGAAATAGGATTGCAAATGGTGAAACAGCAAATCGATCTCCGTAATCTTTGCAGTTTTCGACCGTATGCTCAGGTCCGCTTCCCCTGAAAAATCGATCGTACCTTCTATATCAGCAATCGTATAGGGGGTCTCGAGATGGCTTGTTAACTCACGAAGTTTTTTCCCTTCGATTCGAAATCCCGTTATGCTGGAGAACGGTAGATAAAAAGTTTTCCCGTAAAGAGCGTTGTCAAATTTACCGGATTCTGCTTCCGTAACCAGGTCGTAAGGCGGTCCCGTTCTTGGCTCGATCTCGAATCCGAATGTGCCGTTCATGTTCTTGATGCCGCCGCTTTCTTCCCAGCGAATGGAGGCTTTGCCGCCGGCAAGAACCGGCATCACCATATCCTGCATGTGAATGAACCGTCCGAGCGAGCGCCCGTCCCAGTTCTTAAATACGGCGTCCGCCTTGAAAATCGAATTACCCTTTAGAGGCGCAATTCCAAATGTGCCGGTGTAGAGGCCTTCAAACATTTCCGCCCGAATGCCCGTAACCTTCAATCCGTTATGGGTCATGTCCAGCTCAAATCGCGCAGTATCTATCGGAAGTGAAAAAAGTCTGAAGTTTTGAAAATGTCCGGTACCCTTCATCTGAAATTTTCCAAACGTTCCTTTGTAAGTGGCCTTGAATCTTCCGGTGCCCGACATTTGCGGTCCAAAGTGAAATATTTCCTTCGTCTGCTCCAGATTGATGATGGAACGAAATCTCATGTCGAACTCGGGATCCTTCAGGTTCGCCATTGTGCCGGCCATGAAAAATTTTGAATGGTCCGATAAGAAATGAAGTTTCTCAAAATGAATGGTCCCCTCGATGATTCTGTAAGCCGCATCCATGTCAAATCTCCAGGATTCAAACCTGGTAATTTTCAGGAAACCATCTTTAAAAGTGGTTGTGACAAAGTGATTCTTCTTCACGGGATCGAACTCAACGAAGGATTCCAGGTCTTTCACGTGAAAGGACACGGGAATCCGCCGCTGATCGAAAAGCACGATCATGTTATCGATGTCCACTTTCGAAATCACAACGCTGACTCTGGATTTCTGTTGCTTCGGTTTACCCCCGGTCTTCGGCCAGTTGGTGCCGCCGCCGAGATGTTTTTCGTACATGATGATGGACATCGTGGGGTTCGTGAGCCGTACCTCTGAAACCTGCACTCGACCGGAAAATAACAGTGTCCAGGAGACCCTCGCGTAGATTTCTTCCGCCGTGAAGAACGGCACGTCTGGAGTTCGAGGATCATTCTCCATCCGGAAATTCCTCAGCTTCACATCAAGCCGGAAGGGGTTGAACGCCACCGAGTCAACTGTAATTTTACGGTTGATGGCTTTGGATCCCTTTGTTTGAATCAGAGTTCGAACATAGGAATCAAAAAAATTGCTGTTCAGAAAGATAACAATGGCCATGAGAAGGAAGAACACGGTGAGAAAAACCGCTTTCAGGGCCCTTGCAGAAAAATGGAGAACACGCTTCATCGTCGCTGGTTAAGTTTACGGGCGAAAGATGATCGATGCAAGCCGTTGTAGAGGAAAGAGAAGCAGTACTCTGTATAATGGTAGGAGATGGCGAATCGACTGCAGATTTTTCGAAAGTGGCTTCAGCACCAGAAGTCCGAAGGAAGAATGTCTCATGTTCAGGAACTGGAGATGTGGCTCAAAAGCTTCGAGCGCTATTTCACCATAGCCAATCTTCCTTTGACCGATGACGAAATCAAACAGGCAACACTCCGGGATTATTCGGAAGAATTGAAAGTTGTTGCGGATGTCGTCTTTCGTATCTCGCAAGTAGGCACGTTGATTCTGTCGGAAGAACGGGTCAGCTATGTGAGTTTTGCGCGGTACGTTGAAAACTCACTCAAAGAGAGTTACCTGACCGATAGTTACAGCACCAGAGCGATTCAGTCGAACCGGCCGGATCAAAGTTTGAGCATCCTGCTGGAGGCGCTGCTGGATGTGCGGACAATTACTCAGGAACTCTCTCAGCTCAGCAAAATACCTTATGGATCTTTTATTGGAATCGGGAAAATCATCGGTAGAGAACTCAGGAAAGGCGCATTTATGGACTTCTTTCTTGACAAGAGTTACCTCCCGCTCTTTGACAGGATTGAGAATGCACAATCGCTGAAGGTGGTCCGTTCCATTCAAATTCCGGAATACAAGAGATCACTCGCCACCATCATTCTGGAACTATTCAGGGTATTGCGTTACCTGCAGTACGTCACGCTTCAAACACAGGATGCGCATGCGCTAAAACGTTCCCTCCTCGTGTTTTCCCTGGTTCATGCTGATGTCAAGCTGTTGATTCGTTTCATGGAGGATGAATATCTCAAGAAAGAGCATCCGGACAAGTATTTTGTGCACTTGATTGAAGGTATAACTTACTCGCTTTCCATGGAGCTCCAAAAAGTAATGCAACGTGAGCTTCTCGGCGCGGCATCGTTACAGCAATACGATTTAATCTTCACAAAGATTGAGAACAGCCATGGAATTCTCAACAACGCGATTCAGCAGATCCTTTGTTCCATCATTCAGTTCTTTGATCCGTCGGCAGAAGGACACGGCATGTTTCTTGATTTCATTACGCGAAAGCAACAATCACTTCAGCTGCAAGAGGACCTGCAGGATTTGCTGGACTATACCAAGAAGTTTACCGTTATCGGCGATCTTCCGCAGTTGCCGGCCCTCGTCAAAACAATTGAGAACTTTCGTACCGGATCGATGAAGTATCTGATGTTTAAAGACTGGTCGGAAATTGATCGCTTTTACCATGAAATATCAGCCTGTAAAACCTCGGGAAATCTCGCCTTCTCACTTCACCGGTTCATTCCTTTTTTAATCACTCTGTTGAAAGAGGTCAACAAAAGGGTCGTCCTTCAAAACCTGTCGGACCTGAGATGATGCTCGTTCCGAATTGCGATGTAGTGCGGGCGTCCACCTGCGAACTAATAGACCAGTACACCCGGATAACAATTGATGTGTTACCTCGATCTCGCATAACGTCATAACGTTTGGATGTTTGACAAGGAAGCTTCATTTGTGTATATTTCCATCCTTCATAATTGTTGGAGGTACGATACGTGTACGCGATTATCGAGAACGGTGGGAAGCAATACAAAGTGACCCCCGGTGAGACCATAAAACTGGAAATTTACCAGAGTAAGGAAGGCACGAAAATTGACCCCGGTCAGATTTTGTTTTTATATAATGATGCTGAGTACTTTGCAGGCAAGAAAGTGCCAACCGCCGCCCGCGTTGAAGCAACGATCCTGGAAAAAGGGCAGGAAAAGAAGATTCTCGTTTTTAAGAAGAAGCGTCGCAAGCAATATCAGCGTAAAACCGGACACCGCCAGCAGTTTATGCGCGTAAAAATTGAATCGATCACCTGGTAGGGAGATGAACCAATGGCTCATAAGAAAGGACAGGGTAGTTCAAGAAACGGTCGTGACAGCAATCCAAAGTTCTTAAGCGTCAAGAGATTTGATGGTCAATTTGTAAAGGGCGGGTCGATTCTCGTTCGCCAGCGCGGAACTCGTTTCAAGCCCGGTGATTTTGTTGGAGTAGGCCGGGACCATACCCTTTTTGCCCTGTGTGACGGCGTTGTGAGATTCGTAGATAAGGGCGGATCGGGTCGCTTTATCAGCGTGCGTCCTCTCGAACAGTAAAGAAACTTCCTTCTTCCGTTTTTCCGCATGTCATCAGGTCTTTTTACACCAACTCGTGCCGGAAACCCCAGTTTTGTGGCGGCGGGCGTCCCTGCCGGCTGTTGGGCTCGATGAGCGATGGGCAGGCACGGAGGCCTGCCACCACTGATTGATGGGTTTCCGGATGGACTTCTAGAGAACTTCATGTTTATTGATAACGTAACAATTCAGGTTCAGGCCGGAAACGGCGGAAGGGGATGTGTCAGTTTCCGCAGGGAGAAATTCGTGCCGCTTGGCGGTCCGGATGGTGGTGATGGAGGGCGAGGCGCCGATATCTACTTGATTGCCACCACTTCAAGAAACACACTCGTTCATTTTCAGCACCGCCGTCACTTTAAATCAGAGCACGGCGGTCACGGCGGCGGCTCAAATCGCACAGGGAAATCGGGAAAAGACCTTCGGATTCCAGTGCCCGTGGGCACCATCATCACGAACGCCGAAACAGGCGATTTGATCGCAGATCTTGATGTAGACGGCGCTCAGATTCTTGTTGCACGAGGAGGAAAAGGGGGAAAAGGCAACGCACGATTCGCAACACCCACTGAACAGGCCCCCAGAACCGCCCAACCCGGGGAACACGGTGAGTCGCAAACGCTGGATCTGGAATTGAAATTGATTGCAGATGTTGGACTTCTCGGTTTTCCTAACGCCGGTAAATCGACTTTGCTGTCAAAAATCTCAGCTGCCAAACCGAAAATTGCTTCCTATCCTTTTACCACTCTCCAGCCGGTTCTGGGCGTGGTGGATCCCGATGATAATACTACATTTATAGTAGCCGATATCCCGGGACTGATTGAAGGCGCGTCGCATGGTGTGGGACTGGGACTACAGTTTCTCCGGCACATTGAACGGACCCGCATTCTGCTCCATCTCGTGGACGTTTCTCTCGAGGCCGGGGGTTCTGCGGTTAACCGCTACCAGATCGTGCGAAAGGAACTGTCCGAATATGGGAAGGGGCTTTCACAAAAACCTCAAGTTCTGGTCGCCACTAAAATCGATCAGGCGAATGATGCGGGGCTCGAGGAACTGAAGGCGCTCGCTGTAAAACGCAGCATTCCGTTTGCCGAGATATCTGCAGTGACCGGCAACGGCATATCCGGGCTGGTTCAACTCGCCAGAGATACTCTGCGGCGGCAGAATCAAAAATTGTAGGAAAAAGTAAATCGCGCGATAAAATCAGAATCCGGCTTTGTGCCGCCTTCGTCTTCCGTATAAAAAACAGCTTCAATGTTGGGAATCAGGCTGAAATGATCATTCAGCTTAATGTCCGATCCTATCAGCAACAGATTCGAACCGGACTCAGTATCAAAGGGTATGTATGGAATCCGGTCTCCTTCCGGGTTCGGTTCGAACATGCGGTCATACCGGACGATGGCCGAGACTCTTTTCATGATCCTCTGGACGCTCCATAAGGAAAGCGCATGGAGCGCAACGGAATCAGTGCCGTCTCTTTTTTGCAGGCCGTATTCAATACCAAATCTTCCCGAATTCCAGGTGTGCCCTAGAAATGAATGAAAGGTTGTACGGTCCATGTCATCCGGCAACCGGTTGTGATCTCCATAAACTTCAAGTATCCAACGATCATTTGGATGGTAGCTTAAAGACAGATAAACGGCTTTCCCTTCATTGACTTCCGAACTGGTGCCGGCTCCGTTTCCAAACATCGCGTGGTACCGGAGCTTATTCGAGGTCCCGGTGATACTTCCCGATACGGCGATTCCGAGATCGCGGGAATTCCCCATACGCTGCAGGTCAAGAATGGTTTTTTCGACCGATCTGTAGCCCCAAAACCTTTCCGCCAGATCCCATGTTGGATTTGGAGACATTCCCAGAATTGCGCGATGATTCTTTCCTTTCCACCGGATGTAGGCATCCTTGATGAACGGATCCAGTGTTGCTTTGCTTTGAAAATCGCCCGGACTGTTCATCTCGAAACGCAAGCGCGCATCCCAGGATTCGGTCAGCGTATGATCGACGGTAAGATAGATCCGCCGAATCCAGAATCCATTTGCCTCCTCGAAGTCGTCCTCATGATTGGACAGTACGTAGTAATAATCACCGAAAACTTCACCTCCAATCTTGAAAGTGGAAGCGGTGAGCTGAGTGTTCAGAACAAGTAAAGTAAGCGCCGCCAGAAACAATCTTCCAGTATTCAACATAGCCTAACATTCTATATGAAGTTCGCATTTCTGAGCACTCTAAAAACACGTATAATGAACACGGGATGATTTATTTTTGATGAAGCCTTTTGACTCGCGAAAAGATAAGGCAAAGCAGGACCAGACAGAGGAGAAATTACAGCGACTCGAAAAATTGTTGCTGCTTACGGAACGAATCCACAGCACTTTGCAGCTGGATCGAGCGCTTGAAATTGTGCTTGACGCCGCAATCGAGCTGGCCAATATGCAGCGTGGTTTCATCATGTTATACAACGCCGATCGTGAGCTGGAATTCCGGACCGGGCGCGACTCAAACGGAACAACGCTCTCTCCTGACCAGTTCCAGGTAAGTCATACCGTGATTCAAAAAGCCGTGGATCAGCAGGACCTCTTTTACTTTGTCAGTCCCGGACAAATCTCGAGTCAAAGCGTGATCAATCTACAGATCGGAAGCGGTTTTTGCGTTCCTCTTTTTTCCTATCGGTCGATCGGTGATAAACGCGTGATGATCGGAATACTTTATGAAGACAGCAAACGCCTCACACGTTTCGGTAAAGAAGAAGAGGGAATCGTAAAAGCTCTTGCCACGCAGGCGGGCCTCGCGCTCGAAAACGCAACTCTTTATGAACTGGCAACACTCGACAGTCTGACCCGCATCTATCAGCGGCGTTATTTCGAAGCTATGGCGGAAATCGAGTGGAAAAGAGTTGTGCGACATAAACATCCACTGTGTATTCTGATGATCGATCTGGATTATTTCAAGAACGTCAATGACACTTTTGGACACGACTCGGGAGATCAAGTACTTCGAAAGATTGCCCAGATCTTGAAGGTTGCCTGCCGTGATGAAGATATTGTTGCGCGCTACGGCGGCGAAGAATTTATCATCTTGCTGCCGGAAACGGATGCAGAAGGGGCGCACCCCGTAGCTCAACGAATTCACGACCAGCTCCGCCAGGCAAAAATTATCGACGGTCACCCGGTTACCGTCAGTATCGGCGCCGCCTGCTATCCGTATTGTGCCGCCGGCGGTGTTCATGAAGTGATTAAGTGCGCGGATCAGGCTCTGTATCTTGCTAAGAATTCCGGCCGCAATAAAACCGCATTCTATACAATACCGGGTTAGCGAATCTGTGAAAAAAGGGAATCGTATCGGTGTGATGGGCGGAACTTTTGATCCACCTCATCTTGCCCACACGATTCCAGTTGAAATCGCGGCGAAAGAATTTGATCTGGATACTGTCTCATTCGTCCCCGCATTGATCCCGCCCCACAAGCAAAGTAAGGAGCAAACGGACCCTTTTCATCGAATGGCTATGCTGGCACTGGCGGTCAAACCATATCCTTCGTTTCGTATCTCTACGCTCGAGCTTATGCGTCGCGATGTGAGTTTTACGGTTCAAACCATCAAAGAGATCAAGAAAACATTGACTGAGCAGGACCGCCTGTACTTCATCCTGGGAAGCGATTCATTTCTGGAACTTTCGTTCTGGTACGGACCGCGCGAGTTGCTACAATTATGTGAATTGATTATCATTAATCGAGGTAACGGAACGGACGAGCTCAAGAATAATCTGGCGCAACTGGAAAACAACTTTCAGTTGGATCTTCAGCAAAAAGTCCATACAGCATCATCGCGATTCCTGCCTTTCTCCTCAACACAAATCAGGGAATTCCTTCGTAGCGGAAAAGACGTTTCCGGAATGTTAATGCCTGAAGTTGAGTCATACATTCACAAGCATTCTTTGTACAGGAGGTAAAGAGTTATCCGAATTCCACAGGAGATCCAATTGGTCATTGATTCCGTACAGGAGAAAAAGGCCGTTGAAGTTACGGTTCTCGATGTGCGGGATCTCACTTCATTCACAGATTACTTTGTCATTTGCAACGGCAATTCGGAACCACAGATCAAATCTCTTTCGCGTCATCTGGAAGAGAAAATGTCCGGAATGGGACTTCGTCCTCATCATGTGGAAGGGAAACCCGAGAGCGGTTGGATACTGCTCGACTATGATGATTTTGTGGTCCATATCTTCTCTCCGGAAAAACGAAATTTTTACGACCTGGAAAGATTGTGGGGAGATGCGCCGCGAATGGAAGTACGGGACGGAGTTCCCGCGCAAGTAGTTCACTAGGTCACATGCTGCTGGATGAAATCACAACCAGAAGCGGCGTTTATGCAGATGTCCTCGGTGTGATTCGACGCGTTGCTGTGACCGACACCAACGTGCTCCTTACCGGCGAAACGGGAACGGGAAAGGATTTCATTGCTGAAATCATTCACGAGGCAAGTCCGCGTCGAAGCCGGCAGTTCATCAAAATTGACTGTGCTTCGATTCCGGCTTCGCTTGCGGAAAGCGAGTTTTTCGGCTATGAAAAAGGGGCTTTCAGCGACGCGTCAGAAGCAAAATCGGGCAAACTCCAATTGTCCCGGGGCGGAACCGTATACCTGGACGGCATCAATCATCTTTCTTCAACGGTTCAATCTAAACTTCTCCGGTTTGTTCAGGAACGCAATGTAGAGCCACTCGGCGGCTCACACCCGGTTACAGTGGATTGCCGTTTGATAGCGTCCTGCAGCGTTCCACTCAAGCAGTGTCTTAACGAAAAACAATTAAGGGAAGATCTCTACTTTCGTCTTTCTGCTGTTTGTATAGATCTACCACCGCTCCGTGAACGATACCAGGATGTCGAGACAATCGTTACAGCTTTATTGCAGGAATTTACTGAAAAATACAGAAAGAGAATGACCCTTATGGAAGAGGCAATGACGGTTCTGAAAAGCTACAGTTGGCCTGGAAATATTCGGGAGCTCCGGAACGTGATTGAACAGGCTGTGATTTATGGAAATGAAAAAATAACTCCGTTGAACCTTACATTAAATCTTTCTGTCTCAGATAATCAAAATCTTTCGTTTCTTGCTGAACGGATGTTGAGCCTTGAAGAAGTTGAAAAACTTTACATCGGTGAAGTCTTAAGAAAGGTTAAAGGACATCAGGTGAGAGCAGCCGGTATTCTAAAAATGAATCGCAAGACGTTAATGCTCAAAAAACGTAAATACGGATTGTAGTTTGCAGATACGCGTCCTCTGGCCGGGCAAGACAAAAAAAAATTACTATCGAATGGCCATCGAGGACTATGCAGGGCGCATTCAGAAGTTCATTCCGATTCATATTGTCGAAGTCAGGGAGGAATCAGTTACCGACCGGCAACGACAGCGAAGACAAACGGCCGAAAGCAGACGGCTTAAAGAACGCCGTCAGTCGATTGTTTCCGTTATCCTGGACCCGGACGGAAAGATGCTGTCGTCTGAAGAATTTGCAGCCTGGCTCGAAAAAGCGCCGGGAGATATCGAATTTGTCCTGGGAGGGCCGGAAGGTTTTGATTTGCCGGACGCCACTCTTCGATTGAGTCTCGGCCGGATGACTTTGCCGCATGAACTTGCCCGCGTGGTTCTCCTTGAACAAATCTACAGAGCGTTGACCATTCAGCGCCGTCACCCCTATCACAAGTAAAGACAACCTGTAGGGCGTCCCTGCCCGCCAGATGATTTGTCGATGAGAGCAGTGGCGGGCGCGGAGGCCCGCCCTGCAATTCAAGAGATTTTTTTCACAGCCCATCAGTACTTATTTCCTGGTTGTCTTTTCTTTGAATTCTGGTATCATGTTGAGTTTCATTTTGAGGACTTGGAGAAAGAATTGAATGGATAAGAAACAGCTGGAGAAGTACCGGAAAAAGCTGGTTGAAAAAAGAAGGGACATTCTTGATGAATTCCGAAAGAATGTAAATTACAGAAAAGAATCTGCTGCTGATGATGGTACTCAGGACATAGCGGATAAGGCTACGATGGCCTATAACAAGGAATTCCTCTTCAGTCTGGCTGATTCGGAAAGGGATATGCTGCAACTGGTTGATGAAGCGCTATCAAAAGTCGACACAAAGGACTTCGGTTTTTGCAGTTCCTGTCAAAACGAAATAAAGCAGACTCGATTAGACGCCGTACCATGGGCGAGATATTGCATTACTTGTCAGGAGTTGCAGGAACAGGGCTTACTGGAATAAATTAGATACGAATGAAGGGTAGATGGATCGGAGTTCTGTTCGCGCTGCTGTTCGTCGCCCTTCTGGCTACAGCGGCTCGACGGATCACGGTCCCGCTCCTTGATCTCCACCTGTTTCAAATAGAAAGCAAGCTCATCTACATCATTCTTACCGCCGTTACTCTCGGTGCGCTTTTGATGTTTTTACTTGTTGCACTTTTCCCTCCTGCTTCCGAACCGTCATTGGGCGCAGTTGCAGCGGCTGCAACCGTCCCTCGATCACTGGTTCAGGACGCCCAGATTTCCCTGCAGCTGGGTGAGTGGGATAAAGGGACCTCCCGGTTGTTGGCGATCGCGCCTTCTCATCAGGAATACAGGATAGCCCGAAAACTTCTGGGCGATCTTTGCTTCGAGAAGGGGCAGTGGGCAGAGGCGGAGCGTGAGTATCAGGCTGCGCTCGATGGGGCCGTGTTACGCGAACGGGCGGTG
>Ga0247727_10006553_pt1 | contig 22832 bp, 19 predicted proteins | sample WisWelCaveWW1625_FD_202498 | JGI IMG/M metagenome (GOLD analysis project Ga0247727, IMG submission 202498) | Biofilm microbial communities from Wishing Well Cave, Virginia, United States - WW16-25 | ecosystem: Environmental > Aquatic > Deep subsurface > Groundwater > Cave microbial mat | place...
GCCGTTTCGTCGCAAACCTTTAGTTGAAAAGACTCGCGCGCCCCTCTCAAGCGGCGTTTCGCGACCCTCTTGAGCGCTTCTCGACGACCGAAAATTTAGCGGAATGAAGAATCGCTCAGTTTAGGTTAAACCAAAATGCCTGCTCGCCAACGGTATGGCGAAGCTGTACAATTCCTCGCGGCGTTGTGTATCCGGCTCCCGTTGGATGAGCTCTTCAACTTTGCGCAGCAACGCCACAGTCGGCTTGGGATCAATCTCAAACAACAGTGGTACGAAGATGCGGTAGTTCTCATCGCCGGAAAGTATGGCCTCGCGCAGCTTCCACAAGTGAATAACCGGAAAAGTGAATTCATTCGCGCGCTGCTTAAAAAGGCTCGTGCGATACACGCCCCAATCTCCAATCTTCTTCGACGGCTTAACCAAAAAAAGCAGCGACGCGACTTCCATCCCATATTTCGCCGTCAGCCCACCGGCATAGACAAACATGCGCTCCGGAATCTTGCGCCGATAGCGTAGTTGAAATTCGAGGTGCATGACACGATTCCCGTCCGCCGTTTTCAACTGAATAACACGATCCGTCACGCGGGTTTTGATCGTCAATTCCTTATCGAGCTTGGTAGAGATGACGCGAAACTTCTCCCCAGGAAATAACAGCCGAAGAAACTCTTCAGCGTAATGTTCGGAAATGTCTTTGAGAATCTGGTCGACGACGGGCGACGCCATTGTTGCCTCCCAATTTAGTGTTTAGGATTCTGCCATGCAAGCGTGGTTTCGAGTTTTGACACCGGCGAAGTGCGGCGCGCCCAAATCCGCGAGCACCAATTTCTCCGTCACCTCGGCCGAGAGCAAAACGCCAGGCACACCCGCGCCGGGATGTGTGTTTGCGCCGACGAAATAGAGATTCGAAATTTCCTCGCTGCGATTGTGCGGCCGGAAATATGCGGTCTGCGTGAGCTTAGGCTCGATGCCCCATGCGCTGCCGAGATGGCAATTGCGCCGGAGCTTGAAATCAATCGGAGTCAACATTTCCATCACTTCAATTTCTTGCCGCAAATTTTGCAAGCCGAAATCTTCTTCCAAAAATTTTAAGACGCGCTCGGCAAACGGCTTCGCGGCGAGGCTCCAATCAATCTCACCGGCAAGATTGGGAACGGGTATGAGCACGTACAAACTCTCGCAGCCGGGCGGGGCCATCGCCGGCTCGGTGCGCGTCGGCGCGTGCAAGTACATCGAAAAATCTTCCGGCAAAATTTTGCGATCAAAAATGTCTTTCACCAACTCTTTATAGCGTTTGGAAAGAATCAGCGTGTGATGCATGAGTTGCGGATACTGCCGCCGCACGCCGAGATAGAGCAAGAACGCGCTCATCGAGTAATCGAGTCGCTCGACTTTGCGATCCGACCATTTGCGACGATGCCCCCGCTTGAGCAATTGGAGATGCGTGTGCGCCCAATCCGAATTTGAAACGACCGCATCTGCAGCACAAAATTTTTGCGCGGCAATCACGCCCGTCGTTCGGCCGTGCTGCACCACGATCTCTTCGACCTCCGCATCGGTTTGAATCTCGCCGCCTAATTCTTCGAACACTCGCGCGAAGGCTTGCACCATGCTGTACATTCCGCCTTTGCTGAACCACACGCCGCCGGCTTTTTCGAGATATGGTATCATAAGATATACACTCGGCGCACGAAACGGATTGCCGCCGATGAAGAGCGGGTGAAAAGAAAACGTGAAGCGATGGCGAGAGTCTTGAAAATAGCGCGACACGAAATAGTGCGCCGGATAAAGCGCATTGAGTTTCAGCGCACGCGGTGCAAACTTGATGAGCGTGTTCAAATTCATGAACGGTGTCGCGCCCAGGCCTCCGGTGATCACGGCTTCATAAATGCCGCGACAGTCCTTCATGAAACGATCATAGTTCGCGGCGTCGTTCGGGTTGAAGTTGGCCATCTGCGCTTTCATGCGCGCGCCGTCGCCCGAATAGTCCAAACGAGTGCCGTCGTGAAAATAGATGCGATAAAACGGATCGAGCTTTACCAAGTCAAGATAATCTTCGAGCCACCTTCCGGCGGCATGGAAGACCGAACGAATAATCTGCGGCGCGGTGATGAGCGAAGGGCCCATGTCAAATGTGTAACCGCGCTTTTGCAGTTGATAAGCATGTCCGCCGACTTTGGCGTTCTTTTCGAGCAACGTCACTTGAAAGCCGCGCGCTTGCAAACGTATCGCAATGGCAAGTCCGCCAAAACCGGAGCCGATAACGATTATTTTTCTCATTTGATCTAAGCTTTCATCAAGACAAAACGATTCTGGTCAAAACCATTTCAGGGTTGCTTTGTAATATCCTTGTTTGGAACTGTCATCCTGGTAAGAACCTTCCCTAGTGCTCGGCTCTCTTCCCAGTGCGAGGGAAGATTCTTCATCAGAATGACAACGCGAGGGGAATTAAAAGCTAAACTGTAACGGGTATATTTTTCTGCCCTCCATTTTTCTGTCATCTTTTCTGTCATCCCTCTCTTCCAAGTATTTTCTTGCGCGGCGGCCAGGGCAAAAAGGCATTGGTGTTTTGTTGATACTCGCCATAACCTGGCTTGGTGTTTTGCAGCGTCTTTTCCAACATTGCCACGCCGGAAACTTTAAACAGCAGAGCCGTGATGATGATCGGGCTGAAGATCGTCCAATATGCGCCGGTAGCTGCCGCGATAAAAAAGAACCCCCACCATTGCACGGCCTCGCCGAAATAATTCGGATGTCTGGTGTAATGCCACAAACCCGAGTTCATCAGCTTGCCGCGATTCGCGGGGTTTGATTTGAAACGAAACATCTGCGCGTCGCCGATTGCTTCGAAGAAGAAGCCGATTACCCAAAGCGCTGCGCCGAGATAATCGAGCCACACAAGCCGAGACGGCGCGGCGTAGAATTGCGCGGCCAACAACGGAATCGAGATGAGCCACATCATCACGCCCTGCAAGAGAAACACTTTGAAGAAACTCAGCCACCACCAATTCTTAGGATTCGCTTCACGCCACGCGCGATAACGGAAATCTTCGCCCTTGCCGTGATTGCGCCAAAAGATATAAATCGCCAAGCGCAACGCCCACACGCACACGAGCAGTGTCACGAGCCATTTGCGCGTGAGCCAGCCTTCTATTCCGAGCACAAAGGCCACGCCATTGGCGAGCATGAAACCAGGCCCCCAAAACACATCCACGATGCTCGAATTTTTGAGCGGGAGGCTCAAGAGCCAAATCAGCGTCACATAGACGAGAATGGCGAGCGCGGTTGCGCCGAGGATGTCGTTGAAGGTTGCCATAGTTTGTCCTTGCACAAGCTCTGTGATATACTCTTTACGGGTTGGTTTGCAACTCCCCCTCAATTTGTCATTCTGAAAGAACCTTCCCTCGTATTCGGCACAGAGCCGAGCGCACGAGTGCGCCGCGAGCACTAGGGAAGTTCCTTCCAGCATGACATTGCTCATAAGGCGCGACTATAAACTTTCCGCTTCGGCAATCAACTCTGCGGCGATTTTGCCCGAGAGCATGACGAGCGGAATGCCGCCGCCAGGGTGCGTGGAGCCTCCGGCGAAATACAACCCGCGCAATTCGCGGCTGCGATTCGGCGGTCGTTTGAAGGCCGTACTTCTACTATTCGAAGAGAGGCCATAAATGCTGCCGCGATTGCTGCGATAGAGTTCATAAAAATCTTCCGGCGTGATGACGCCTTCCTCTTCGATACTTCCTTCAACATCAAAACCGGAGCAGCGCAGCTTCTCCAACGTGAGGCCGCGTACTTTGGGCAATGCCTCTTTCCAATTCACTGCGCTCGTCAAATAAGGCATATTGAGCAGCACAAACCAGTTTTCGCATGCAGTGGGCGCGTGCTCGGGATCGCTCTTGCTCGTGATCGCAACATAGATCGTCGGATCGTTCGGCGGCACGCGCTGCTCGAAGATTTGCTCGAACTCTTTTTTATAATCCTGCGAGAAGAAAATGTTGTGATGCGCAAGCTGCTCGTGTTTCTTGCGCACGCCCCAAAGAAAAACCAACCCTGAGCACGAAGGCTCAAGCTGTTGAAGTTTCTCTCTGCGTCGCTCGAAGCCCTCGATGAGATGCTCGTGCGCGACTACAACGTCTTGGCCGCAGAGCACGTAATCTGCGGCGAGCTTCTCTCCTTCTATTTGCAACCCTGTGACGCGGCGACCATCGTGCAAGATTTTTTGCGCGGCTGAAGAGTAATGCATTTGCACGCCCACGTGTGCTGCCAAGTCGAGCAAAGCTTCGGCGAGGCGATACATGCCGCCGCGAATGTAATAGCTGCCCAGCACGTACTCAACGTATGGAATGATGTTGAGCGTGGCCGGTGCGCGATAGGGATTCGAGCCGTTATAGGTTGCGTAGCGATCAAACAACTGCACGAGGCGCTCATCTTCAAAGAAGCGCGACGCGCTTTGATGCACGGTGCGGAGCGGATCGATCTCGTGTAAGCGCAGCAGTGTGCCGAGGTTTTTCAGCTTGAGCAGCTTGGTGAATTCGTGAATGGGAGAGAACAAAAAAATCTCGGCCGTGCGTTGATAGATGCGCTCGCTGTAGCGCAAAAACTTTTCGTAAGCCGTCGCGTCGCGCTTGGAAAGCTTTGCAATTGCCGCTTGCATTTCGGCAAGATCCGCGCTCGCATCGAGGGACGAGCCGTCAGAAAAAAAGTAGCGGCAGATCGGCTCAATCGGAACGATGGTTAGTTTCTCCTCACGCGAGGCTCCGGCAAATGCAAAAAGTTCGTCAATCACAAAAGGCATGGTCAACAGCGAGGGGCCGGTGTCGAAGCGATAGTCGCCGAGTTGCCGTTCATTGAGCTTCCCTCCTGCGTGCGCGTTCTTTTCATAAACGTGGACTTCGAAACCCATGCGCGCAAGACGTATCGCACCACTCAATGCGCCGAGGCCGGAGCCGATGACTGAAATCCGTTTAGGCATTTGGCTCGTTCCGCCTCGGTTTGACCGTCGCTTTGCTTTTAACTCGCGCGCGTTCGCTCATGTGCTTGAAGCTGCGAAGGCTTCATTGCAAACCGCGGCCAAGCCGTGGTTGAGCGGCCATTATGAATTTTTCATACATGATCGTCACGAACAACACGAGCGAAAAACCGTAGCCGAAGTCTTCAATGGGAATCGTGCCCACGCGCACGCCGAGCTGATACTGTTCATCATAAAGCACGACCGGCCGCGCCGTGAGATAGCCGTTGCAGATGAGCGTGACAACGGCGAGGCTCGCGAGATAGAGCAGAAGTCGTGTTTGCGCGAAGAGCTTGGTTCGCAGCATCGCATCCAAAACGGCCGAGCTTCCCAATGCGATGAGCATCAAGCCGGTGTATTCTTTTCCGCGCGTGAATAAAAAAAAACCGAGCGCGATTCCGGCAAAAAGTAGATAGCCGAATCCTTGCAGCATTCGGCTTGGGCGCCGGGGAAAATAAAACTTGATCGTCTCCCACACGAACAGCGCGGCGAAGGGCACGGTGAAAAAGAACAGCCATTCTTCCAACGGCAAGTTTGCCAAGCGCGCATTGAAAGTATATTTTGGATTGAACCACCAATGCCTGCCGGTCACGAGCGCATCCCAAACGAGATAGGGCGCGGCTGTGATCGCGATTGCAGCGAAGGCGTAGCGCCATTTCGTCACGAAGCGGATTTGTTTCTCGAAGCTCATGAGCAGCGGGCCGAGGACGATGAGCAGATTGAGCAGGAGATATTCGCTCTTCATTCCGGCGCCAGCTTTTGTTTCAGCGTGAGCAAAGCGCTTTTCTCATGCTGCTTCAATCGAATGTGCTGCACGATGAAATCGATGACGTTGGTCACGAGCTTAGGATCATAATTCTGATGCTGAAGCGGCAGGAGTCGGGCAATTTCGCGCAGGTCGCGCTGCGCGTCGTCCGAGCGGCCGAAGAAGATGGGGAGATAAAAACACGTGGTGCCATGCACGAAGAGCGCTTCGACGTCTTGCGGCGCAAGCGCGAGGCCTTCATCCATGAGCTTGAGGCCTTCATTGGCCGCGCGCCATTTTTCTTGCGGCCACAAGACGTGCTTCGCGCGCAAGGCAGTGAGCGCGCCGATGTAAGTTTGCGTTCGCCCTCGCAAATTTCCGTCGCGCTCGCCGATCTTTTTGAACAGCGCGATGGCGGGATCAATGTGTTCTTGCTTTTCAACACCGGCATAGAACAAGAGGCGGGCTTGCGCAAGCAGGCTGTCAAGCTCCGCTGCCGACAATGAAGAAGGAAAGAAAAAGCCCGTCACCAAACCACAGGTGACAATCACGTTCAAGAGCATCCCGATACTCACGTACTATCCTTGCGAACGATCCAGCATTTTTCGGAACTCTTCCAGGTTTTGAATTTTAAGGAGAGCAACCGCCAGTCGTTCCAGCTCTTGCGTAGAGGTAATAGCTCCGACTCTCTTTTTAAGCTCAACCGGCATTTTGCCGAATTTTTCAGCGGCAAGCTTGATTAGGACATGTTGCGCCTCTTGCGAGAGACCTTTACGAACGCCTTGTTGCAAGCCGCGTTGCAAACCCTTCTTTTCGCCACTGAGGGCGCCTTTGCGATAGATTTCTTTTCCAAGTGGTGTGTCGAGCATATTCATGCCTCCTAACAATTCCGTGACTTCGTCTGCTTTAATTTTCTTAATTCGGTGCGTGATTGCTGCGCCGAGCAACGCCAGTAAATTGTCGCGCGCTTCTTTCGGAAGATGGCGTGCGTTACGAACCTCCTTCGCCCAACCTTCCGCTCGCCGCTTGATCTCAGCAGGCGTAATATCACACAACGGGTACAAAGGCACAAGCAGAATATCGTTCGTCTTTTGAAGCTCTTCGACCTTCAATCGTTGCAGCACAATGATGCGCGGCGCAAAGTGAAGCGAGGAAATGCCGCGAAACTGCCGATGGAATTTCTCTGCGGCACGCAGTTGTGATTCGTTGAGGAAGATGACTGCCGCTTCCATCCGTCCGCGAAAGCGTTGCTGCAGGCAGAACAAAGACATCGTGGCGATCATGCGATGATACAGCCAGTCGTCGCTATAGCCTTGCGTCTCAATCAGAATCACGCGCTTGCCGCTTTTGTTGATCAAAAAAAGATCAGGCCGCTTTTCCGCGCGTTTCAATACGAGGCTCTTCGCGATAAATTTTTCTTCACCGGTGCCGAGCAATTTGCCAACGCCGCGCGGGAAACGCACGGCGTATTCGTGAAAAAGATTGTCTGTTGCCACCCAACCCTCCTTTGCCTGAATGATTCACAGCGCGGACGAGCCGCAACCAAAAAAGCTTTCTGTAAGCGGATTTGATAAGTAGGATAAAACCTAGATGCCTTATCCGCATACTTCTAAAATCCGCTTACAGAAAATTTTTGCTTTTAAAGCACGGGTTTCACTTTTTATGAAATAACCATATCAATACAAGCTGCTCCGCTAAAATTCTCCAAAAAGCTTTGGCAGAATGATTTATCGGCAGAATCATTTCAAATTATTCTGCCGGAAAATTATTCTGCCATAAATTTTCCTAGGCCGCTTGCGAATCCGGCATTGCGACCGTCAACTTGCCCGCTTGCTCCATCTCTACTTTCTTACTCTCCCAATACTCGCGCTTGTGCGGGCGCACGGGATTGAAGGTTTGCTCTTCACCCTCGGCATTCACTTTGAACTCTTTGGTGATGTAATAATCGCGCTGCGCATTGTGCAGGCACATGGACATCGGGCCGTCGGATGTCATCACCATGAACGAGCAATTGTCGATGCGCTCTGGATCGAGGCATTCCGCGTGCATGAAATCATGAATCATAAAGCTGAGCTTGTGGACTTTGAAGCGGCTGCGCAGCAAATCCCATTTCATACGCCAGAGATGCTTGGCTAAAAACGGAAAGCCCTTCGCGATGATCTTGGGGTGTTTGAGGATGTGCAGCCCAATCGTCTTCACGGCTTGTTTGGGATTGCCGCGATCCAAGCTGATGCCTTGAAAATCGTCGTAAAGCTTGTTGATGATTTCGGGATCGTGCCAGAGATCATACGCATTGCCGTTGCACGCGAACGAATAGCCGATGCGATTGCACGAAGGATGGCCGATGTCCACAACGTCGAAGTTGATCTTGCGGCCGATGGTCTCGTTGATGATACGAATGATGTTGCGCGGCGTGATGTCATCGGGACGGCCTTGCAACACGCCGCGACCGGTGTCCGCGCCCAGTTGAAAGCTGCACATGCCCACGCCGTCGGCGTTGTCGATGAAAAATTTCACCAGCATCGGCAGCTCGTGAACGTTGGTGCGGCACAGCGTCGTGTTGAAAATGACCGCGACGCCCAAGCCGCGCGCGCGTTCGATGTACTCTTTGCGAATGACGTTCAACTCTTCTTCGGAGGCATAGGGCCGCTTGTTTTTGTCGCGGAGATTTTGCGTCATGTCCACGTGAAAGGCCACGTCGCGCAATCCCACAGTCGCCAATTTTTTGAGCAGCTCGCGCGTGGCTTTGATGCCGTTCGTGAGCAGCGCGGGCTGCAAAGTGAGCGAAGAGCAATAACGCACGATCTCGATCAACTCGTCCTCTTTGCGCAACGTGGGATCGCCGCCGCTGATTTGCACTTGCGCGTTGGGGCCGTAATTATAGAGAATCTCATCGACGCGCCGCTTCAACTCCGCCATCGGAATGTCGAGCGTGCTCTCGCTCATGTCGCTGAGATAGCACAGCGTGCAATCGAGATTGCAGCGTTGCGTGATTTCGAGCGAGACGCAGCCCATGGCCTTGCGTTGTCCGAGCGATTGATTGGGTGTGCGCAGTTTGGGATAAAGTTTTTCCCACGTGCGCGCCATCGCTTCTTTCTGTGTAGGCACGTAGCGTCCGTTGCCGTTATGCCCGTTGCCTTGCAAAACCGGAAGCGTCTTCAGAGCCGTCGCAGCCATGTGTCCTCCTTGATCGTTTGCACGTTCGTTCGTTGTCGCAAAGCAAAAGCTTTTTTGTAAGCGGATTTGACGAATAACGCGGATAAAGCCTGATGCGTTTTGATTTTCAAAGTTGGCAATCGCCCCCAAGCCCTGTCATTCAGAAGGAATCCTTTTAAGCACCGGGAATCAACTCCAGCACTAAAAAAGATTCCTACTGAATGACATCGGAGTGGGATTCATATTATTCTACGTACGAGCACACGTTCATTTCCAATATCGTTGCGCGAGTTTCTGTGGATGCACACCCAAAGCATAGAGTAGCTGCAAATACAGATTGCCGCACGTGCGCTTGAGATAACCTTCGCCTTCAAACCGCCGCGCGGAAGTATAAACCGGCGCGGGCAGAATCGCAAAGCCTTCGCGGTGGTTGAGTCGCCGCACCAACTCCACGTCTTCCATGAGCGGATAATCTTCGCGATAGCCGCCGAGTTCTTCAAACAAGCTGCGGCGCACGAAGAGCGCTTGGTCGCCGTAAGGCAGCTTCATGATTCGGCTGCGCACGCCGACGTAAAATTCCAAATAACGATACACCCACCGCTCGTGTTGAACACGAAAGGTGAAAGCTCCGGCATTGAGTTCTCGTTGCGATTTGATGCTCTGCAAGAAGTGTTGAAAAGAGGTTGCGGGCAAAAAAGTGTCCGCATGGAGAAAGATCAGCCACTCGCCTTTGGCAACGCGCGCGGCGGCGTTCATTTGAGAAGAGCGGCGGCGCGGCGCGTGAATGAAACGAAGATTGGCAAGGCCGCAACAACAAGCTTCAAGCTCTTGCGGCGTGCCGTCGGAGCTGTCGCCGTCGACGAAGATCACTTCCGCCTCGGGCAATGCCGCGAGCGTTCGCGCCTGCGGGCCGACGTTCAAAATTTCATTGACGGTGGGAATGATAATGGAAACTAAAGCGTGTCGAGGCTTGCTCGCCGGTGAATGAACTCTGCTCAAAGCTGCTGTGGCGTACACCGCGCCTCCTCTTTTAAAACACGAAGATTGAGGATGGAGAATCGAAGAGCGCAAAGCGTTTCACTCTTTGCAGGCTTCGATGCTCGACTCTCTTGCAATCGCTTTTTAATCCGTCATGAGAATAGCGGACTGCTTTTAGAAGATTTTACGCTTCTCCCTCTTTCGATGTCATCTTGAAAGGATCTTCCCTCGCACTTGTCACCTCTCTCAAAGCGGAAGTTTTGCCGAGCGCGAGGGAAGGTTCCTCCAGAATGACAACAATGGAAGGCTTTACAAACCACTCTTTCAAAAATTCAGATCGTAAATTATCTTTCGCGATCCTCGATCCACCATCTTCCATCATCACCCAACAAACCCTCACTCATTCAAATCCCAATCATAATCCGTGTTTTTCACCTTCAACGTCGCCGCGTTGGCCAACAGCTTTTGCGCCTGCTCTTGCGGCAGGTATTGGCTGATGAAATCCAGCTCGGTCTTGCCGTTCTTTCTGAAATCATCTTTAAACCAGTTGAAGATGTTTGAAATGTAGATTTCTTTCTTCTCGAAGTCAAAACGGTTCTTGTCGGCTTGGCCGAGAAAGATGCGGCCTTGCTCGTCCATTTGTTCGCCGAGGCGGCCGCCTTCGTAAGCTTCGGAGCGCAACGGCGGACAGCTTTTCGCGCCGCACACGAGCGCGAAATGAATGCGCGGGTCGCCCATCGGCCGCACGATGTCGTTCTCGATGTCATTGAGCGAATACTTCACGCCGTTGATCTCGATGAACTTGTTCTTGAACGTGCCGCCGCCGGTGGCATAAGAGAGCTTGTTCATGAGCGATTTGATGGGATATTTGTTGATGACGTATTGAATCGTGAAAGCATTGTAGGCGTTGATCCAAAACGCGAGGCGATGCTGCTCGGGCACGGACGCGGGATCGATTTTTTGCAGAAGTGCGAGGTACTGCGGGAAGCGCGCATCGGTTTTGATGGCCTTGTAATTCACCACGCCGTCTTTGACGTGATCAGCCAGCACTTGCGTGAAGAGCGAATGATCGGGCACGTTGTTCGGCTCGACCGCGAGGAGATTGACGCTCATCGCCAGCAGCGCGAGGCCGAGGGTGAATACGCGAAAGCGATTGGAGGATTTCATGGTCTTGCCTTTCAATATGGTTTTTGCGTTTAGAAATTCATATCAAATACGTTGGAAGGCGGCAATTGGATTTGTGCAGCCGCAATATAATGCGGCGGCGGAAAAAAACAAGCGCGCGATTGAATTTAATCCGATAATCCCTCACCCTCAAGTTAAGTGTGGAGTAGCGCAGGCATCCTGCCTGCAGACAAGATGTCTGCGCTACGTTATCCATCAAGAAAAAGCGCTTGATAATCATACCTCGAATTTTATATTGCCGACATGACACGCTCACGTTCAACCGCCAAGCCTTCAGATGAAATTCCGGAGATTCCGCGAGGCGCGCAATTGCGTAAGTCGCGCCATCAGGTTTCGCCCAATGCGCAAATGCCAAAACAAAATCTGCGTCTTGGATTGGAAGCCGATGTTTTGGCGTGGTTTCAAGCCGAGGAACGCAATGGTGGTTTGAGCTGTGAAGAGCATATTAACCAAGCTTTAAGACAATACCTCATCACTCTTATTGGCGACGAACCGGCTTCTATCACACCACTCAGCAAAAAGCAGCGTGATGAAGTGCGCAACTTGATCGAAGAAACTTTGGCGCAAGGAGACGTTGTCTCAAAACCCTTCGCTTTGATCCAACACGAGCGCGTGCGTAGAAAGCCCTGTGCCTAATTTCATTCGCTCTTCGCCGGAACAAACTTCGTCACCTGCGCTTAAAAAGATTCCTCCTGACAGCACGAGAGTTGTTGGAGAAATTACCGAACCTAAAATCAAGGAGCACTTCATGCCGCGTCGTCTGCTTCTCTGCTTCCTTCTCGTTGGATTGATCAGCAGCTCTTTCGCGCAGCTAACGACCCATCCTTTCTCCATTCACGACATGCTGGCGATGGATCGCATTTCCGAGCCGCAAGTTTCGCCGGACGGGAAGTGGGTCGCGTTTACGCTGCGCAAAACCGATTTCGCCGCCAATCGCGGGCGCACGGACTTGTGGCTCGTCGGTGTTGATGGAAATAATTTGCGCCAACTCACGACACATCCAAGCAGCGATTTCAGTCCGGTGTGGGCGAAAGACGGCAAGAGCATTTGGTTTATTTCAACCCGCTCCGGCTCTGCGCAAGTGTGGCGATTGCCGATTGACGGCGGCGAAGCAGAGCAGAAAACCAGTTTGCCGCTCGATGTTGGCAGCTTCACGCTTTCCCCCGACAACAAGCTGCTCGCGGTGGCGATGGAAGTTTATCCCGAGTGCGAAAGCATTGATTGCACCACGAACAAACTCGACGCAGCTTCCAAGCGCAAAACCACAGGTCAGCTTTATGACAAGCTCTTCGTGCGCCATTTGGATAGCTGGAAAGAAGGCAGACGCTCGCACGTGTTCATCATGCCCGCAAACGGCGGTGAGGCGATTGATCTCATGAAGGGCATGGATGCGGACTCGCCTTCGAAACCGTTCGGCGGCGAGGAAGAAATCACGTTCACGCCGGATAGCAAGAGCCTCATCTTCACCGCGCGCGTGGCGGGCCGTGAAGAGGCGTGGTCCACGAATCTCGATCTCTATCTCGCGCCCGTCGATGGCTCGGCCAAGCCCGAACTTCTCACTGCGAATAATAAAGCCACAGATACGCAACCAGTGTTTTCGCCCGATGGCAAAACGCTTGCGTATCTTGCGATGAGCCGTGCGGGCTATGAAGCCGATCGTTTGCGTCTCGTGCTGCGCAACTGGGCCGACGGCAAAGAGCGCGTGCTCGCGGAGAGTTGGGATCGCTCGCCGAACTTCATCGTGTGGTCTGCAGATAGCAAAACGATCTACACGGCAGCGGGCAATATCGGCCAAACTTCTCTCTTTGCCATTGAGGTTGCGAGCGGCAAAGTGAGCACGATTGTAAAAGACGGACACGTGCGCAGTGTCGGCCTTGCCGGAGCTCGACTCGTTTACGGCCTCGATCATTTGCGCTCGCCGGTAGAATTGTATTCGGCATTGCCGAATGGCAGCGACGTTCGTCCCGTCACGCGCATCAACGCGGAGAAAGTTGCGGCCGCGGCCATGGGCGAGCCGGAGCAGTTCAGCTTCAAAGGTTGGAATGATGAAACCGTTTATGCTTACCTCGTGAAGCCTGTAGATTTCGATGCGAATAAAAAATATCCCGTCGCGTTTCTCATTCACGGCGGGCCGCAGGGTTCGTTTGGAAATGATTTTCACTATCGCTGGAATCCGCAAGCGTATGCGGGCGCAGGTTATGCCGCAGTGATGGTCGACTTTCACGGCTCCACCGGTTACGGCCAAGCTTTCACGGATGCGATTCGCGGCGATTGGGGCGGCAAGCCGTTCGAAGATTTGCAAAAAGGTTTGGCCGCTGCGCTCGCGAAATATCCTTGGATGGACGGCAATCGCGTGGGCGGCCTCGGCGCATCGTATGGCGGGTACATGATCAACTGGATCGCGGGCAATTGGAGTGATCGTTTCAAATGCCTCGTCAATCATGACGGCAATCTCGATGAGCGCATGGCGTATTATGACACCGAGGAGCTGTGGTTTCCCGAGTGGGAACACATGGGCAATCCCTGGGACAATCCCGAAAATTTCGCGAAGCACAATCCCATCGATCACGTGAGCAAATGGAAGACGCCCATGCTCGTCATTCACGGCGGCCTGGATTTTCGCGTGGTGTATACGCAAGGACTCTCCACTTTCACCGCGTTGCAGCGTCGCGGTATTCCGAGCAAGTTTCTTTTTTTTCCGGATGAAAACCATTGGGTGCTCAAGCCGCAGAACAGCATCCAATGGCACGAAACCGTGCTCGGCTGGCTGGGGCAATGGCTGAAGACGGAAGGGACGAATTGAGGGTTGAGGATTGATGATCGTGGATGGTGGATCGTAGATCGTGTATGGTTTGCGAGCTACGATCCACTATCCACGATCTACGTTTTTTTAAAGAGGTGACAACGCATGAACACAAATCTCAACCTGCCCGAAGCCTACGAGAAAGACATTGTCCGCGCGGTGGAAATTTTAAAAGCGGGCGGGTGCAAGGAAGTTTTTTTGTTCGGCTCAATAGCAGAAGGAAAAATCAGAGATGGCTCTGATATCGATTTGGCGGTTAGGGGGTGTCCGCCTGGAAATTATTTCCATTTGTTCGGTCAACTTTTATTGGAACTCAAGCATTCCGTCGATCTCGTTAGCTTAGACAAAAAAAGACGCTTTCATTGATTACTTGGAGAACAATGGAAAACTTCAACCACTTGGTTAAGGAGCTTACCGACAAGATCAAAGTCGAAATGTCATTGCTCGATCGGCTTTTGGAGGCATACTCCGAGCTTTTGGATAGAAGTCAAAGGCACAACCCGATTTAGTGGAGCTGGCTGCCATGGGTTCGGTAGTGCATTCGTTTTATAACGGCCTTGAAAATATCTTTGTGTTGATCGCCAAAAACCTAGATCAGCACTTGCCGCAAGGCGCGCAATGGCATAGCGACCTGCTGCACCAAATGGCACAACCGGCTTCACCACGGGGCGCCGTTCTTTCACTGGAGATGAAATACGAACTAAAAGGTTATCTCAGCTTTCGGCATTTTCATCGCCATTCATACTCCTTCTTTTTGGAATGGGAACAACTGGAGAAATTGGTTACGCCCATACACAAAGTTTGGCAACGAGCAAAAGAAGAACTGACTCAGTTCATTGCTACCATAACAACGGATGATCGCGCAACGCCATAGACATATTCCCTGGTTCCCAAAAAAATCCGCGCGGAAAGATCAATCGAGCAAAGGCAGCTTTCACGGCTTGCTCACCCGCCTCCTCACTCACCCGCCTGCGCGGCTTCGTTCATCCTCATTCGAAGGCTGTATCGCATGCGCAAAACCATTCTCCTTTACGGCATCGCTCTCGCGGCGTTGACGGGATTGCTCAAGCTCATCGAATACAGTTTTTGGGTGCGCGATCTTGCTCTGGAGTTTTATCTCGGTCTTGTGGCCGTGTTCTTCACCGGACTCGGCGTTTGGGCGGGCTTGAAGCTCACGCGCAAAAAGATCATCGTTGCCGTTGCCGCTCCCGATTTCAAGCGCAACGAGACCGAGATGCAACGTTTGGGCATCAGCAAGCGGGAATACGAAGTGCTGGAGCTGATCGCGCAGGGCCTCTCCAACCAAGAGATCGCCGAGAAGCTTTTTGTCTCGTTGAGCACGGTGAAAACGCATTCCTCCAATCTCTTCATGAAATTGGAAGCGCGCCGCCGCACCGAAGCCATTCATCGCGCAAAAGAACTCCGCTTGTTGCCATGAGCCGGAGGAGCTGGAACCAAAAAGAAAAAGCCTCATCCCGTAAGGGCGGGACGAAGACGCAAAGAAACCGCAAAGTTTTTTCTTTGCGATACCTTTGCGGCTCTGCGTCTTTGCGTGAAAGTTTTTGCTTTTTGCATTGATTTGACTCTTGAGATACTAGACTTTCGGCTGAATACTCCTTTCCGCTCCCTAATTCATACTTTCGGTTGATGCGTTCGCGGCCGGCTTTGCTTATATTGCGGGCAAAAAAGGAGCAAGTTATGCGAAAAATCACCCTCATCTTCGGCGTGCTGGCGGGCATCATCGTTTCCGTTTTTATGGTCGTCACCGTGCGGCTGTGTGAAAACGGCGTGATCACTTTTGACAACAGTGACTTCATCGGTTATGGCGGCATGGTCATCGCGCTGTCCATGATCTTCTTCGGCGTCAAATCCTGCCGCGATAATTATCTGAATGGCGCGATCACGTTCGGCAAAGGGTTTCAAGCCGGCATGCTCATCACACTCGTCGCCTCGCTCATCTATGCGATTGCCGGAGAAGCGTATTATCAAATCCGCCCGAACGCTCAGGCCGCGCTCATGGACAAGTATGCCGAGCATCACATCAACAAAATGAAAGCAAGCGGCGCTTCCTCTGCCGAGGTGGAACAAAAGGCCAAAGAGATGGCGGACTTGAAGGAATTGCACAAGAGTCCCGTGATTCGTTTCGGTATGACGTTGGCGATCATTCTGCCGGTGGGAATCATCATCGCCTTGCTCAGCGCGGCTCTTTTGCGAAAGAAGAAATTTCTTCCCGCATAGTATCACGATCCTGAAAAAAGAATCATTAAAGGAGAATCCATGAAGATCAAACTCACCAGTATCATGGTTGACGACCAAGACAAAGCCCTGAAGTTTTATACGGAAGTTTTGGGCTTCATTAAGAAAAACGAGATTCCAATGGGAGAGGCGAAGTGGTTAACCGTGGTTTCGCCCGAAGGGCCGGAGGATATTGAGCTGCTGCTCGAGCCGATGGCGTTTCCACCGGCCAAGACCTATCAAAAAGCTCTTTTTGAAGCGGGGATACCTGCAACGGCTTTTTTTGCCGATGATATTCAGAGCGAGTACGGAAGAATGAAAAAGCTGGGCGTGGTGTTTCGCTCGCAGCCAATAAAAGCGGGACCGGTAACCGTTGCCATGTTTGATGATACTTGCGGCAATCTCATTCAGCTTTGTCAGGTTTGAGCATTGCCGCCGTGAAAAAACAATTTGAGCAACGCCGTAGCCGTTCAGGTAACTCCATCGGATAGATTAACGCCAACGGATAAAGAATCAAACAGGCTTTTTCCGTTGGCCTTCTTCTATCCGCGGTATTAAAGCAGCCGGCCTCTACAATCAGCTAGTCGGACTTTCGCACCCACACTTTTCAGAACTTTTAAATCTTCTTTTGCGAAAGCCCGACTTCCCTGATTCGACGAGGCTCATCGGTGGAGAAAAAGTTTATTGCGTTGGTGCAAGCGGAGAGTTAGATTCATCCCCATTCAAATTCCTGCCGCCGAAAGTTCCGGCCACTTTATTTTCGGGAGATCGTCATGAGAGGGAAAGTATCAATCGGGTTCCTCGCCGCCATGTTCTGCGTTCATTCATTCTTCCCAAACCGCGCGCACAGCCAATCTGAAGAGGTGAAAGAGGCGTGGGTGCGGCGCTATGCTTCCAAGCTTGCGCCGACATTTGACTTGGCCGCCGACGTTGCCGTGGATAACGCCGGGAATGTTTATGTCACCGGCTCCAGCTCCAATTTCACCACAGGCGTGGATTATGTCACCATCAAATACGGCGCAAACGGCAATCAAGCATGGCTCGCGCGATACAGCAGCGCGAGCATGAACGACGATTTGCCCGCAGCGATTACCGCGGATCTTGCGGGCAATGTTTACGTGACCGGGACGACCGGCAGCACAAGAACCACCGGCGATTATACCACCGTCAAATACAACTCTGAGGGCGCGCAGGAGTGGACGGCGCATTACAACGGCGCGGCCGATAACTGCGATAACGCGAGAGCTCTTGCTGTGGACGAGCTTGGCAACGTCTATGTAACGGGCAGCAGTGTAGGAATTTTTCATGATTTTGCCACGATCAAGTACGATGCTGCGGGAGAGGAAAAGTGGGTGGCGCGTCACGCGGGCCTTGTGAACTCTTATGCCGAAGTCGCGGGATTAGCGGTCTCCTCCGAAGGCAATGTTTACGTCGCCGGATGGAGCTTGGAGTCGAGCATACATCTGACTAATTATATCACCATCAAATACGATTCCGCCGGGCAAGAACTTTGGTCAAAGGATTACACCGGCCCCGGCCGCTCCGACAACTACGCTTCAGCCCTTGCGCTCGATAATAAAGAAAACGTCTATGTCACCGGCTCGAGCGGCGAACCGGGCTCGAACGATGACTACGCCACGATTAAATATGATTCTACCGGCGCATTGCAATGGGACGCGCTCTACAACGGAACCGGCAATGACGATGACAAAGCTTGGGCGCTTGCCGTTGATATCGAGGGCAACGTGTATGTCACCGGGCAAAGCATCAGCGACGGCATTAATCACGATGATGATTATGCCACCGTCAAGTATGACGGCGCCGGCGCCGCGCAATGGGTGATGCGTTACAACGGCCCGGCCAACGCTGGAGACGTCGCCAAAACGATTGCCGTTGATCCTGCGCAAAATATCATCGTCGCCGGTTATAGTCATGGCGTCACGACCTCGTTTGATTTCGCGATACTCAAATATTCTTCCCAGGGCATTCAAAATTGGGCGACGCGTTTTCATGTGCCTGCTGATAGATTCGGCGGCAAGAACGATTTCGTGACGGCTCTTGCGCTCGATCCTTCCGGTCAGGCATATGCCACCGGCTACAGTCGCGGATATGGCATCGAGCCGGATGAGGATTACAGCACGATCGCGCTCGATCAAAGCGGCGCGATACGCTGGTTCGCGCGCTTTAATGGCGTCGGCAACACCAAAGAAGAGATCACGGATATGGCGGTCGATGCCAATGGCAACGTTTATCTGACCGGTTGGAGCCTGGCTTCCGAAACCTCGCGTGACTATCTCACCGTGAAGTACAACTCTTTGGGTGAATTGCAATGGGCAGTGCGTCACAACGAAGGGCCCGATTCTTTTGATGAAGCGAACGCGCTCGCGGTTGATCCAGCCGGGAACGTTTACGTGACCGGTTCAACGTATCAACTTTCGGAATCGGCATGCGCAACGATCAAATACAATGCTGCGGGTGAGCCGCAGTGGATCGCGCGTTATCGCGGCGCGAGGAATGACTACAACGGCGGCGAAGATTTGATGCTCGATGCGCAGGGCAATGTTTACGTGACGGGTTGGAGCACGCTGAAGTATGACAATGCCGGCGTCTTGCAGTGGGCCTTGGATTACGTCGACTCTCGCCCTCCCTACACGGCGATATCCGCTAAAATCATCGCTCGCGACGCGGCGGGTAATGTTTATATCTCAGGAGGAATTTATAGCGGCGGCCGATTCGCAAAGTTGAACCCTCAAGGCGGATTAGAATGGTCAACCGCAGCGAGGTTGGAATCCACGAGCGGCTTCGCGGTTGATGACTCCGGCAACGTCTATCTCACCGGATGGTTTGAATGGGGGCATGGGGTTTCGCCCTACGAAACGTTCAAGTATAACACGGAGGGCGTGCTGCAATGGACCGCCAGCTATCATCAAGCCTACAACGGTGATGATAAAACCTCAGCGCTCGCGCTTGATGGCTCGGGCAATGTTTATGTCACCGGCAGAAGCGGCGTGGATTGCGCTACGATCAAATATAACTCTCTTGGCGAACAACAATGGCTCGTGCGCTACAACAGTCCCGGCCACAACTCCATGCAACCAACGGCAATGACGCAGGACGCTTTTGGCAATATCTATGTCACTGGTTACGGCCCGTTTCGCTCTGGCCAGAGCGCGAGCGTAGATTTCATCACCGTGAAGTACGACAACGCAGGACTTGAACGATGGAGCGTGATTAACAAGGGCCCGAATGGCTCCCTCACTTATCCTGTCAAGCTCGCTGTTGGGGTTGATAATGCCGGCAATATTATCCTCGCCGGAACGACCAGAATTTCCGGAGACTATCCGGGAAGAGAAAACAGTTTTTTTACGATCATCAAATACGCGCAAACGCCCGTTACAGTTGAAGAACAACCGCAAGAGCTGCCGGCCTCTTATCATCTCGCGCAAAACTATCCCAATCCCTTCAGAACCGCGACGCTCATTCGCTACGCGCTTCCCCAAGCGGAACACGTCTCGCTGAAAATCTTCAATCTTGCCGGACAGGAAATCATCACCGTGCTCGACGAAAAAAAAGCGCCGGGAGCTTACGAAGCGCGTTGGTATCCCGAGGATTTGCCCTCGGGCATTTACATTTATCAGTTTCAAGCCGGAGCGTTTGTGGCGCAGAAGAAACTCCTGCACCTGCGCTGACCGTGAGGTTCAATCACGGTTTGAGCGTGGTTTTATTTTAATTCCCGAGCCAGAGTTAAACATTCACACCGAAAAAATACGGCTCATAAAAAAAGACGCTTGCCAAATTCGAACTTTCTTCGCAAGATCACACGCTACAAAATTCAGGCTTCACAATCCGCTAGTAGAATCCAAATCAAGGAGCCTATCTTGCTCGACCAGTTCCCCGTCATCATTCAAACTCACGTCGCGTGGGGCGAGATGGATGCGTTCCAGCACGTGAACAATATCGTTTACTTCCGCTACTTTGAAAGCGGACGCATGGCTTATTTCGAGCGCGTCAACTTCGCCGATCCGAATGCGCACGAGGGCGTCGGTCCGATTCTCGCACACACGCAATGCCGCTTCCGCAAAGCGCTCACGTATCCCGACACCGTTTCCATTGCCACGCGCGTGAGCGAAGTCAAAGCCGATCGCTTCACCATGGAAGTGTGCGTGTTCAGCCATCGCTTGCAAAAAATCGCGGCAGAGGGCACGGCGGAGATTGTTTCTTTCAGTTATCGGGAGAATAAAAAAGCTTTGTTGCCGGAAGAGGTGCGAAAGAATATCGAAGCGCTGGAAGGCCGAGGGTTTTAAAATTGGAGTGCTGGAGTAATGGATTGATGGATCAATGAGCGTTTATGTGCCATCACTCCAGGAATCCATCACTCCAAGAAATCCACCAACCCAATACTCCAACATTCCATCAACCCACCACTCCAAACGCTCAAATCTCCTCCAGCGTGTGCTCCCTTCCTTCATTCACCTTCTTCAAATGCTCCAACACCGACTCGAAATATTTCAGCAGCGCGCGCGCGCTCAAGTCTTCACCGGTTTTCTCGCGCAACACTTCGCGCCAATCACGGCTCGCGCCGGGGCGCATGATGCCATCTAAAAATTTTCCGACTTCGGCATTGCCGTAGTAATTCGTGGCGTGTGGGTCTTGCTGCAAAATCTTCGTGGCGATGTAGTCGTGCAATTGGAAGAGAATGACGTACGAGAGTGCGTAGTCGTAATATTGCGCGGCATCATCGTTGATGTGCGTCTTCGAAGCCGCGTCGCAAAACTCTTCGCCGCGCGTTGTGGGCGGCGCGACGCCTTGATACTTCTTCACCAATTCCCACCAGCGCTGATTGTATTGCTCCTTCGGCAAATTGCCCGCGTATAAATCATGCTCGAAGTTCGTCATCGTGCCCGCGGAAAACGGAATGAACACGAGGTAGTTCAGCGCCTCTTTCAACAAAGCTTGCATGTCATCGCTGTGGCCGTTGCTCGCCATCAAACCTATCGCCTCGACGAACGGCCTTTGCATCGAAGCCAGGCCGAGCATACTGCCCATGGCCTCATGATACGCGCGATTTGCGCCCTCGCGCAGCAGCGGCGGCACCTCGTCGTTCGTGTAGCTGATGTAGTAATAGACGTGGCCCAACTCGTGATGCGTGGTTTCATACCATTCCGTGTTCGGTTCCACGCTCATGAGCGAACGCAAATCGTTTTCGAGATCCATGTGCCATGCCGAAGCGTGATTGTTCTTTTTGTACGGCGAATCGGCAGGCAAGGGATAGAGCGAAGACTTCTCCCAAAAACTTTGCGGCAAGGGCTGAAAGCCGAGGCTCATGTAAAAACGCTCGGCTTGTTGCACGATCCACTCCGGCGATTTGGCGCGCAGCACGCCATCGAGATCGAAGCCGGCGACGTTGACCATCGCGCTCCAATCTTGCGCCCAACGATTCGGCAGCCAATGCGCGGGCAACTCGCGCGGCACGGGACGGCCATATTTCTCCGCGAGCGTGTAACGCGTATACGTGTGCAGCTCGCGGAACAACGGCCGCAACTCGCGATTGAGCTTCGTCATGAGCGCCATCATCTCGGCTGTGCTCATGCCGTAGTCGGAAACTTGATAGTTGAAATAATCCGAATAGCCCAATGCTTGCACGGTTTGATTGCGCAAACGCTGCAAATTGGCGAGCCCGCCTTTGAGCGTCTTCCCCACTTCCTTCGAAGCTTCCCATGCCCTTTGCCGTTCGTTGAGGTCTTTTGAGGTACGCAGAATCTCATCGATCCCATTCGTGGTCACGGGCTTGCCATCGATCTTAAAACTGAAGCCGAACAACTTCTCGGTTTGCGCGGTCTCTGCGGCGATGCGTTCTTTCACAACTTCCGGAATCGTTTGGGGACTGTCCGCGGCGTTGTAAAGAACTTTTTCCAATTGCAAAACCTGCAGCGGCAAGAGCTGTTCGCGCTTCCGCAAAAACGCGCGCGCCTTTTCGATGTTCTCAATGCTGCCGGTGAAATTGGTGTAAGCTTGTTTTGCTGCTTTCGAGGCCGCAGCATTCATGGTATCGCCCTCAACGATTTTCGTATTCAAATCCCATTCAGCGAGCGAGACGGCATAGGCCAGCTCTTTATACTTCGCAGTGTATCCTTTGAGATATTCATCGACCCGCGCTTGCATTTCTTGCGGATTCGGCGAGCATGAAGCGAATTTGAGCACGAGCAACAACCACCAACCTTTCCTCATATTTCCTCCGGTTAAATTTTTCCCACGCAGACAGCACGCGCGCATACAACGTTTTTTTTTGCGAGAGCACATCTTGCGTCGGAGAGTATTTTTAGAATTTCACACAGCAAAAAGATAGGAATCGTTGCGTCAATGTCAAGGCTGAGGAAAGCGTTGGCGGGAATTTGTTGATTCGGACGATTCAGGAGCTGCTCGATCACGTCGATCTCAATACTATGATGATCTATACACATGTGACCACAAAGGGCCCTCGAGGTTCGTAGCCCCCGGACCGGTCTGATGCAGCATAAGAAAGTTTGGGCTTTCCGTCTTATGCTGCAGGCTCCCGCTGCGTAAGACGGAACGAGGCGAGAATTGGTACTGCGACTAATTTCAGACCTCGTTAGAATCGAATCGAAAACTGCAGATTTTCTGGACAAACGGAAAATCGACTGCTGTTAAGGACAGCCTGAGTGATAGTCATGGCTGAAGAATAATGGCAGAAAAATCGTGCTTGG
>Ga0247727_10006554_pt1 | contig 22824 bp, 16 predicted proteins | sample WisWelCaveWW1625_FD_202498 | JGI IMG/M metagenome (GOLD analysis project Ga0247727, IMG submission 202498) | Biofilm microbial communities from Wishing Well Cave, Virginia, United States - WW16-25 | ecosystem: Environmental > Aquatic > Deep subsurface > Groundwater > Cave microbial mat | place...
TATCTATCGACGGCGGCGCTCATAGAAATGGCAGAATGATTCATCGGCAGAATAATTATCTCTTTTGATTCAGTATGGTTTTGAAGGAAATGACATGATGACTAAAATTTATCCAATCTCATTATAAATATCAAAAGCAAACCCCGTAATCTGATAATCGATCTCATGAAAATCTTGCTCGCTAATCATCTTGATATGACGCTTAGTTTTTATAGCCATAAAAACCTCATCAAAGAAATCATTCTGCCGATCAATTATTCTGCCAATTAGAGTTCGCCATTGAAAACTCCTGATCCGAAGAGTTGGAATGGCACCTAAATGATTGCTAATAAATTTATAAAATTTTTACCACCACCATCGTCATGTCGTCGTGTTGATGTGCATCGCCGGCAAAAATTTGTACGGCATTGCGGAGGTTTTTGAGCGTGTCGTGGCTCGATTGGCCGATGCCGTTGGATAAAGCTTCGATCATTCTCGATTCGCCAAATTCGTCGTTGTGCTCGTTCATGGCTTCGGTAAAACCGTCGGTGTAGAAAACAAAAACGTCGCCGTGATTTAAGACCTGCGTTTGCTCTTGAATGTTTCGAGAAAAAATTTCGCCGTGATCCAAACCGAGCGCGAGGCCTTGCGATGAAACAAATGTCGCATTTTGCTGCTGGCGGCGCAGCAACAAAATCGGATTGTGGCCGGCGCGCGCCGAGGTAAAAACACGTTTCTCCAAATCGAAGACGCCGTAAATCAAGCTCACAAAAATGCCGCGATCGACATTTTCATAAAACAGTTGATTGGCGCGAATCAAAACTTGCGCCGGCGACAAATTGTCTTGTACGGATGATTTGATAATACCCTTCGTCAAGGTCATGTAAAATGCGGCGGAAACGCCTTTGCCGGAAACGTCGCCGATGAGCACGCCGAGGCGATTGTCGTTGAGTTTCACAAAATCATAATAATCGCCGCCGACTTCATTGGCAGGAATGCAGAGCGCGGCGATATCCAATCCAGCCATTTTGGGAAGTTGCCGCGGCAGGAAACTCAGTTGCACTTGCCGGGCGATTTCCAATTCGCGTTTGATGCGCTCTTTTTCGGCGAGGCGGTCGAGATAATCCGGCTGCAGAACGCGGGTGTCGATTTCAGTTCGGCCAAAGCGACGGATAATTTGGCCGGCCACGATAAAAAGCAGCGGCAGTGCCAGCAGCGCCCAACTATTGAATGGTTTAACGATTTTGCCGGCATAAAGAAAACCGCAGCCGTGCAGCAACAGCGGCAATACCAGAGCGGCAGTTACGGTCGTGAGAAAATCAAAACGGAGATAAATGATCGCCAGCGCCAATCCGATTAGAAAGTTGATCACAAAAGCAAAATGGAACGGCGCTAATTCGAATAAGTGAATCGGATACATGGCGGAGACGAACGCCGCGACGGCGGCAATGATCCAGGCTTGTCTAAAAAAGCGCGCCAGCGCCGATATCAAAAACAGGCGATAGGTGACTTCGGAAAAAAGCATGTAACAAAAATTTTCACCCCACACGCTCAAGAACGGCGAGACGGCGGTGTAATGAGTCAACGACGGCATGAACTCATCGCTTTGAGGATCGAAATAGGCTTTTGCCATCGGCCCCCAATAATGCAAAATGAGCGTGACGCTTCCGAACAAAAAAAGGCCGAGCGCCGAACCGCGCCACAAACTGTCGCCGACCGGTTGAAACCACCATCGACCGTGCTGGGCTGCTTCGAAGCTGAGCAAACGATTGTGGCCGAGGTTGCGCATCAAACTTTCGCCGGTGCCATAAAGAATGACAAAACCGATCATAATAAAGGCGGGCGCAAAAATGCTGGCGGCGAGCACGCCGACCAAAGCCATCGTCGTGTCCGTCACATAAAAAAGAATAATGCTGATCGCGGCTGCAATCGCCGCCGGCAGTCCGGCTTTGAGGCTCATTTCGTCGGCGCGCAGTTTTTTGAAAAAGAAGACGCCCAACAAAATCATCAGCACCAAAATCGCCAGCACGCGGGCGGAGCTTTTTAAAATCCAATTCGGCCTGTAAACGTCGATGAGCGGCGAATATTTCATCTGCCATTGATGCACGCGCGCGCCTTGAATTTTGGCTTCGAGGTTGGCTGACAACCCGACCATCGGCGCCGGCGTCTTCCACGCCAGCATATAATCGAGACGCTTTTTGGGCATCGCCACCTGTAATTTCTCGAGCACGAGGCCGCTGGTATCGGCGAGGATTGAAAAAGGCACGAGCTTGAAAACCAAAGATAGCGCCTGCTGTCTATTCAACGCCGAGGTATCCGAGGCATTTTCCGCGCTGATATCCAGCGTTAACAAACGGCCGTGCAAATCGAATTGCAGAAGCATTTCGCCGAAGATATGCTGCTCCAACGCTTTTTCAATTTGCTCTTCCGAGGCGCCGCCGCTGAACAGCGATTGCATGAGCGAGGGCTTGCCGTAACGGACATTCCAAAAAAAGGCGGGGAGATCGCGGCTGAACATGCGGTTGGCTTCGGCGGCGCCAAAATTAACTTGAGCAAAAGCGATGAGCTGGCGATTCGGACGAAAATCGACGACCGCCTCCAAACCCTCGCGCGGAATTTGGAGATGATCCAAAATGTTCTCGGCTTGACGAATAATTTCTTCGCGCGATTTGGCGTCCCTGAAACCGGCTTGCGGATAGGTTTGTGGAAACAGCCAAATGGTGAGGAGCAAGCCCAATCCGGCAAGAATGAGAAGCGAGAGATCGAAACGCGAATGCTTTTTCATCCCATTAAATTATTAAAAATTTTTTTAACACGGAGAACGGAGCGCACGGAGAATCACGGAATAAAAATTTGCTGAGAATGAACAATCGGCGGCCACTTTTATTCTCCGTGTTTAAAGGCCTTGCAGCATTATTGCGCCGTGTCGACATCAACCGGTGAGAAGACGCGTTCATAAGTGCCAAGGAGGCGACCGCCGGCGGCGAGGCGAACGACGCGGCCGTTGCCAGAATCGGCGACGAGACACGAGCCGTCGAATGGGTTCACCGCCAGGTTTTCGGGAATGTCAAAACCTTTGCTGGTAAAAAGCGCCTCGCCGGTTGGCGTTAATTTGATGATGTCGCTATTGCGAATGGCAGTCGAATAATCGATCAACCAACAACCACCGGAGGTTTCGTCAGCGGCGACGCGATAAACGAGACGCAATGGCGGCGTCGTAATTTGTTCCTGCTCGCCCTGCGCATTGAGTCGCAGCACGCGATTGCTGTCCGCAATCCAGGCTCTGCCGGTGCGGCCGTCAATGTCGATGTCGTAGGGCCGTTGCAGCGCGATTGGAGAAACGCTGCGCAGCTCGCCGGTGCGCGAGAAGATGAGAACGCGCAAGGTGGCGCGGTCGAGCGCCCACAAATCGGACGTTGCCGGATGCACCGCGAATGCAGCGAGCTTTTTATAATTCTCGAAAGATTTGATGAGCGCGCCGCTGCTATCAAATTTCATCAAGCCGTTTGTCAGGCCATCCGCTATCCAAACACTGCCGTCCATGCTATCGATGGCCAAATCTATGGCGTCGAAAATGCGTTTATGACTCGCCGTGCGTTGACCGTTCATATCGATTTGCGCGAATTCACCGCCAAAGCGATCGTATACCCAGACATGACCGCGTTTCGCATCGATCTGCAAGCGAAGCGGGCGGCCAAACGCGCTCGTGCGCATGATTTCGTGAATGCCATCATGCGTCAATTTAATCAGCTCGCCTGAGCTGGCATCGGCAACCCACGAGAAGGCCGGCCCCGGTGTAATCGTCACACTATCGGAAAGCACGGATTCGAATTCCGCCGCGATCGCGGAAATGCGATACGCGTACAAGACGCCGAAAGTCACATCGAAATCGCGAAACGAATTCACACTGGGCGAGGTCGAGTCGATGAGAGAGAAGTGAGATTGCCCTTCCGGTTTGCGATAGATGCGAAAGCCGCGCAGGTCGCGAACGTCGAGGCGATCCCAGTGCAGCGTCACCGTGTCGCGAACGGAGATCACATTCAAGCCGGTTGGTTTGCCAAGCGTATTCGGATTTTGCGGATCAAGCGGATTGAGCCGCGGGCGATCGGAGCAACCGGAAAGTTGTATGACGACGTTGAAACACAAAAGGCAGCAGAATAAACGAAGATATATTTTGGCACAAATTTGTTTCATAAGAAGTTCTGAAATTGTGGGGAACCGTGTTTAAAGGCTACGCCTGCAAGGTAATCAATTTGAGCGGGTAAGTCAAGCGGCAAAACAAAGGCAAATGGGAACTTCTAAATATCAAGCCCCGATCTTCCTTTACGAAGTCGGGGCTTATTCTTTCCGTACAAAGCGCGGCTCTGTGCACAGATTTTATCTCGTCACCACAATCTTCTGCGTCAGCTTCTGCTTTCCCGCCTGCAACACCGCAAAATAAATTCCGCTTGATACGTTGCCATCATTTTCGTTGCGGCCGTTCCAAAATACTTCGTAAGAACCGGCGATCTGGCGAGCCTCAACAATTTGCCGCGTCAGGCGGCCCAGCACATCGTAAATGCGCAGATTCACCTCGCTCTCCTGCGGCAGCGCGTAAATAATTCGCGTGGAAGAAGTGCGAGCGAGCGAAAATGGATTGGGATAGCTCGGCGCGAGCGTCAAAGTTTTCGGCAAATTCGCCACGGACTTCGCCGATTCTTCGATAGGCGTAGTCGTCGAGCTGGCGGCGAGCTGATAAACCTGACCAATGCTCGTCAACGTCTTGCCGTCCGCCGCGAGCAGCGCCGAAATCGGTTTTTGGCCAATCGCATCGAAGCGCCGGTCGTAACCAATCGAGCGGCTCCAGTACCAGCGCTGAATGTCAACTGTATTCGTCTTGAAATATTTTGCGAGATCCCAACATAACTGCGCGGCCTCCGGCTCGGTGCGCCGCCAATCGATATTGCCGAATTCCGTCACCCAGATTTCCGCCACGCCGCCGGCTTTGAAACTCGCGGCCAGCTTTTCAATGTGCGGTTGCGTTTCGGAAAGCAGAAAAGCCGTGTCTTGCGCGCGCATGGGATAAAGATGAAAATTGCCGACATCGACTTTGACCGCCGGCGGCAAGGCAGCGCGGAAAGCTTCATACCATGCCGCCGTCGAAGTCGTGAAGAGCGACTGGCTGATGAACGTTGCCAGCTCCTCGCGGAAAATGCCAAAAAATTCCGGAATGGCGGCGGCAACAACCTCACGCGGATTGTCGATCGCTTCCTGCAAAAACAAACCGCCGATGAGGCATTTCGCCGTGGGATCCAGCGTTTTAATTTCGTTGTAATATCGCGTATAGAGCGCGGCGTATTGTTCCGGCCGCATCAGCGGAAACCAATTGGGCTCGTTGCCAATTTCCCAATAGGCGCCGCGCACGTCTTTTTTCTCGATTTGATCGCCAATCCATTTCGCCTCTCGCATAAAAATGCGATCGATGATTTGCTGCTGGCGCGCCAGAGGTTTGCCGCTGAAAAAAGTTTTGGAGAAAAAAGGCTCGAAATAGAAGTGCTGCGCCACGTCCGGCTGGCCGTCGTTGTTCTCGTCGATTTCCATAATTTCGCCGGCGCCGCTCTCGATCGCGCGGTCGATTTGCGATTGAATGAGAATATCGAGCTTGCGCCAGGTAAAACTCACCGTGCCGATGCCGAGAATGTTGACATTGAATTTAATGTCGCCTTGCGCATCGGTAACGGATTTGCCGTGAATTTCTTTGATGGCGAGATAGCGGCCTTTTTCATCCGTGCCAAACACGATCGTGCCCAACAGCGTCAGCCTGGTGGTAAAAGTCGGCCAGGCGTGGATCGTTTTGCGGCTGCCCTGTGCTTGCGTTGACCAGGTCACGTCCATGTCGATTTGCAGAGCGATGCTTTCGCCATCCGGCGCGACCGCGAGTTGAATGGCGGGCAGCTCTTCCGGCAGATTCACTTTCGTATCGCTCAGACGAACGGTATAACTGTAAATCGTGACGCCGAAAACCTTTTTGCTCCAGGTTTTGGAAGTGCCATCAACCGTGTTTTGCCACTGCACGGCCAAATCGTCGCGATTCCTCTCCCACGCTTCTTGCACCACCGGCACGGCATCGCTTTCGATCAGAGCGATCGCCAAATTCAGAAAGTGCTGCAGCAGCAACGAATTGGGCTGCTCCAGCAAATCCAGCAGATACCATTCCCAGTCGACGCCGAGCGTGTCGCTGCGATTGGTCATTTGGCCGACGACAAAATGTTTTTGCTTGCCGGGTAAAATCGGATCATCGTTCTGACGTTGATATTCGCGATACCTGGCCAAATTCAAGCGTTCCGCGCCTTCGCGACCGACCGCGCCAAAACGGGAATCGGTTTGCGCCCATGCTGAAGAAAAAATAGCCAAGAAAATGAAGAGCGGCGCAAAGCCGGCGGGGCGGATTCTGGTAGAAATCGGCATTTTTCCCTCCGTTGAAAAGTTGATTGCTGTGAGCGATCTTCTGACGAAGATCGTTGATTTATTTTATGTACTCCGCCATCATCCAAATTTACAGCGTCCGAGAAAAACGCGCGCGATATGATTGCAAAAAATAACGAATTTTTGGGAAGGTGTCAAGAGATTTTATGGCGCGCCGATTTTCGCGCCGTTCGACGCGCGCGCCGCCACCTGAGAAATGCGGCGTTGCCGATCGCGCCCGACACCACGATTCCCAGCAAATAGCTCGTTCGGCTTCTCCAAAATTTTTTCCCCGGCGCCGCTTGCCGTTCGAAACGAAGAACGTTATTGATTCTCTCTTGCGCCTCGAGCGCGGCGCCGGCATAAGATTGACGTCCGATCATGGCTTTTTCCATTTCTTCATTTAGAATGATCCATTGATTGGAGTAAGAGCTTTCCGGCGCAATTTCCATCGGCCACAAACGCGCGTTGTCGATGCCATGCAAAAAAATGCGATTATCGATATGAAACGTCGTGTCGTTCAAGAAAGCCGAAGATTTTGCAATCTCAATACGCGAGGGAATGAGGTTTCCGCTTTTGATTGACTGTTGCTGCGCCAGCGGGCTGGCCATGAATTTCATAAAGTCCCACGCCTGCCGCTGCCGCCGGCTGAATTTTGACATGACGACGTTATAAACGATCACGCCGGCGGCTGAGGTCTCGCCGGCCGGCATGGGCGCGACGCTCCAATCCAATTTCGTGCGCGCGAAATTCGGAACTTGCCAGCGCCCGGCCGCAATCATCGCGACGGCTTCCTGGCGAAAACCTTGATCGGATGAAAACAATTTTTCCGCCGGCGAGGTGGTCACGTGATATTTCATCGCGAGATCGCCATAAAATTGCAGCGCCGCAATGGTTTTGGGTTGAGTCAATTGGCACCATTGCAAATTCTCATCAAAAAAATTTCCGCCGAGAGCATAAACGAACGTATAACCCGCCATGCTGATCATGCAGCCGAATTGTCTGGTGCGGCCATCGGCGTCCCTTTTTGTGAGCTGGATGGCGGTTTGCAAAAAATCATCCCAGCTCCACGACGGCTCGGGATATGGCAAGCCGGCGGCGCGAAACAAACGGCGATTGTAGTAAATGACCATCGGCGTGTAACCGGTGGGGAGGCCATAAAATTCCCCGCGAATCGCCGCCGTTTTCAACAGGGCCGGAAAAAAGGCGTTGGTTTGAAAGCCGGTGTCGGCAGCAATCCAGGCCGTGAGATTTTCCAAAACGCCGCGATATGCCAGGGTGCTGAGATCGGTGCTGCTCAATAAGAACACATCCGGCGGGTTGCCGGCGGCGGTCTGGATGAGAATTTTGCGGTCGTATTCGCGATGATCGATATGAATAAATTTTACTTTTTGATCGGGAGAGGACGAATTGTAGATATCGACTAAACGTATCAAGTTTTCCGTTTCTTCAACCGTTCCCCAGGCGGAAAAAATCAACATGTCTTCAGCTTGATTTTGCCTGACCGCTAATAATAAGGCGGCGTAGATGACAACACCGGCGAGCAGAATGAATTTGATTCTTTGCATTTTATTTAAAACCTGTCAGCACGATTCCTTTATTGATAAACTTTTGAAAAATGATATAAACCAGCAATGCCGGCAGCAACGCGATCATGGTGCCGGCCATCAACCGCGTCCAATCCGAAGCATGCGCGGTGGCCAGTTTCGTCAACCCAACCGGCAGCGGCAATTTTTGCGTATCCGACAGAACGATGAACGGCCAAAAGAAATCGTTCCAGGCATTGATGAAGACAAAGATGCCGAGCGTTGCCAGCGCCGGCAAAGACAGGGGGAGAATGATTTTCCAATACACGGCAAAGCGGCTGGCGCCGTCGATATAAGCGGCGTCTTCCAGCTCGCGCGGAATCGTCATAAAAAATTGCCGCAGCAAAAACGTGCCAAGCGCCGTGAAGGCGGCGGGAAAAATGACACCGGCATATTGATCGATCCCGCCGAAATATTTGATGATGAAATACAGCGGAATGACGGTGACTTGTCCCGGCACCATGAGCGTCGCGAGATAGAGAAGGAAAATGCGGTCGCGGCCCGGAAAACGCAAACGCGCAAAGGCATAAGCGGCGAGCGAGCTGAGGAAAACTTGTAAAATCGTTATGCTGATTGCAATAAACAGGCTGTTGAGAAAGAAACGACCAAACGGCAGCAGCTTGACGACGTCAACATAGTTTTGAAAATAAAGGCGATTCATTGACAACAACCATTTGCCGTCGAAGACCTCGGCGGGAGATTTGAGCGAAGAAATCAAACTCCAATATATCGGCGCCACCATCAAAATACCGCCGATGATGAGAATGAGGTAGATCATCGGGTTGCGCCAGTTGGAAACAGAGGTCATGATATATAGTAATCAGCGATCGGTATTTAGTTTGATCATCAAGCCGCAAACAATAAACAACGGGCAACGGAGAATTTTATGAATAATGAATTTTTCGCTCGGCATATCGCCATTGCACCAGCGTGACAATGAAAATGACTGCAAACAAAATCCACGACAGGGCGGCGGCGTAGCCCATACGAAACTCGCGAAAGGCTTTCCACCAAATTTCATAGACCATCGACCAGGTGCCTTTTAACGGGCCGCCCTGCGTCATCACGTAAATCGGGCCAAAAAGTTGAAAGGTGGAAATAAATCCGGTGATGAACAGAAATAAATGCGCCGGTCCCAAAAGCGGCAGGGTGATATGCGCGAATCTCCGCCAACTCGTGGCGCCATCAAGATGCGCCGCGTCGTGGAGCTCGTCAGGAATGCCTTGCAGCGCGGCGAGATAGATCAGAATATTGTAGCCCAAACTTTTCCAGACCGTCATCACGACGATAGAAATTTTCGCCAGGAGCGGTGTGCCCAACCAATCAACAGGGGAGAGGCCAAGTTTTGTCAACAGCATGTTGATCACGCCGAAATCCTTGTTCAAGAGCCATTGCCAGATAATCGCGACCGCAATAGCCGAGGACACCACGGGCAAAAAATAAATGGTCTTAAAAAATCCCATGCCGCGCAAAGGTTGATCGAGTATCATTGCAAAAAAGAGCGCCAACGCCAAACCGATGGGCACGCTTAAAGTGAAAAACAGCGTGTTGGTGAAATATTGCCAGACTCCCGAGCGGCGCGAAAAAATTTCGAAGAAATTATCCCAATCAATAAAGGTGGGCGAGGTAAAAATATCCCAGCGCCAGAGACTCATGACCAGCGACGCGATAATCGGCCCCAGCATAAACAGCAGAAACCCAACGATATTCGGCAAAAGAAAAGCGTAGGCAATCCAGCGGTCGCGCTGTTGCTGAGATTTGAAGATTCGAGGCATTCTGATACAGGCATGAGTTATATTACTATTCCGCCAAACTCTCTCCCGTCAACTTTTCCAACGCTTCAAGATATTTTTGGCTCGTTGTCAAAATCACCTCGGTCGGCAAATCCGGCGCGGGAGGTTTCTTGTTCCAATTCATGGAGATGAGATAATCGCGCACGTATTGTTTGTCATAACTTTCTTGCGGGCGGCCGGGCGTATATTGGTCTTGCGGCCAAAAGCGTGATGAATCCGGCGTGAGCAGCTCGTCGATCAGCAGCATCTCGCCGCCGCGCAGGCCGAACTCCATTTTGGTGTCGGCGATGATGAGGCCTTTTTGTTCGGCGAGGGCTGCCCCGCGCTGATAAATACGCAGGCTTTTTTCTCGCAGCTCTTTCGCCACGCCGACTCCCACCAAAACGGCGGCGCGTTCAAAGGTGATATTCTCGTCGTGAATGCCGATCTCAGCTTTGGTGGATGGCGTGAAAATCGGTTCGGGCAATTTTTGCGATTCAACGAGACCGGCGGGCAGTTTGATTCCACAAACGGCGCCGGATTCTTTGTACTCATTCCAACCCGAGCCGGAGATATAGCCGCGCACGATGCACTCCAGCGGCAGTGGCGCGGTTTTTTTCACCAGCATGCTGCGCCCGGCCAATACCTCGCGATAGGGCTCGCATTCCGGCGGAAATTCTTCGACAGTCATCGAGACCAAATGATGGGGAACGACGCCGCGCATTTTTTCAAACCAAAATCGCGAGATTTGCGTGAGCACCTGGCCTTTGAACGGAATGCCCTGCGCAAACACCACGTCGAAAGCGGAGAGGCGGTCGGTGGCGACGATCAACAAATAATTTTCGATTTCATAAAGATCGCGCACTTTGCCGCGCCGGAGCAATTTTAATGTGGGAAAATCCGTTGCGGTAATCACCGGCTTGTTGTGAGTTCGTTTCATGCTGGCTCCAAATAAAGTTTTGCTTGCTTTTGAAAACAAAAATCATTACTCTATGGCAAGATTTTGAATATGAATAAATATGGAAACCGAACTTCTTATATCGCCTGTTCCAGCACAAACGCCGCCGGCTAAACGCGTCACTTTCGACGAGTATTTAGATTGGCTTACCGAAGAAACCAAAGCTGATTTAATCGACGGGGTTATTTATATGCAATCTCCTCCGGCTGATGTCCATGAAAGAATTTTTGGATTTTTATTCAATATTCTTCAACCTTTCGTTATCCGTAAAAAATTGGGTATAGTTCGAGGGTCTCGCACCACACTCAAATTTTCCGAAGCCAACGGTACTCAGCCGGACATCGTTTTCATCAGCAATGCCAGCCGCGATCGCGTTCATCCTTATTTTATGGACGGCGCGGCGGAGATGGTGGTCGAAATTCTTTCGCCCAGCACGCGCCAACTCGACCGTGGCAAAAAAATGGCGCTGTATGCCAGACACGGCGTTCTCGAATACTGGCAAATTGATCCCGAAGGGCAAATCGCCGAATTTTTTCAAAACCACAACGGCGCCTGGCTGCCGATGACGGTAAGCGATGATGATATTTTTCATTCAAAAGTCATTTCCGGCTTTTGGATGAATATACAATGGTTGTTTGCCGAAGAAGTGCCTGATGTTCTCGATACGGTCATGATGATTTTGGCCGGCGATGGCCAGGAATAAAATAAAAAAACTCTTTCTCACCGCAACAATTCTTCCCTCCATTCTCGCAATAGCATTTACCAATTGTATGCCGGGCTCGCATTCAATATAACGTATCTGATGGCAAATTTCAAGCCCGTTCTCATTTTCATCTTGGCGCGTGAAGAATAAATTTGTATCTTATTGATGCAAAAAACTTTTTCGACCTCACTTTGAACGGATTCGAATGATGAACACACCTCAAATGAACGATATTTCCAGTTGGAAGCATCATTTGCAAGATGAAATCGATGCGGCTTATTTGTATCGCCAATTGGCGCAAGTGGAAAAAGACGAAGCGCGCCGAGATATTTATTTGCGGCTGGCGATTGTTGAAGACAAACACGTTCGCCAGTGGCAAAACTTGCTGCGCGAGACCGGAGAAAAAATCGCGACAGAGTCAAATCCTTCGCGGCGGGCGCGATTAAGGTGTTGGCTGGCGCGGCGATTCGGGCCGGGTTTTATCGCGCCAGGCTTGCTCGCCGAAGAAGGGCGGGAGGTCAAAAATTATCTCAAGCTTGCCGCCGAGATGCCGCAGGCTCACGCGCGCGAAATGGCCAGAGAAATTGCGCGCGAATCGGCGCATCATGCCGGCACGCTGGCTAAATTATTCGATAAAAAGGAAGAGCCCTGGCACGCCGTCAGCTCGGGCGGCATGTTGCGCAGCGTGGTTTATGGTTTTAATGACGGGCTCACGGCGAATTTCGGTTTGGTGGCCGGCGTGCTCGGCGCTGCCGTGGAGTCGCAGGCCTTGTTGGTGGCCGGCGTCGCGGGCATGATCGCCGACGCCCTGTCAATGGGCTCGAGTGGATATCTCGCCGCCAAAAGCGAAGCCGAAGTGTACGCGCATGAAATTGCGCTGGAGCGCGAAGAGATCAGATTGATGCCGGAAATTGAAGCGGAGGAATTGGCGCTGATTTACGAAGCCAAAGGCCTCAGCGCCGCGCGCGCGCAGGAAATGGCGAATAACATGCTCGCCAGTCCGGAGCAAATGCTGCAGGAGAAAGTTCGCGAGGAATTAGAAATTTCTCCGGCGGCTTTAACGCCGATGAAAGACGGCCTCGTGACCGGGGTTGCAACCGCTTTCGGCGCGTTCATTCCCGTGCTGCCATTTTTAATTTTCGATTTTACGGTGGCGATTTGGTTTTCGTTTGCGATAAGTATGGTGGCGCATTTCGGAGTGGGAGCCGCGCGCAGTTTTTTTACCGGGCGCAGCGTTTGGCGCAGCGGGTTCGATATGTTTATCGTCGGCCTCGGCGTCGCCGTCATCGGATACGTGATTGGGGATTTGATGAGCCGATATATACTGGGCCGGTGAAAAGCATTTCCCCAACTCTGGCCGGTTTCCGGCATGCGCTTTTCACGTGAAACTTGAATGAGAAACGAGCCAGAGTTGGAGTTTATTTTAATCTACACGAACTCTTCAATAAGATCCGAGCGTTTGTAAATCATCTGCGGCGATTCGCGGCGCGATTCTGCGCGCGGGTTAAAACGCGGCCGGCGTTTCAAGGCCTCCCAGTTAAACAATTCTTGCAGACCCGTATCCAAAAACGTGGCCAATATCGCCGGACGAATGCTCGTGATTTCAATTTCGTAGCCGCGCCGGCGAATCACCCTGGCAAATTTCGCCAGCACCCGCAATCCCCGCATGCTGATCACGTCCAGGTTTTCCAGTTGCAACGTCCACCTGGTGCCGGGAAAATAGCTGAGGTTCTGCAGAAAATCACGCAAAGCCTCGGTGCGTTCGCTGAGTATCGTGCCTTCCAAACGCAGCATAACCAGTTTTTTTCGGTGCGTAAAATCAAGCGTCGCCGTCACTGTCGCCGTCGTGGCGGCGTTGTCGCTGGAGAGAGATTTTTTTATTTCAGTCATGACGAATCCTTTCAATTTTATTCGGCGTTCAGCAAATCCTGTCAATCGTTTCATCCATCTACTCTATTATACTAAACAAACATTATTTCGTTGTCATGACCACGTTATTCTTATGTAAATTTCAGGTTAATTTTTGTCAACTTATGCTGTCTAGGAATAACTAATTTTATCGGAATTGTGGTGAAGAAAGGTCTACCCAAAATCAAAAATTCAAAGTCGCGCCACGATCCGGCCTAAAAGCAACTTTTAATTTTTTTGGCACTCACTGGCGTTGCCAGAAGCGCAGCTTTTTGAAAATTTTGCCCACACCTATTTTTTCGCGGAGATAGTCCGCAAAGGCCTCAGAAAAAAGGGTTGCCCGGCCATTTTTCTCCACCAGGTAGAACTCGTCAACCAGCTTGGTAATAAGATAGCTTTCGGTCTCGCGAGGTTTTTTGCCGGCGATTAAATGGGCTATCAGTTTCTGTTCCTCCGGCGCGAACTTTTCCCACGTGTATTTGAAATGAATTCCTGCCTCTTGAAGGAATTGCCGTTTGGCTTCCTGCAACATGGCAGAATTCCGCTGCTGGCCTTTTTTGATGAGCTCGAAGAAGGCAGAACAAGCCATCTGGAGATAAAGCGGAAAAAGACCTGCCAAATGCAAAATGTCGTCAACGTAGTTGTTGGCTTCCGGTGCATAACCCGTCTCGCTTAAAGGCTTGCAAATCAGCTCGACCGCCTCATCAAGCATGAAAGGGCCCAGGTTGAGATTCGAAAAAATATTGAAAAACGGCGAGGTGGCAATCTCCTTGCTGTGACATAGACTTTGCAGATCTTTCGCGGTGGTCACCACGTAAGCGACGTTGTATTTATTTGCCATCGAGCGCAAAAACGAAAAGAAGGCGGGACCGAAAATCGGGTTGGAGGTCACCAGCTCAAACTCGTCAAAGAGCATGATCAGCCGCATCCCTTGCCCGTCCAGCGCGCGCACCAGACTTTTGAAGCCATTATAGTCCGGGCTGACAGGGAGGTTGAATTCCTCAAGATATTCCTGCTGCAGCGAGTTATAAATCGGCTTAAAAAAATCTTCAAGCGCGGTGAGTGGCTCCTCCTGAAAATCAATGAAAGCAAAAACGTAGCGCTCAGGATGAGCGAGATGTCGCTTGCGGTTGTCGGGGTGATAGATATAATGCAAAAGCGACGATTTGCCCATACGTCTTGCGCCGAGAATGGAAATGGATTGCGGGCGTGAGCCGGAACCGATTCTATCGTAAATGCGCTGGACTTCGCTTTTGCGGCCATAAAAATCACTGGGATCGCGGATCATCACGCGGTTGAGATACGGATTTTCACCTCGACCGCGCCTGGGCGAGCGTAACCTTTGGGCCAATCTATCCAAATCAATCATGCCGGGAATCTTCACGGTAGGCGGCGATAATTCCCGGCCCGGCGCCGGCCTCGCGAGATCGAATGCATTTGCTGCGATCTTTTCTTGGGCGACCGCCACGGTCTGGGTTTCGGCTACAGATGAAATGAGCGGCAGTTCCCGGATGTTCTCAAGATCGTTCAGCATCTCATCCGGATTCTGATGTCGCCTGGCTGCTTCTTTTGACAAGGCTTTCAAGATGAGGGCTTCAAGTTCCCCTGGCACTTCTCTGCCAGCTTCACGAAAACTCGGCGGGGGAGTGTTGAGCACCGCATACATCGTCGTCGAAGGATTATTCCCCGAAAAAGGGAGACGACCGGACAACAATTCGTAAAGGACCACGCCGATCGCAAAAATATCGCTGCGTTGATCAGGAGGCTCTCCGCGAATAACCTCCGGCGCCATATAGGCTGGGCTTCCCATGATGACGCCCACTCCAGTCAGTGATGAGGCGTCGACAAATTTGGCCAGTCCAAAATCGAGGACCTTCACCAGGCCCTCCTCGGTGAGCATAATATTGGAAGCTTTAATATCCCGATGCAATATGCCTTTCTTGTGAGCCGCATTGACTGCCCTGATGATCTGCATGGCAATAACAAGCACTTCCTGAATGGGTATCTCCCGGGCGCGATAAATATCTGCCAGGGTTTTCCCATTGACGTACTCCATACAGATAAAAAGCCGCTTCTGCCATTCATTAATTTCATAGACCGTCACGATATTAGGATGGTTCAGGGCGCTGCACGCTTTTGCTTCTCGAATCAAGCGCTCCCGTATTTGATTGAACTCGGGCATGTCAGCATGGGGAAACTTCAAAACGACCGGGCGATCGAGCTTGAGATCGCGCGCCTTATAGACTTCGCCCATGCCGCCGCTGCCGATTTTTTCTTCAATGCGATAATGAAATATGGTTTGGCCAATCATGATCTTTGCCTTTCATGACGGTTGATGAACAAAGTTACGCCAATACTGATGGCTGCGCCCGTAGGGAATTCCAGGCGCGGCTAAAAATGGGTCGTCAGCGAACCGATAATCTTTCGTCCGATAAACGCCCCTCTGGGAAGCTCTTGATGTTCTTTGTCGAATAAGTTTGAGGCCGTCATTGATATTCGCAAATTTCCATCGGGAGCACGATAACCCAACGTTATATCCGGAATGACATAAGATTCTATCCTGGTCAGAATCGTTCGTGGAATAGGGAAAGGCTGCTCTTGCACCCAATCATAATCATCGACAAATCTGATTGCCGCCCTTCCATAGAAACCTTGCGGCGTTTCGAAGTCCAGCGCAGAGTTCAATTTGAGCCTGGGGGCATTCAACGAGGGTATTTTATTCGTCGTGTTCTCTTCCGGGTTTTCGCTGAAGACCGGACGCTCACTCGTTCTAACGGCGCTGATGGCGAAGTTCCAACGAAGTCCTCGTCCAATGAGATAGAGCAGCCCAAAATCAATCCCATTGGCGCTGACCTTGCCAAAATTGATGTGTGAGACGGCATTGGGATCGAGAAAGTTGATTATCCTGGCCGGGCTGATAAAATCTTTCACATTATAGCGGTAAACATCCAGATTGATTTTAAGTTTTTTCCGAATGAATCCCTGATAGCCAATTTCAAAGGCCGTAATTTTACGGGGATCGAGGTTTCGATTGCCTCTGATGCCTAACACAATTCCTGGCGCAATCGGAAACGGAAATTCCGTAAATAGCTCCAAAAATACCGGGTTGACATACGCCTGGTTCACCGTCAGGCGAAAGGCTTGTTGATTGGAAAGAGTATAGATCAAGCCGGCTTTGGGAGAGAATTGAAATTTTACCGTCGGATGGTGGTCAACGCGGTTGACAAGGATCAAGCGCAGATTCGAGCGCAGTTGCAATTCATACTGGCTGTAAAAGCCGTACAAATTTTGCGTGATGGCATTCGGAATCAAAATCCCTTTGGTATCAAAAAGCTGCCATTGATATTCACCTCCCCAGACAAGCCGATTTCTTTTTCCAATAGTGAAGGCTTGTTGCGCCTCGAACCTGAATAAATCATAATTCGCGAAACTTCCTGTGCCAAGACCCAGCGCCCTTATCGTGTCCGTCCGCGCGCCGTTGTAATGCGCTTGCATCGCCAATTTTTTATGGCGGAATTTTCCGAAAACATAAAAATTATTTTCTTTTTCGGTGTTGACGCTTGCCGTGCTGGCCACGAGCTTGTGATTGTTTTGCGCAACGAAGCCGCCGGAACCAGCCAATTGGGTTTTATCCGAGGCCTGATATTCCATGCGTGCCTCTCCCTTCAAAATGCGAAAATTTTCCGGCGTCGGCTTGAGCCCGGGAATGGTGTCAACCAGCGCCGGATCGAGAAAATCATCGTTTTCAAAAAAGCCGCCCGAAATTTTATAAGCCAGCTTTTCGCGGACCCCGGCATTCGTAACGGAGCCGGAGAAAGTTCCCTGGCTGCCGGCGGAAACACGAACGGTGGTTCCCGCCATTTCGCGCGGCGATTTGGTGATGATATTAATCACCCCGCTGAAAGCATTGGCCCCATAAAGCGCAGAACCGGGGCCTTTGATGATCTCGACCCGGTCAATTTCCTGTTCTGAGATTGGGAGAGCAGCCCAGTTGACTTCATTGCTTTGCGGCGAATTCATAGTCCGCCCATCAATCAAAAGCAGCATCGAGTTGTTCAGGTAGTTGTTGAATCCCCTCGCCGTAATATTGTAATGCCCCTCAAATCCCTTGGCGTAATCCAGGCCCGGAACATTCTTGAGAACTTCGGCAAGGGTTGTCGCTTCATCGGCTTCTGCCACCTCCTGAGGAAAAAGAACGGCCACGGAAGTCGGGGCTTCGATCAGAGTCTGTTCACGTTTGGAAGCCGCAACGATGGGAGTTTCGACATCAAAGGCGGAAAGGATGATTTCAAAATCCTGAGTGATGGCGCCAACATCTCCGACCTCGACAGCTTTGATTTGGATATTGTATCCGATAGAAGAAGCCATCAATTGATAAGCTCCCGCGCTCAGTGCCTGGATGCGATAATTGCCCTGCTCATCCGAGGTCGCCGCCCTGACCCGTTCGGGCAACAAAAAGATATTCACCCCGCCAAGCGACTTTTGGGTAGAGGCATCAACGACCTTTCCCTTGATTTCTCCTGCGAAGAGAACGCCGCAAGATAAAACGCCAAGCGCTATCATTCCATAAAAAGTCATTCGAAAGAATTGCATTGCAAGCCCTTTCCTGTTTGCGATGTTCACAACGAACATTTACACGCTGCATTTGGAGTAAAAGGCAGGATTATTTCACCTCCCGAACCACTCGAAAACCGACGGCATTGTATCGATCAAAAGGCGACAGCGCGCTGCGCGTGCTGACGCGACATTGCTGGATATTGGAATTAAACGCGCCGCCCCGCAAAACCCGGCGGTCTCCCTGAAGCGGCCCCTTCGGAACGCTCCTTTCCTGCCTGGAATAGTATTGGGGGCCATACCAATCGGCGCACCATTCCCACACATTGCCGAGCATATCGTGAAGACCAAAAGCATTGGCCTGCTTTTTCCCGACGACCTGCGTTTTATTGCCGCTTTGCTCCATATACCAGGCGTATTCTTTTAATTGGCTCATATCGCTGCCAAAAGAATAGGGCGAGGGGTTTCCAGCCCGGCAGGCGTACTCCCATTCGGCCTCGGTTGGCAAGCGGCCTCCCAGCCAGTCACAAAAAGCCTTTGCGCCGTCCCACGTTACATAAACGACGGGGTAATTTTCAAAACCCGGTTTAGCCCGAAACCTCTCGCCCATTTTTTCGATCTGGCAATCCGGCTGGGTCAAGTCGATCCACGCATTGATTGATTGCGTTTGATTGCCTGTCGAATTTAGAAAGGCCGTGTACTGGGCATTGGTTACTTCAAATTTCGACATTCGGAAATCGTTTACGCTTACCTCGTGGGGTGGTTGTTCATCAGGCCTTCCGCCCTTATCGCCCATCGTAAAGGCGCCGCCTTTAATGAGGACAAAGCTCATCTCATTTATAAACTTGATACGGCCGGCATAAAGCTTGTCAGCGGCGTTGTAATAGTCCAAAGCCGCAGCGAAATTTCCCGCTGCCTCTTCCTCCTCCCCGCGGTTCTGCTCTTTTTCAGCTTCCGCCACCACCATTTCGTTTTTGCTTCGAGCAATTTTATTTTTTGCTTCCCGGATGGCTGTAGCCAGCTGAGCGCCGGTTTCTCCAGCCTTTGCAAAATAGCTGGTGGCTTGCTCATAATAATTTCTTGCTTGCGTGTAGTTGTCGCCCTCGCGCGCGCGAGTGCCTTCTTCCTCCAGTTCCACGCCTTTTTGAAAATCATCTTTGGCGTATTTGTCGGCATCGGCAAACTTGGCCGCCAATCTTTTTTCAACGACAAGGTCTCTGGCTTCATTCGCCAACCTTATTTCTGCTGAGAGCGGCGCGGTTTCGAGTGGTGTTGTTTTTCCTGGCTCCTCAAGCGGTTGAACCTGCTTCGCCGCAAGGTCGTAAAACTCCGCCGCGGTGTTGAACAAAGCCAGCGCCTCCTTATAATTTCCTTCGGCAAAAGTGTTCGCCGCCGCTCTTTCTTTTTCCAAAGCCGATTGATAGGTTTTTTCTGCGCCAGCGGGCGCATTCAATGCGTCCGCTTGCTTTTTCGTCAGGCGCATTTTTTCCTGCGCCGTTTCGGCTTGAAGTTTTTCTTCATTAGAGGAAACCGGCGCAACAATTTCTTTCTCTTGAACAGGTTCGGCAATGGATGGTTTCTCGATTCGATTGCTGAATGGCCAACTCGTTACCAGCGCGATGCCGAGTCCGACGACAATGGTGAATGCGATCAGAAGATAGGCCGGTTTGAAAGAACGGCCCCGCTGCGGCGGGACGGTCCCGACCTGCGCCGCCAAAATTGTTGGCTTGACGTCATTAATGACTTTCCAAAAAGAATGCGCTCGTCTGACCCACCGGCCCAACAGTTCGATTTGGATGCGGTAGGTCTCTTCCTGCTTGCTCACCAGCTCGCGTTCGCACAAATTTTCAAGAGCCGTGGTCAGGTCTTTCCGGCTTGGCTGAAAGCCAATATCTTTTTTTGTGAAAAAGCGCAGGAATTGCGTTACTGAAATGAAAGCCTTCGGATTGTGCGTGTGCTGCAGCTCGGTGAGCACCGACAAGGCCAATTTTTCCATATCGTCGAGGCTGTCCCAGACATAGATCATTTGTGGCAATGGATTTTTCAAGATTTCTTCGGCAACCACCTTGAGGTCTGCCGGCTCAACGTAATTTTTTTCGAATTTGTTCAAATGGTCGATCATGTTCTGGCATACCACCTGGGTATAAAAAGGCTGGCCCGCGGTCAGCCGGTAGATGGCCTCGGCGGTGTCGTCATGAAAAGTCACGAAGCTCCGCACCGGCTCTGTAATCAACCGGATGGCATCCTCATGGGAAAGAAAGCTGATGCGTCGATAGAGAGATTTGCCGAACAGGGCACGCCAGCACTCGGTCTTTGGGCGCTGTTCGAGGTGGCGGGAACCGGTAAAAATAAAGCTCAGGCGGCGCTCGCTCTCAAGCAGACCGGCAAAAAAAGTGATCACCGTCGGGTTTAAGCTGCCCTCGTCAAAATTCTGCTCGATCATTTCATACTCGTCGATCATCAACACGAGATGTTTATCAGAATACAGCGACAAAATTTTGTCAATCAGCGCTTTGAAACATTTGTAGGGGCTTTCGTGAGGGGCGTGGAAATTGCAGTCGCGAATATCGATGCGCTTATCTTTCAAGGTGCGGCAGATTTCTTGCGCGATTTCCTCAAAAAAATCGCCGTCATTCCGCAGGCCCGCCATGGTTTGCATGTCGATCAAAAACGGCAAAAACTTGTCGCCGAGCTTGCCGGAAAGAATTTGAAAGAGGATGGAAGTTTTGCCGCTGCGCCGTTCGCCGCAAAAGACGATAACGTAACTCTTGTCCCCGGATTGAATTTTTTGTTGGGCAAAGTAAAACTCCTCCTGCCGGCCGTAGAACATCTCGCCGCTCTTGATGGGGTTGCCAACGAGATACGGATTCGGAATGGGCTTGAACTCTCCGTATTTTTTGGCTTCAAAAGATTGGCCGCTCATCGTATGCTCATCTTGGTTCAAAACTTCCTGCGCGCCGATTACGGTTCGCCTGGGCGCAGACCTGGGGAGGCGCTGCTGTTTTATGGAATGGAAGGTCCATTCGTTTCGGTATGACGTCCTTTATTGTTTTTTCCTTCCAGCGCAGTTTACAAATTCTTAAACAAAATGTCAAGGCTTTTTTTTCACCTGAAAACTGCAACAATTAAAAGACCTTAACGGATGATGGCCGTTGGTGAAGGAAAGTCTGCCACGATTCAAAAAATTCGAGCTTATTATTCAAGCGGTTTGAATGTCAAGGCGTCAAGGATTTTTTTGTCTAACCGCTTCACGACTTCGGTGATTAATTTCACGGCGCTTTCGTAATCATCACGATGAATGATGCCGTTAGCCGAATGATAATAGCGCTGCGAGATCACCAAATCCAAAGTTGGTACGCCCAAATTCCATTTATGTATTGGGCCGGCATCCGTGCCGCCGCCTTCTTCCAACATGAATTGATGCGGAATTTTCAATTCTGCCGCGATACTTTGCACCCACTGTCGTAGCTTGACGTGCGGCAGCATTTCGGAAGTATGCAAAATGAAGACCACGCCTTTTCCTAAAACCGGCTGCGCATAATCAATACTCGTGTTGACGGGAAGATCGCTGGTCACATCGATATCGAGCGTGATGGCAATATCCGGCTTCACCGCTTCGACAACTGTTTTGGCGCCGGAAAGAGTTATTTCTTCTTGAACCGCGCCGGTGGCAAAAACCATATTCGGATGTTTTTCTCGCGCAAGATTTTTGAGCACGCCAATAATGACGCCCAATCCGATGCGATCATCCCACGCTTTGCCGAGCAAAAATTTGCGATTATTCATCACGGCGAATTTGCTTTCGTGCGTAATCGGATCGGCGGGTTGAATGCCGAGCGCCTCAGCTTCGACGCGATTCTCGACGCCGACATCGATCCACATTTCTTCACGCAAGATGATTTTGCTTTCGTCAATATCCGGCCCGGTGTTGATCACGCCGAGCACCGGCCCGTTGCGAGTGTGAATAATCACGCGATGATCGAGCAGTTGCTGCGAAAAATTCCAGCCCAGCGGGAAAAATTTCACGAAGCCGTTCTCATCGAGGCGTTTAACCATAAAACCGATTTCATCGAGATGCGCATCGATCATCACGCGCGGCGATTCGGCTGTTCCTTTTTTAATTGCAATGACGCTGCCGAGCCTGTCACGCTGCAATTCGTCCGCATACGGTTTGAGATATTTCATAAAAACCTGCGCCGCCGGTTCCTCATATCCGGAAACGCCCGGCGCTTCCGAAAGCTCGCGCAGCATTCGCTCGGTATCGTCGAGGTCTTGCGCGAAGATAGCAAGCGGCAGCAGCAATAACACTGCAATGATGAAATCCCTCAAAACGGAAAATGTGAGAAGTGCGTAAACGAAGGAAATCATTTGGACAGGTTTATTCGATGGTGAGTTCATTTGGATGCGGCTGCGCATCGTACCGGGCAATCTTCTCGTTGTTGCGCCACAATTCATAGCCGTAATCTTCAATAGCCACCGGGCCGTCATCACAAGACAATCGCTCTTTTAGTCTGCGAGTCTTTCTTCAAGGCCTGAATCGCAAGGCGGTACTGATCTTGGCGACGAAGCAAAATTTTGTAAGCTCCGGCCCAATCGGACCAATCCAGCACCCAGCTTTCTTCATCCGGCTCTTCACCCTTGGTGTAAGCCTCGTAAAACGTCTCAGAAAGAACCCCGTATTTACGCTCGTAGGTTTCCATATCTTCGTTCAGAGTGTGGATGGCGCTAATGATTTCTTGTAATGTCATAACGTTAACCCTCTATGAAAATTCTCATGTGGATTGTTCGAGTATAAGATGCACTTTTTCATTTTAGCAAAATTTAAGAAAAAAGCAAATGCTTTTCTTCCTTACATTCTTTCTTGCAAAGCCGGCGTTGTGGCCTTTTCCAACCAGGTGAGGCGCAAACGGCCCAATTTGA
>Ga0247727_10006555_pt1 | contig 22822 bp, 19 predicted proteins | sample WisWelCaveWW1625_FD_202498 | JGI IMG/M metagenome (GOLD analysis project Ga0247727, IMG submission 202498) | Biofilm microbial communities from Wishing Well Cave, Virginia, United States - WW16-25 | ecosystem: Environmental > Aquatic > Deep subsurface > Groundwater > Cave microbial mat | place...
AAGGATGGCGATAGCGTTGATACTGCAGTTCTTTGAGGATTTCTGGCGTAAATTCGAGTTGGATTGTCATTTTTCTATCTTACCAGACCGATGCCTAAATGCGCAATTCGTCCCCGTGCTGAGTATATTCGGATGAGGTGACAGTCACCTTGCTTGAAATTAGCCATGCTGAGCAGTTTTGCAGGTGGCTGTCACCTGATTGAGCGCTCAATTCAAACTTGGACAATGATGTGTCATTTCGAGCAGAGCGAGAAATCCCCGCAGTGTTGATTTTTAGCAGATCGGTGCAGGGATTCCTCCCGTTGGTCGGAATGACAGATTGTGCGTTTTCGATTTGTTTGCTCAATGAGCTTATCCTAAAATGTCCCTTGTTCTTGCACTAGAGCAGGCGCAGTCCGCTTGGATAATGGTTCTTGACGAGGCCGCGCACACGTTTACCCCAGCCAAGCGGGAAGCGGCCATCCAACGTGACGAGTACCCAGCCATCCTCGCCATCCGCGCGGAAGGCCTCGCGGTGCAGGTAGCGCCCGGCGGCGGCGGCGTCCAGGCTGACCGTGCGGCGGGCTTCGGCGGGCAGGAGCGCGAGGGCCAATGCGTGACTGGGTTCAAAGCGATCCTTTTTGAAACTCCCCAGCCACCAGCCGGGGCGGACGATATTGAGACCGGCCATATCCGGGGAGTCGGGCGGAAGGGCGTAGAGGAAGGATTTGACCAGGTGCAGGGTTTCGGTGGGGAGCTCCAGGTGTAGGGCGTGGGCGCGGAATGCCTCCCAATAGGGGAGTAAATTTTTCAGGCCGTGTGCGGGCCGGGCGGGTTCCGGTACGGAAGCCTCGGCGGAGCCGCTGCGCCGAAGCAGGGCGATGAAATGCCCTTCGCCGGGGGCGAGGTGGGGCCAGAGGCGAATGGCGGCACCCCCCGGCCCCCTCCCCGCTTGCGGCGAGGACGCCTCGTAGGGGCGGGGTCCCCCCGCCCCGGCGGATGAAGGCAACGGGCTGAGGGCGGGGGAAAAGCCGGGTTTCCAAGCAGGGGTGACCAGTTCAAAATCGGCATGGTCATCCAGAAAGCGGGCGATGATGTGCTCATCCTCCTGGGGCGCAAAGGTGCAGGTGGCGTAGCACAGCCAGCCGCCGGGCCGGACGAGTTCCGCGGCGGTATCGAGGATGGCGGTCTGCCGGATGGCGCAGCCCGCCACAAATTCCGGCGACCAGTCGCGCACAGCTTCGGGCATCTTGCGGAACATGCCCTCCCCGGAACACGGGGCATCCACGAGGACGCGGTCAAAATATTCGGAGAGCCGGGCGGCGAGGCGTTCGGGCGTTTCATTGGCGATCAGGACGTTGCGCGCGCCCCAGCGCTCCAGGTTGCGGGCGAGGTCCCACACGCGTTTGGGGTGAATCTCGTTGGCGACGAGGACGCCCCTATTTTGCATTTTGGCGGCAATGTGCGTGGTCTTCCCGCCGGGGGCCGCGGCGAGGTCGAGGATGCGCTCACCCGGCTGGGGGTCGAGCACCTCGGCGACGGCCTGGGCGGAGAGGTCCTGCAAATAATAAAGGCCGGCGGCGTGGTGGAGGTGCGACCCAGGGGTCACGTGAATCCCCGGGGACGAGTCCGATTTCAGGACACGGTACCCTGTGGGGTTCCAGGGGAGGGGGTCAAGATCAAACGGCGAGAGGGCGCGGTATTCCTCCGGGGCCAGTTTGAGCGTGTTGACGCGCAGGCCAATATCGGGGGGCGCGTCATAGTGGGCGAAGAAGGCGGGGGCCTCTTCACCGAGGAGGGCGATCATCCGCTGGACAAAGGGAGGAGGCAGGTGGTCGGTGGGCATCGGGGCAAGCGTAACACAGCGGGGGCGATCCGGCAAATTGGCCGGATGTACTCCGGGAAGTGCGTCGCACCTGACAGGTGCGACGCACTTTATGGCGACTTTGTGAAAAGTTGTGCAAACCTACATTGACAATCTTCCGTAGGTTTTGGTAGATTTATACAGAATTTTCACAAGTAAATCCAGCTAAACCTGTCAGGTTTTCATAGAGGCCCTTGTATCTGGCGAGGAGCAACAAACCTGACAGGTTTTTTTGAAATCGGAGTGACATGTCCATCAACCTGATCCTGCCCTTTCTCTCCACGGTCATCATGCTGGTCTTTACCGTTTTCGTGTTGCAACGTTACGCCGTTCGGCGTGCGCCGCAATTCCTGTTCTGGGGTCTCGGCCTGGCGATGTTTACGGCGGCCAGTTTTGCCGAGGCCTGGCTGGCGCTCGCCTGGAACCGCTGGGTGTTCTTCGCCTGGTACCTTTTTGGCGCGATATTCTCTGCGGCCTGGATCGGCCACGGCACGGCCTACCTCATGGTGCGGAAGAAATGGTTGCACAGGCTGACTGCCCTCCTCATCCTTGGGAGCCTGTTGGCGGGCGGCCTCTTGTTGCAGGCGATGCAGAACATTGATGAGACCGCCTTCACCCCGGACAAACCGATCAGCGAGCAATATGGCACCAAACGGCTGGACGTAGGCGAAACCCCGCCCCCCGGAGCCGGCGTGATCACGGTGGAATACCGCGGCGAGCAGGTGCGCGTGATCCCCGGCATCCTGCCGCTGGGGAGTCCCGTCCGCCTGACCACGCCCTTCTTCAACATCTATGGCGTGCTCTGGCTGATCGGCGGCGCGCTATGGTCGGCGTACCTGTTCTGGCGCAAGCGCGTCCTGCCCAACCGCGTAACGGCCAACGTCCTGATTGCCTCGGGCGCATTGCTGATCGCCTCGGCGAGCACCCTCACCCGCTTCGGGTACGGGCAATTCCTGTACCTGGGTGAACTGCTGGCGGCCATCCTGATGTTTGCGGGATTCCTCGTGGCCGCGAAACCGGTGTCCTCATAGGTGCTCGTGGGAACTCATGGGAACTCGCAGGTCTCCCAAAAGTTCCCACGAGTTCCCCCAGTTCCCATGAGTTCCTACCAGTTCCAGTCCCAAGACATCCAACCTCACCCATCCCCCCGGAGCCTCATGTTCCTCAAACGCATCCAGCTTGGCCTCATCCACGCCGCCGTGGCGATCACCCTCGTCCCGATCAATAGCACGCTCAACCGCGTCATGATCGAAGACCTGCACATTTACGCCACCCTCGTCGTCCTGCTCTTTTCCCCGCCCTACCTGTTCTCCTTTATCCAGGTCGCCATTGGCTCCCTCTCTGACCGCCATCCCATCTTCGGGCTGCGGCGCACGCCCTACATCATCGCCGGGCTGTTGCTCTGCGCGGGCGGGCTGTTGATGGCCTCGCAGGTCGCGCTCACCCTGCCGGTCAATTACTGGCGCGGTGTGGGGCTGGGCCTGCTCACCTTTGGCGCGTGGGGCATGGGCTTCAACCTGGCGACCGTCTCCTACTTTTCCCTCGCCTCGGAGATTTCCGGGGAGGAGGGGCGCTCGCGCACCACGGCGGTCATGTTCTTTATCATGGTCGTCTGCATCATCGGCACCGCTGCCACCCTCAGCCGGATGCTGGAAAATTACACGCCCTCCCTGCTGCAAAACGCCTTCAGCACGGTCGCCCTGATCGCCGTGGGGATGGGGCTGGCCGGGCTGATCGGCCTGGAACGGCGCTCTCCCCGCCACACCAGCGAAGCGCGCTTTCCCCTGCGCGCCGTCTATGCCGAAGTCACCGGCAACCCGCAGGTCAAGCGGTTCTTCGTCTATCTCGTATTGATGCTGGCGGCTGTGCTTGGGCAGGATGTCCTGCTGGAACCCTTTGCGGCGCGCGCCTTCAGCCTGCCCGTGGAAGTGACCACGCGCATCACCTCCATTTGGGGCACGTTCTACCTGCTCTCCCTGATCGTCTCCGGGATGCTGGAGGGACGCGTTCCCAAGCTCGTGATTGCCCGGCTGGCCTCCTCCGTGGCGATTGTTGCGTTTGTCCTCATCAGCGCCAGCGGCCTGCTCGCCAGTACCGGGGTGTTTTATGCGGGCGTCATCCTGCTCGGGCTGGCCACCGGCCCGGCCACCGTCGCCAACCTGTCGCTCATGCTCGATATGACCATGCCCGGCAAGGTCGGCATCCTGATCGGGGCGTGGGGGTCAGCCAGCGCCTTCGCCCGCCTGCTCGGATCGCTGGTCACGGCCATCATCCGCGACCTGGCTGCGCTGTATCCCAACGGCGCGATCACCGGGTACACACTTGGCTTCCTCCTGCTCGGCGGGTTCCTGGCGCTTTCGCTCGGCATCCTGCGCGGGATTAATTTCGGGGAATTTACGGGGCGCGGCCTCCCTGTGGGGTCAATGCCCCCGGTGACTGAGCGCGCCGCGCTCGCCGGGGAGATGTAATTCATGCCCAAGGATTGGCTGACCCTCAGCGACGTGGCCGAACTCCTCGGTGTGCATACCAGCACGGTGCGCAACTGGGCCGATCAGGGGCGGCTCCCCGTCCAGCGCACGCAGGGCGGGCATCGCCGCTTCCGCCGCGCCGAGGTGGAGTTGTGGTCGCAATCGCAAAGCGCCCGCGCCCCGCGCGAGGCCGACCTCGTCATCCAGAGCGCGCTGGGCCGCACCCGCTTCCAGATTGCCGAGGGCAGTCTGGAAGCTGAACCCTGGTTCAAAAAACTGGATCAGCCCGCCAGGGATCAATACCGCCGCAGCGGGCGCGCTCTCCTGCAAGGGCTGACGAGCTACCTCGCCTCCGACAGCGCCCTGGCCGCCGCCGAAGCGCGCGCCACCGGGTTCGAGTACGCCTCCATTGGCCGCCGCTGCGGGCTGAGCAGTCTCGAGGCCACGCAAGCCTTCCTCTACTTCCGCAACATGCTCGTAGACTCGCTGATTGCCGTTTTTGAATCGGCTGCGATACAATCCCCGCGCGCCTGGAGCGACATGCTCCGCAAGATCAACCGCTTCACCGACCAGGTCCTGCTGGCATTGCTCGAAAATTATCAGGCGCACGAGGCTGACGGATGACCCGACTCAAAAAGGGGGACCGCGCCCCCGGGGGGACTGCGCTGGACTTCACCGGGGAACCTGTTTCCCTGGAATCTGCCTGGCCCCAGGGGCCGACGTTCCTCACCTTCCTGCGCCACTTTGGCTGAATTCACTGCCGCGAATGGCTGGCTCAGTTGGAGACCCACCACACGGAAATTGAAAACGCCGGGCTGCGCATCCTCGCCGTCGGGCAGGGGAAAGTACGGCATGCCTGCCGGTACTGCGCCAAACTGGCCCCCAGCATTACCTGCCTCTCGAATGAGGACGATGCGCTCTATTTTGATTATGGGATGATTGAAGGCTCGGTGCTGGATTTCGTCAAAACAATGGGGACACAACTCAAGGCTGGGGCGCGCGCCGCCGCGCAGAGGCATGCCCAAACCAAGGCCACCGGCAACACAAACATGATCCCGGGGACGTTTATTGTGAATACGAGCGGGGTGATCGAGCTGGCCCACTACAACAAATTTGCGGGGGATTTGCCGGACATCCCGGCGCTGCTGGCGGAATGGATGTAGGGGCGACCCTTGCGGTCGCCCAGGCGGGGGCAAGAGGATGGGCGGGGTTTGCCCCGCCCCTACGAGCGGGCTGATGATCTAGCCATCAGCAATTTCACGAATTCCGCGCCAATCGCCGGGATGAAGACAAAGGGCAGCACCAGTTTCCACTGTTCCCAACCCAGCGGGAACGTGCCGAAGATGGGCTGTAAAAAGGGGATATAGACGACCACCAGCAACATGACGATGGAAGAGAGCACGGCGTAATTCATTATCTTGTTGCTGAAGACCCCGATCTTGAACACCGAGAACCGTTCCGAGCGGACGATAAAGGCTAGTGGCAATTCCGAGGCAGATAGCGTGACGAATGCCATGGTTTTGGCGATGTGGATATTTTCGGGGTGGGCGGCCAGCCCGATGAAGTAGGCCGCCAGTGTGACGGCGGTCAGGAATACCGTTTGCGTGGCAATGCCGATCTTGAGGGTACGGTTGATGATCGGTTCGGTGGGATGCCTTGGGGGCACGTCCATCGTATCGGGGTCGCCCTTTTCGGTGCCGAGCGCCAGTGCGGGCGCGCCATCCGTGACCAGGTTCAGCCAGAGGAGTTGGATCGCATCCAGGGGGGACGGGACCCCCACGAGGGTCGCCAGGAAGATGATGGCGATCTCGGCCATGTTACAGGACAGCAGGTAATAGACAAATTTGCGGATGTTCCCATAAATCACGCGCCCCTGTTCGACGGCGGAGACGATGCTGGCATAGTTGTCATCGGTGAGCACCATGTCGGCAGTCTCCTTGGCGACATCGGTGCCGGTGATGCCCATGGCGACGCCAATATCGGCGAGTTTGATGGCGGGGGCGTCGTTGACGCCGTCACCGGTCATGGCGACGACGTGGCCGTTCTTGCGCAAGGCGTCCACGATGCGGACTTTGTGTTCGGGGGAGACGCGGGCGAAGACGGCAGTGTGCGGGATTTCGCGCTGGAGGTCTTCATCGCTCATGGCGTTGAGGTCGCGGCCGGTGAGCACTTTCTCGCCGGCGCGCATCAGCCCAATCGTTTCAGCGATAGCGCGCGCCGTGTTGGGGTAGTCGCCCGTGATCATGACGGTGCGGATGCCGGCGTTCCGGGCCTTGGCGAGGGCGGCCTTAACTTCGGGGCGCGGCGGGTCAATCATGCCGATCAGCCCGCTAAATATCAGGTGATGCTCCACATCGGCGGCGCGCTCGGCGGCGTCGGCGGGGATTTCGTGGGTAACGCGGTAGGCCACGGCCAGTACGCGCAGGGCATCCTGCGTCATGGCGTCATTAGCAGCGAGGATATTCTGGCGGACGGATGCGTCCAGCAGGTGGTGGTCATCATTGAGGCATTGATACTCGGTGCAAAGGTCGAGCACGACATCGGGAGCGCCTTTGACGACCAGCACGGCGACGCGGGGATGGCTCTCATCAAACGGGGATATGTCGTTGGCGCGCGGGTCGGCGAGTTGATGGAATGTGACCATGCGTTTGCGAGCGGAGTCAAAGGGGATTTCCTGGACGCGCGGGTATTGCTCGGCGAGGTCTTCCCGCAGCGCGCCCATTTTGGCGGCGGCCACGAGCAGTGCGCCTTCGGTAGGGTCGCCCACGATGCGCACGTTGAGATCGGCGGAGCCTTCCGGTTGTTCGTATTCCAGCGTCGAATCGTTATTCAAAGCCCCAATCCAAAGCGCAGTCATGACGCCGGGGTGGTCTTGCAGATCGATCGCTGTCCCATCCAAATGGAATTCGCCAACGGGATTGTAGCCAGTGCCGGTGACATCAATAAATGACTCGTCCACCCACATGCGGGTGACGGTCATGGCATTTTGGGTCAGGGTGCCGGTTTTGTCCGAGCCGATTACGGTGGCGGAGCCAAGCGTTTCCACGGAGGAGAGCCGCCGGATAAGGGCGTTGCGCTGGATCATCTCGCGCATGCCGAGAGCGAGCGCTATCGTAACGACGGCCGGCAAGCCTTCCGGGACGGCGGCAATGGCGAGGCTGACGGCGATCAGGAACATTTCCAACGGGTCGTTGCCGCGCAGCCAGCCGATGGCAAACACGAGGCCGCACAGGGTCAGGGCGGCATAGCCGAGTGTATGCCCCAGTTCATCCAGCCGTTTTTGCAACGGCGTCTGTTCCTGCTCAACGTTGGACAGCATTTCGGCGATCAGGCCGATCTGGGTGTGCATCCCGGTGCTGATGACGATACCCTTGCCGCGGCCATAGGAAACGAGGGTGCCCATGAAGGCGGTATTTTTCCGGTCCCCGAGGGCGGCGTCGGCCTTCAGTATGCGCAGGGCGTCCTTTTGGACCGGGACCGACTCGCCGGTGAGGGCGGCTTCCTCAACCCGCAGGTTGAAGGTCTCGATCAGGCGCAGGTCTGCCGGGATAAAGTTACCGGCTTCGAGGAAGACGACATCACCGGGCACAAGGTCATGCGAAGGGACAACGAGCCGCCGGCCGTCACGCAGGACATCGGCATCCGGCGCGGCCAGTTTGCGCAGGGCGGCCAGGGCCTGTTCGGCGCGCCGTTCCTGGAGGACGCCCAGCCCGGCGTTGAGGGTGACGATGAGGAGGATGGCGAGGGCTTCGTAGACATCGCCCAACAGCAGGGAGATGACGGAGGCGACGACGAGCAGCCAGACGACAAAGTTGTTGAATTGCTCCCAAAGCAACTGCCAGATGGAAGGAGCGGCGGCTTCGCGGAGCTGGTTGGGGCCATATTTGGTTAATCGGGCGGCGGCCTCCTCGAGGGTGAGGCCGGTATCCGGCAGGGTGGCGAGGTCGTGAAGGACCTCGGAAAGTTCAAGGGCGTGGTACGGTTTGATTTCTTCCCCCGGTTTTTGGGATGCCGGATTGAGGTCTGCCATTAATTTCTCCAGAAAATGGGCAATGACTTGCAGGATGTTGCGCCAAAAGGGCGGGTGGGGCGTGGCGATCATTGTAACACCGGCCGAAACGGGGTTGAAATTTTTCCCGATCCGCACGGCTCAATACCTCGACCTGCCAGGCTCCCGGCCCAAAGGCAACCGGAAGGGTAGCTTGTACGGTTTTTCACAACGCCCAGATTATATGGGGTGCTATAATTGTGCAAAATCCCACATTCAGGAGCGAATCCCATGGATTATTCCATTCTCAAAGTCCCCGCCAATGGGGCAAAAATCTCGAATGCCAACGGCAAACTCAACGTCCCGGACAACCCGATCCTCCCCTTTATCGAGGGTGATGGCACCGGCCCGGACATCTGGCGCGCCTCCATGCGCGTGCTGGATGCCGCGGTTGCCAAAGCCTATGGCGGTCAGCGCAAAATCCACTGGATGGAAGTGTACGCCGGGGAAAAAGCCTTCACCCAATTCAATAACTGGCTGCCCGACGAAACCGTGGAAGCCTTCAAGGAATTCCTCGTCGGCATCAAGGGGCCACTGACCACGCCCATCGGCGGGGGCATCCGCTCGCTCAACGTCGCCCTGCGCAAACTGCTGGACCTGTACGTCTGCCTGCGCCCGGTGCGCTGGTTTGCGGGCGTCCCCTCCCCCGTGCTGCGCCCGCAGGATGTGGACATGGTCGTCTTCCGCGAAAATACCGAAGACATCTATACCGGCATCGAATTTGAAAACGGCACGGAGGGCAGCGCCAAATTCAAAGCCCTGCTTAAAGAAGCCTTCCCCGCCGAATACGCCAAAATCCGTTTCCCGGATACTGCCGGGATCGGCCTCAAGCCCGTCTCGATGGAAGGCACCGCCCGCCTCGTGCGCGCTGCCATTAAGTTTGCGCTGGACAACAAACGCAGGAGCGTGACCCTCGTCCATAAAGGCAATATTATGAAATACACGGAAGGCGCGTTCCGCAACTGGGGATATGACGTGGCCGAAGGGGAATTCGGCGACCGGGTGTACACCTGGGCCCAGTGGGGGCGCACGGTCGAAAAGAGTGGCGAGGACGCCGCCAATGCCGAACAGAAAGCCGCCCTCGACAGCGACAAACTGCTCATCAAAGACGTGATCGCCGACATCGTCTTCCAGCAGACGATCACGCGCGCCACCGATTTTGACGTGCTGGCGACGATGAACCTGAACGGCGATTACCTCTCGGACGCCCTCGCGGCGCAGGTGGGCGGGATCGGGATCGCCCCCGGGGGCAATATCAACTACGTAACCGGGCACGCCGTTTTTGAAGCCACCCACGGCACCGCCCCCAAATACGCCGACAAGGATGTGGTCAACCCGTCGTCCGTCATCCTCTCCGGCGAGATGATGCTCCGCTACATGGGCTGGGCCGAAGCCGCCGACCTCGTGATCAAGGGCGTGGAAGGGGCCATCTCGGCGAAGACCGTGACCTACGATTTCCATCGCCTGATGGATGGCGCGACCAAACTCAAGTGTTCCGAATTTGGGGATGCCGTGATCAAACACATGGCCTGACGCGGGTTTACCGGGGGACGTGGCTCCCAGGGAGGAATCCCCACCATCGGGATCACCTCACGGTTTCCTTAAAGTCATTGGAGCTGTCATTGCGAGGGGCTGTGCTGCCCCGAAGCAATCCGCCACCCTGAGTTGGAGATTGCTTCGCCCAAAACAGCGCTCGCAATGACATGACAAGGTTGATTTTCTATTTCCAGGGATGACTATAAGCAAGCCCTCGGGATCGCCTCCCCCAGTGAAGCCGAACCAGTACCCCGGTGCTATAATTTCAGCCAGCTCACTTTGTAGAGGAGTTTCGATGGCAACGTTTATCTCATCGCTACAGACCACCCTCAAGGGGTATGTCGCCTACCGGGGGCGTGAGGGGCATATCAGTTTTATCGTGCACCGGATTACCGGGCTGGGAACGCTGCTTTTCCTGCTCGTCCACATCCTGGACACTTCCACCGTTTATTTCTTCCCCAGTTTATACGAACACGCGATTGCCCTGTACCAGTCCACGCCGTTTATGCTCGGCGAGATTGTCCTTGTCTTCTGCGTCATCTTTCATGGCGTCAACGGTCTGCGCATCGCCTGGTACGATATGTTCCGGCCGGGGGCGTGGAACATCACCGGGCAGCGAAAATCGGTGCGGACGACGTTTATGATCAGCATCGTGCTCTGGCTGCCAGCCGCCTACCTGATGGCGCGCAGCCTGATCATCCACAACTTTTTGGACGCATAGGGAGCCAGCCATGACCGCAAACATCCGCACTGTCACGCCCCCGAAAAATTTCGATACCTTCGCCTGGAAATGGATGCGCTACTCCGGCATCGTCCTTGTCCCGCTGGTCTGGATACACGTCCTGATCCAGGATGTGCTCGTCGGCGTACACGCCATTGATCTCGATTACGTCGTCCTGCGCTGGGGGATGATCGGCTGGCAGGTCTATGACATCCTCCTGCTGGCTTTCACCTTTGCCCACGGGATGAACGGCCTGCGGCAGGTGAGCAATGACTTCATCCACGCGGAAAAAGCCCGCAAAGCCGTTGCCTGGATCATTTTTGTTTTGTGGCTCGTCATTTCCGCCATCGGCGCGATTGCCATTCTCGCGGCGGCGGCAAAAAACCTGGCCGCGGTTCAGTAGGAGCATCATGACCAAAACGCACGAATTTGAAGTTGTCATCGTTGGCGCGGGCGGCGCAGGCCTCATGGCTGGGCTGTACGCCTCACGCGGCGCAAAGACCGCCGTCCTTAGCAAACTTTATCCCACCCGCTCACACACCGGGGCTGCACAGGGAGGCATCGGCGCGGCGCTCGGCAATCTCGAAGAGGATCACTCGGAATGGCACACCTTTGACACCGTCAAGGGCAGTGATTACCTCGGCGACCAGGATGCCATCGAGTTCATGTGCGCCGAAGCCGTGCCCATTGTCTACGAACTGGAGCGCATGGGCCTGCCCTTCTCGCGCACGCCCGCCGGGCGCATTGACCAGCGCCCCTTTGGCGGCCACACCAACAACATCACCAAGAAATCCGTCCGCCGCGCCTGCTTCGCCGCTGACCGCACCGGGCATATGATCCTGCAAACGCTCTACCAGCAGTGCATCAAAAACAACGTCACCTTTTTTGACGAGTACCACGTCCTCGACCTCATCATCGAGGGCGGGGCGGCGGCGGGCGTCGTGGCGCTGGAACTGGCTACGGGCGAGTTGCACACTTTCCGGGCCAAGTCCATCGTCTTCGCCACTGGCGGGCACGGGCGCATCTGGAGCATCACCTCCAACGCGTATGCCTACACCGGCGACGGGGTGGCGATCACCCTCCGGCGCGGCCTCCCCGCGGAGGACATGGAATTTTTCCAATTCCACCCAACCGGGATCAACAAATTGGGCATCCTGATCACCGAAGGGGTACGGGGGGAGGGCGGGGTCCTGATCAATAAGGATGGCGAACGCTTCATGGAGCAGTATGCCCCCAACGTCAAAGACCTGGCCTCACGGGATGTCGTCTCGCGGGCCATTTACCTGCAACTCCGCGAGGGCAAGGGCATCAACGGGAAGGATTACCTCCACCTGGACGTCCGCCCGGAAACGGTCAACAAATACGCGGCCCTCGACGGGCGCAAACGCCCCGATGGCTCACCGTACACCGTAACGGGTGAGGAGATCCTCAGCAAACTCCCCGATATCGTGGATTTCTGCCGCACCTACCTGGGCGTCGATCCCATCACCCAGCCCATGCCCATCCAGCCGACCGCGCACTATGCGATGGGCGGCATACCCACCAACAAATTTGGCGAAGTGGTCATTGATGCAAACAATACCGTCATGCCCGGCTTATATGCGGCTGGCGAAGTTGCCTGCGTCTCCGTCCACGGCGCCAACCGGCTAGGGACGAACTCCCTGCTCGACCTCGTGGTCTTTGGCAAACAGGCCGGCCTCAAAGCCGCCGAGTATGCCCGCGGCGCAGCGTTTACGCCCCTGCCCGGCAACCCTGTCGACTTCGCCCGCAGCCAGTTAGACACCCTCATCAACAGCAAAGGCACCGAGCGCGTCACGGACATCGGCAACGAGATGAAAAAGGTGATGATGGACAATGTCGGCGTATTCCGCAATGAAACCGACATGGCCGCGGCCGTCCGCAAAATGCAGGAACTCCGCCAGCGCTACAGGAACGTCAAAGTGGATGACCACGGCAAAATCTTCAACACCGACCTGCTGAACATCTGGGAACTTGGCAACCTGCTTGAACTGGCGGAAGTGACTGCCGTGGCCGCGCTGGCCCGCAAGGAAAGCCGCGGCGGCCATGCCCGCGAAGATTATCCCAAGCGCGATGACCAAAACTGGATGCGCCACAGCCTCGTCTGGCTGGATGAACACGGCACCCGCCTGGATTACAAACCCGTCGTCGTCACGAAATATCAGCCGATGGAGCGCGTTTACTAGGGCGTTACTGAGTATGCCCAACGATGCTCATAGGCGCTCATGGGAACTCGTAGGAACTTCCACGAGACCCATGAGTTCCCATAATTCCCAGAGTTCCTACGAGTTCCCCGCCCGACAGACACTTCATCCCCAAAAGCGAGTCACCATGCAAGTCACCCTCAAAATCCTGCGCTATAACCCCGAAAAGGACGGGAAGCCCCATTACGAAACGTTCACCCTGGAGGCCGACCCCACCGACCGCGTGCTGGATATGCTGGAAGCGGTGAAAGGCTACCAGGACGGCAGCCTTAGTTTCCGCCGCTCGTGCGCCCACGGCGTGTGCGGCTCGGACGCCATGCGCATCAACGGGCGCAACATGCTCGCCTGCAAAGTCCTCCTGCGCGACCTGCACACCGACCAGATCACGGTGGAACCCCTGCTGGGGATGAAGATACTCAAAGATTTGTACGTGGACATGGACCCGTTCTTTGACCACTACAAATCCATGATGCCCTGGTTCATCAACAACACGCCCACGGAGGACGGCAAGGAACACCTGCAATCCCCCGAACAGCGTGAGCGTTTTGACGACACCACCAAGTGCATCCTGTGCGCCGCCTGCACCACCTCCTGCCCATCCTTCTGGTCGGATGACAGCTACGTTGGGCCGGCGGCCATCGTCAACGCCCATCGCTTCATCTTTGACAGCCGCGATGAGGGCGCGGCCGCCCGCCTGGAAATCCTCAACGAGCAAATGGGCGTCTGGCGCTGCCGCACCGCCTTCAACTGCACCGAAGCCTGCCCGCGCGAAATCCACGTCACCCAAGCCATTGCCGAGGTGAAGCGGGCGATTATGACGGGGCGGCTGGAATGAAAGAGTAAAAAGTAAGGAGTAATAAGTGATCAGTAAACGGTAACCGAGAATATCAGCCCGCATCGGAATCTCAAACTCGTCACTCATTACTTATCACTTCATCACCAAAACCAGCGCAGAAATCGCAACCTTTGTCGTTTCAGCCACTTTTGAACCTCCAGCAAAACTTCCCGCACCCGCCCAAAATCTTGATCGCCGACGACGACATTTTCACGCGTGACCTATTGAAAGCCTACCTCGTCAACGCCGGGTGTGAAGTCACCGGGTTCCCCAACGGGGCGGAAGCCCTCGCCGCCATCCACGATGGCTACACGCCAGACCTGGCTCTCCTCGACATCCAGATGCCCCGGATGGATGGCCTCACCCTCTGCCAGCGGATGAAATCCGCCCCGGAGACCCAGTTCATCCCGGTCATCATTGTCACCGCCCTTGACGCCGACGACGAAAAACTCAACGCAATCGAATCCGGCGCGGACGACTTCATCACCAAACCCTTCAACTCCGTCATCCTGCTCACCCGCGTCCGCTCCCTCCTGCGCATCAAACGCCTGCACGACGAACTCGAAAGCCGCAACATCCTCCTCAAACAGGTGCTTACCCGCTATGTGGATGAAGAAGTCGCCAACATCATCCTCACCGACCCGGAGCGCCACCTCAAGCTCGGCGGCGAGAGCCGCTACGTCACCGTCCTCTTTGCCGATCTGCGCGGCTTTACCCGCTTTACCGAATCGCACCCCGCCGAGAAAGTCGTCGAGACCCTCAACATCGTCTTCACCGCCCTCACCGACATCATCTACAAAAATGGCGGCACGTTCGACAAATACCTCGGCGACGCCATCATGGCCTTTTACGGCGCGCCCATCAGTTACCCTGATGACGGCCTGCGCGCGCTGCGCACCGCTCTCGACATGCAGGCCTGTTTCACCGACCTCAAAGCACAGCCGTCCCGGGGCATCATGGCTCCATTGGGATTGGGCATTGGCATCCACTCCGGCGAGGCCATCGTGGGCAACATCGGCTCGGAGCGCGTGATGGATTACACCGTCATCGGGGATACCGCCAACACCGCCCGCCGTCTGCAAGAATCGGCGCGACCGGGGGAAATCCTGATCAGCCAGTCCACGCTCAAATATGCGCCCAGGGCCAAAATCAGGGAGCTGACCGTCCAGGCCCTGCCGGGGAAACTGGAACCCGTGGCGATCTACTCCTTCAAAGGCTTGCGCGAATAGAAAACCCGGTTTCTCAGGGTTCACGGGGATGGCTGACCCCTTGGGGGTGAAAATCCTCCCTCAGGGATCACGTCCCCTGGCGGCCCACGGTTTGGTTAAAGTCATTGGATCTGTCATTGCGAGAGGCGTGTTTTGCCCCGAAGCAATCTGCCCGCCTGCATTGGGAGATTACTTCGCCCAAAACACGGCTCGCAATGACATCACAAGGTTGATTTGTTACATCCTGAGGCGACTTTAAGCGCCCTGCCCAGCGGCCCCGGCGCGAGGCATCCTCAAGGGGGCGCGGTATAATTAAGGTTCGGCCTGTCCCCAGCAGCCCCTCAAAAAGGAATATTTTTCATGGAAGAAATTACCCATCATTCAATCGACATCAACGTCGAAATGCGCTCGGCGTATCTCGACTATGCGATGAGCGTGATCGTGGCGCGCGCCCTGCCGGATGCCCGCGACGGCCTCAAGCCCGTCCACCGCCGGATTTTGTTCGCCATGCACGACATGGGGATGCGCTCCAACGCCCCGTACAAGAAGTCGGCCCGCATCGTGGGGGAAGTGCTGGGCAAATACCACCCGCACGGCGACTCCGCCGTTTACGAGACGATGGCCCGCATGGCCCAGGAATTTTCGATGCGCTACCTGCTGGTGGACGGGCAGGGCAACTTTGGCTCCATCCACGGCGACTCGCCCGCGGCCATGCGCTACACCGAGGCCCGGCTGGGGAAGATGGCCGAGGAGATGCTGGTTGATATTGACCAGGATACGATTGATTTTGGGGATAACTTTGATGGCTCGCTCCAGGAGCCGCTCTGCCTGCCGGCCCGCCTGCCCAACCTGCTGTTGAATGGCTCATCCGGGATTGCCGTGGGGATGGCAACGAACATCCCGCCGCATAATCTCCAGGAATTGGTCGGGGCGATTAATTACATGATCGACCACTACGACGCGTTGGATGATGTGACCCCGGAGGATTTGATGCACTTCGTCAAGGGGCCGGATTTCCCGACGGGCGGGATCATCGTCGGGACGGATGAGATCAAGCTGGCGTATAGCTCCGGGCGCGGGCGGCTGGTGGTGCGCGGCAAGGCGCGCATCGAAGAGAGCCGCGCCGGCCGTTACCAGATCGTGATCACGGAGGTCCCCTACCAGACCAACGTCACCAACCTGATCGAGCGCATCGCAGAACTCGTGCGCAGCGGCAAGCTGGCAGACATCAGCGACCTGCGCGACTCATCCGACCGGAACGGGCTGGCGATCGTGATCGAACTCAAGCGCGGCGCGCAGCCCAAGATGGTGCTCAACCGGCTGTACAAATACACCCCACTGCAATCGACCTTTGGTGTGCAACTGCTGGCCCTGGTGGACGGCGAGCCGCGCATGCTTTCGCTCAAGCGCGCCCTCCATATTTACATCGAGCATCGCCGCGACGTGCTTACCCGCCGCTCCGAGTTCCAGTTAAAGAAGGCGCGGGCGCGGGCGCACATCCTCGACGGCCTGTTGATCGCCCTTTCCAACCTGGATGCGGTCATCAAGACCATCCGCGAGTCTGCCGATGTGGAGACGGCGCGGGAAAACCTGATGAGCCGGTTCTCGCTGAGTGAGTTGCAGGCGCAGGCCATCCTGGACATGCAATTGCGCCGCCTGGCCGCGCTGGAACGCCAGAAGATCGAAGACGAGCACGGCGAAATCATGGGGCGGATCGCCTACCTCGAAGACCTGCTGGCTCACCCGGAAAAAATCCTGGCCCTCATCCGGGATGACCTGACCGAGATCGCCGCCACCTATGGGGATGAGCGGCGCACCCTGCTCGCGATGGGAAGCAACAGCGACCTCAACGAGGAAGACCTCGTCAAAGATGAGGCCGTCCTGATCAGCCTGACCCAGCGCGGCTACGTCAAGCGTGTGGCGGCGGAAACCTTCAAGGCCCAGATTCGCGGCGGGCGCGGGGTTAAGGGGCACACCACCAAGGACGAGGACGAAATCCTGATCACGCTCCCAGCCCGCACCCTGCATACCGTCCTCTTCTTCTCGGACAAAGGCAAGGTGTACTCCGAGAAGGCTTACCAGATCCCGGATTCCGGGCGCACCACCAAGGGCGTTCCCATCGTCAACGTGCTGGCGCTCGGCTCAGATGAAACCATTACCGCCGCCGTCGCCGTCCCCGACTTCAAGAAAGCGGATTATTGCACCATGATGACCCGCCGCGGCCGCGTCAAACGCGTTTACCTCTCCGAGTTTGAATCGGTGCGGCCCTCCGGGCTGATCGCCATCACGCTCGACACCGAGGATGAACTGGGCTGGGTGCGCCTGACCCACGGGGATAACGAGTTGATCACCGTCACCGAGAAGGGGCAGGCGCTCCGTTTTGACGAGGGCGAGGTGCGCGCCATGGGGCGGCCAGCCGCAGGCGTCACCGGGATCAAGCTGCAAGGCGATGACCGTGTGACCAGCATGGAGGTCGTTGAACCTCATGGCTACCTGCTGATCGTGACGACTGGCGGTTATGGCAAACGCACCCCGCTGGATGAATATCCGGCGCGGGGGCGCGCCACTATGGGGATTCACACCATCAACAAGGATGCCATCCCGGAGATTGGCAAAATCGCCGCGGCGCGCGTCGTGCAGTTGGCCGATGACCTGACGCTGATGTCATCCAGCGGCGTAGTGATCCGCACCAAGGTACGCGATATCAAGCAGGCCAGCCGCGCCACACGCGGGGTGCGGCTGATGAACCTGGATGCCGGGGATAGTGTGGTGGGCGTGGCCTGCCTGGCCGAAGAGGAACTGCGGAAAGTGGGGGTAAGCGAGGGGGAGGAGGAAACGCTGTTCGGGCCGGAACCGGTGGGGCCATCGGCCAATGGGAGTGGGGAGGGGTAGTGGCGAATAATTTCGCCAGTTGACGATTGAAATCGTCACTACGAATGCTTGCGATGAGGGGTAGTGGCGAATTTATTCGCCGTCACTACGAATGTCTAAAAAAAAAATGACCTGCCAGCCGGCAGGTCATTTCATTTACCCGGATGGACCGCGGCGGCCTGCGGGGGTCACGCCCCCGCGAGGGCCGGGAGCTTCCCGCCGGGCATCCAACGAATGAAGTCCTCCCGTTTGGGCGGATTCTTCATCCAACTGGTATCCGGTTGGGGGAAATCGAAACATTCACGCACGCTGTACAGCCGGTCAAAATTCGCCGTGGACAGGCCGCCCTTGCTGTTTGTCCAATTAATTTTCCGGGTCTGCTCAATTTTCCTCGCCAGTTGGAGCGGGAGGAGCACGTCGTCCCGCAGGTAGGCGAGGACGGCCTCATACTCGCCCTGCGCCCAGAGCGCGGGCGCCCTGGCCCCGTCCATCCCCCCCAAAATTTCCCCGCTTTTCAGCGTCACCTGCTTCAACTTGCCCTGGATGCCCGCGCCCTTGAGCGCTTTGTCCAGCCCGAGGAAATACCCCTGTTTGAAGGTGAACATCAGCATCAGGTCAATGTGGTCGGCGGCGAGGCGGGCGCACTCGGCCAGCATCCCGGACTCAATGGCCAATACGTGAAAGTCGAAACTGCACCCGTTCCAGGTGAGCAGGGTATGGCCCTGCGCCACCCAGCCCTCCAGTTGGCGCACGATGGCCTCGCATCCGGCGCGGTCCATTTGCGGGCTGCCCTGCCAGATCACCGGCTCCGGCTCGCCTTCCAGCGCCGCGGCTGCACACGTGATGCCGAGCGGGAAGAGGCTCTTCCAATCCGCGGTGCCATCGGGGATGGATTTGGCAATTTCAAGGTCAAAGACCAGATATTTTCGCATTGTGACTGCTCCTTGCCCCATGGGGCGGATTCCCTTCACCGGGGCTGTGACCCCGAGGCTCATCCCAGCATCTGCCGTATCGCTTTGTGCAGGATGCCCCCGTGCCGGTAAATCTCCACCTCCACCGGGGTATCCATCCGCAGGCGGGTCTGGAAGCTCAGCGTCTCGCCGTTGAGGCGGGTAGCGTTCACCGTGATCGCCTGACCCTGCCGGACGCCGTCGCCGATCTCGATGTCATACACCTCGGAGCCGTCCAGCCCCAGCGAGGCCGCGTTCACGCCGCCCGCATACTCCAGCGGCAGCACGCCCATCCCCACGAGATTGGAGCGATGGATGCGCTCAAACGACTCGCAGATCACGGCCTTCACGCCGAGCAGGAGCGTACCCTTGGCCGCCCAGTCGCGGCTTGACCCCGTCCCATACTCCTTGCCAGCCAGCACGACCAGCGGCACGCCCTCGGCCTGGTATTTCATGGACGCGTCGTAGACAAACATCTCCTCATTCTCCGGGAACTTGACCGTATAGCTCCCCTCCTTGCCCCCGGCCAGGTGGTTCTTGAGCCGGATGTTGCCAAACGTCCCGCGGGTCATCACGCGGTCATTGCCGCGGCGCGCCCCAAACGAGTTGAAATCCCGCGCCGCCACGCCTTTGCCGATCAGGTATTGCCCGGCAGGGAAATTGGCCGGGATGGCGCTGGCCGGTGAGATGTGGTCGGTCGTCACGTTGTCGCCCACCTTCACCAGTACGCGCGCCCCGCGGATGGCCTCAATCGGCTTGACCTCGCGGGTCAGCGTGGTGAAGAAGGGCGGTTCCTGGATGTAGGTAGAATTCTCATCCCAGCGGTACAGGTCTGCGCTCCCGGTGGCCTGGATGGCGTTCCAGGTCTCGTTGCCGTCAAAGACATTGCCATATTTGGCGATAAACATTTCGGGGCGGACGGACTCGGCGATGGCGGCTTGAATCTCCTCCGGGGTGGGCCAGATTTCCCGAAGAAAGACCGGCTCCCCGCTCGGATCGTGGCCGAGGGGTTCCTGATCCAAATTGATGTCCACGGTCCCCGCCAGGGCGAACGCGACCACCAGGGGCGGCGACGCCAGATAATTCGCGAGCGAATAGGGGTGGACGCGCCCCTCAAAATTCCGGTTCCCGGAGAGTACCGCCGCCGAGACGAGATCGGCCCCCTGGATGGCGGCCACCACCTCACCGGGGAGCGGCCCCGAATTCCCGATACAGGTGGTACAGCCATAGCCCACGGTGTTGAAGCCCAGCTTTGCCAGCGGCTCGATCAGCCCGGCATGTTCGAGATATTCCGTCACCACTTTGGAGCCGGGGGCCAGGCTGGTTTTGACGTACGGTTTGACCGTGAGGCCGCGCGCCACCGCTTTTTTGGCAACCAGCCCCGCGCCGAGCATGACCGACGGGTTGGAGGTATTCGTGCAACTCGTGATGGCGGCGATGATGACTGCGCCGTGGTGCATTTCCACGGATGCTCCGTTCGTGCCAAGCGTGGCCTTCTTCCCAAGATTCTCCGGGGCGATTTCGAAGCCGCGCGCACTTTTGGGGGTGGTCAAAATATCGTGGAACGCACGGCTCATATCTTCCAGTGCAATCCGGTGGTGCGGGAGTTTTGGCCCGGCCAGCGAGGGGACGACGGTCCCCATATCCAGTTCGAGCACGTCGGTAAATTCCGGGTCGGGGGTGGCGGCGGTGCGGAAGAGTCCCTGCGCTTTGCAATAGGCTTCCACGAGGGCAATCGTTTCGGCGGGGCGGCCCGTGAGGCGAAGGTAGCGGATGGTCTCGTCATCCACGGGGAAAAAGCCCATCGTCGCGCCGTATTCCGGGGCCATGTTGGCGATGGTGGCGCGGTCGGGGAGGGACATGGTGTCGAGGCCGGGGCCGAAGAATTCGACGAATTTTTCGACGACGCCTTTTTTGCGGAGCATCTGGGTGACGGTGAGGACGAGGTCCGTGGCCGTGACGCCGCGCGGGAGTTGGCCGTGGAGTTTGAAGCCGATCACGTCCGGGGCGACCATGTCGAGCGGGACGCCGACAACCGCGGCTTCGGCTTCGATGCCGCCCACGCCCCAGCCAAGCACGCCGAGGCCGTTGATCATGGTGGTGTGCGAGTCCGTGCCCACGAGGGAGTCGGGGAAGGCTTCGGGGTACGAGCCATCGGCGGAGGGGCGGGTCATGATGACCTGCGCGAGGAATTCGAGGTTGACCTGGTGAACGATGCCCGTGGCGGGCGGAACGACGCGAAAGTTGTCGAAGGCGTTTTTGCCCCAATGGAGGAACTCGTAGCGTTCGCGGTTGCGCTCAAACTCCAGCTCGGCGTTGCGCTGGAGGGCGTCCTCCATCCCGAAGAAATCCACCTGGACGGAGTGGTCAATGACGAGGTCCACCGGGACGACGGGGTTGATGCGTTTGGGGTCGCCGCCCAGCCGGGCGACGGCGGAACGCATGGCGGCGAGATCGACGACGGCGGGGACGCCGGTGAAATCCTGCATGAGGACGCGCGCCGGTTTGAACGGGATGACCGGGCGCTGGGTGGCGACGGGCCGCCAGCCCGCCAGCAGGCGCACGGCCTCCTCCGTGATGGCTACACCGTCAATCTGGCGCAGGGCTTGTTCGAGCAGGATGCGGATGGAGAAGGGGAGTTTGCTGAGCGTGGTGAGTCCGGCTTTCTGGAGGGCGTCGAGCCGGTAGATGGTGTAGGTGCCGTGGGTGGTGGCGAGGGTGGAGCGGGCGGTATCGCGCATGAGGAGGTCTCCGAATTTTGGGGCGTCGTTGGGGCGAAGCATTGACCTGCGAATCGAACGCTAAACGGATCGCTCCTGGGTCAATGCTTCGCCCTTACTTATCCGATATCAAGGATGGCTTGCCGCTGGATTACACGCAGCGGGTCGTTAAACCGTAAAAAGTTGGCCGTGGCCCGGCCGGCCGGTGTCAGGCCAATTATTTTTGCGCCATCAAAGGCAAAATGCTCGCCCCAGGCATCCGTGCGCGGGTTGAACAGGCGTGTGATGGCGTTGTTTTCCGGGTCAAAGGCGGTCAGGTCAGTCCCCTTGGCTAAATTACACTCCAAACAGGCGAGGGCCAGGTTGTCTGATTGTGTTTTCCCGCCGTGCCGGACTGGAATGATGTGTTCGTAATGGTGCGAAAAAGGGGTGTCGTCTTCGTCGAGAAGGCAGTATTCACAGCGCGCCCTGGCACGCGCATGGACGGTGCGGCGCAACGCCGCAGGGACATAATGCCGCGTCATAAACGCATCTGCTGGCGGGCGCGCGCTTTCAGGAGAATGAAGATATGGTTGACCTGCTGGAATACGTCAAGTTCATCGCTTTCCGCTTTGGATAAATTTTCTTCCTTCTTCTTGTCCAACAACGCCTCCAGACGCTTTTGCGTTTTTGGTGAGGCTTTGAACGCAACCAACTTCTCCGGGGTGGAGCCACCGGCCAGGAAATCGAGCATTTCGTCAAAGGCAGGGTGAGGCTGGCGCGGGGCAGGCACAGCCAGCGGCATCTCCGTGGATGAAAGCGCCTTGGATAGCAGTTCGGGCAATTGGTGCTTTACGAGTTTGATTTGCTCAGCAAGGTCGTCCGGGAGTTCAAGGGTGAGCGTGGTCATGGAAACATTATAGCTTTTTGGGGGGAGGATTTCAACGGGGGAACGCTGAGGGCGCTGGAAGACCTGAAACCGCTGAAAAGACCGGATGGCAGTTCAGCGTTTCCTTGACACCTGACACCTGATCCCTACCCCTCATACCCATAATGCTCATCTTCTCCCGGTCGAGCATATCCCCCATCCCGCCGGTAGGCTGTGTAGAGTTCCACCGCCTTCTCACGCGCTTTTTCAGCGGCCCTAGCGTTCCCCGTGGCCGCTTCCAGATTGCGCAGAATCATCCACGTCTTCCACGGCTCGGCGGCGTGGCCGTAGGGTTTATCGCATTCGATGGCGCGCAGGATTTCGCGGCGGGCTTCGTCGTAGCGGCGGAGTTGGATCAAGGCACCTGCCCTGATTCACTGACAGAACTTTGGAAAAGCTGATGCTCACGGGATGAGGCATAATTTGGGGACCGAAAACCAAAGGAGCCGCCCATGAGCATCAGTGAAGGATTGTACACCCGGTTGAAAGAGGC
>Ga0247727_10006556_pt1 | contig 22822 bp, 28 predicted proteins | sample WisWelCaveWW1625_FD_202498 | JGI IMG/M metagenome (GOLD analysis project Ga0247727, IMG submission 202498) | Biofilm microbial communities from Wishing Well Cave, Virginia, United States - WW16-25 | ecosystem: Environmental > Aquatic > Deep subsurface > Groundwater > Cave microbial mat | place...
CGCTACCTGCTTAAGAGCCCGGACATTTCCAGCACGCGCTGTGACCAAGCCGCCGACTGTTCAGCCACCTCGCTGCGTTGCACCGGATCGTGCCATATGCGTACCCAGTTGCATTGCCAGCGGGCTAACTGAATCTGCAGCTCGACCAGCTCTGCCGCTGTATTGACCTCTGCTTCTGCCGCCGTCCATTCGATGAAGAACTTGCTTTCATCAATCATGCTTTCGACTGCTTCACGACTGGCATCATGAGCGGCAAATGACTTGATACGGCTCAAATTGGCGGCTAGACCACCCAGGCGAACAGGCAAGTTGTCGCGGAGATAGCGCTCGCGGATTGCTGCCCAATCCTTCATACGCCACCGACCAATTGATAGGCAATCTCAGCCACCCGTTGTCGAATGGCCTTGTCGAGTATGTCCATTGACGGGTTGTTCTGACGAGGGCGGATGTTGATAAGTGACTCAAAGGTAACCTGTTGTGCCGCAGGGTTCCAGTCAGCGCCCCACACATCTTCTTGCTGGCTGCCATCTTCGAGCAAGGCCGCTTCACAGTCTGCGTGCATCGCCCCGCCGCCAGCCAGAATCCCTCGCCGAGTATCAACTGCCAATTTGATATATGTGGCAAGCGCTTGAAGCATATCTGCCATGTGCTGTTGGGTGGCGCGAGAGCGTATGATATGAACCACGGCTTCGTCCTGGGACTCTCCTTGGGGCCGCCAAAGTATACACTGCCTGCGGGAGACGTGCCCAACGGGGCGGCGGCTCCGCCGCAGGCGCGGAGGCAAGCCTACTTGCGGGAGCGCGTGTCGGCCCGGACGGAAAGGGAAACTCAAGCTATAGATAATACTAGGATCAACAAGATGGTCAAGGCGCTTGTTGTCCCTCGTGGGGGATTCCCGTACCGGATCTTATTGACTCACGAGTTGGTGGAAGAGGCTGGATTCCCGCTTGTAGAAGCCCTGGGTGTGGAAAGACTCTTCGAGGTCGAGCAGCTCGTAATCGAGATGGTGGCAGAGTTCGTGGAGAAGGGTCCTGAGAAAGGTCCGGAAGGCCACGACCCGACGGTGTTTCGCCGTCCGCATCCACACGCTGACGCGCGCGGGTCGCCGTCCCTCGGCGGGTGTGTAGAGGCCGTGCAGTTCACCCCAGTCCTTGGAGGGACGCACTGCCAGCACTTCAACCTGGACATGGGGCACCTTGAGCCTCGCCGTGAGGGCAGAGGTGAGATCCTGGGACACTGCCTCGATCCTGCGACGGTCCTCATTTTTCAATGCCTCGGCGATCTGCCCGACCAGCGGGTGTAGTGGTGTGGCTTGGGGCAGGGGAATGGTAGTAATCTCGTCACTCCGCCGGTAGATGCGCTGCTGGCTGCGCGTCAGACGACTGTAATACGCAAACACCATGAGGTTCCTCGGCGTGAAGAAGCTTAGCCAGGCTCGAAGAACCGGACAAGGGAAATCTTTTCCTTCTTCAACCAGCGGCTGGCTTGGAGGGGAGCCGCAAGAGGCGGGCGTTGATGGCGACGATAACCGTGGAGAGGGACATCAGCACGGCGCCTGCCGCTGGCGAGAGGAGAATCCCCTGCGAGTAAAGGACTCCTGCCGCCAGCGGAATGGCGACCACGTTGTAGCCCGTCGCCCACAGCAGGTTCTGAACCATCTTGCGGTAAGTGGCGCGCGCGAGTCGGACAATGGAGACCACGTCCCTCGGGTCGCTCCGCACAAGGACGATATCTGCTGACTCAACCGCCACGTCTGTTCCGGCCCCGATAGCGATGCCAACATCGGCCTCTACCAGAGCCGGGGCATCATTTACGCCGTCCCCGGTCATGGCCACCGTGAGGCCCCGCGACTGGACCTCTTTAATCTTTGCCGCCTTTTGATGCGGGAGGACCTCGGCAAAGACGTCATCCAGGTGAAGCTCTTGGGCAACCCAGCGCGCCACGGCTGCGGAATCCCCCGTGAGCATCATCACCTGGATCCCCATAGCCTTCAGCGCACTGAGCGCCTGGCGGGATTCCGGGCGGATGATGTCCGCGAGGGCTATGGCACCCATGACCTGTCCATCCCTGAGCACGTATACGACGGTCTTCCCCTCTGCAGCTGCTTTCTCCACACGCTTATCGTTCACTACGATCCTGTTTTCTTTGAGGTAGCCGGGACTAACGACTTTGATCTGTTTGCCATCCACGGTGGCCTCTGCTCCCTTGCCGGGAATGGCCTTGAAGTCACGCGGGGTTGGGAAGGAGATCCCTTTTTCTTTAGCGGTCCGGACGATGCCCGCCGCAATGGGATGCTCTGATTGGCTTTCCAGGCTTGCCGCAGTCCGCAGCAACTCGTCCTCGTTCTGACTTGCCAGGGGAATGATGTCGGTGACACCAAAGCGGCCTTCTGTGAGGGTCCCGGTCTTGTCAAATACGACCGCCTGGAGCAGGCGTGCTCGTTCGAAGGCAGAGCGGTCGCGGATCAGCAGTCCGTTTGCCGCGGAAAGCGTGGTGGAGACCGCCACGACCAGCGGAACGGCGAGTCCGAGAGCGTGGGGACACGTAATGACCATGACCGTGACCATCCGCCCCAGGGCAAAGTTGAAGTCCATGCCGACGATCAGCCAGGTTGAAAGGGTGAGACCGCCCACGCTTAATGCGATGATGGTAAGCCACAGCGCAGCCCGGTTGGCGAGATCCTGCGAGCGAGATCGAGACTCTTGCGCCTGGCGGACGAGCTGGATGACCTGAGCCAAATACGTTTCGTCCCCCGTCTTTTCCACGGCGATGACGATTGCGGATTCTCCGTTGATGCTCCCTCCGATGGCCTTGTCCCCCTCGCCTTTCTCGACTGGTTTGCTCTCGCCCGTGAGCATCGCCTCATTCGTCGTCGTGCGGCCCTCGACAATCCGCCCATCCGTGGGAATTTTCTCACCGGGCTTGACCAAGACTCGATCGCCCCTGCGGAGATCGCTGATGGGTACCTCTTCGATGCTGCCGTCTGGTTTCAGCCGGTGAGCCTCGGAGGGCATCAGCTTCACTAGCTCCTCCAAGGCTCGCGAGGCTCCCAGTACCGATCGCATTTCAATCCAGTGGCCAAGCAACATGATATCGATCAGGGTCGCGAGTTCCCAGAAGAATACCTCCCCCCGGAGGCCGAATACCACCAAGCTGCTATACGCATAAGCCACACTGATGGCCAACCCGATCAGCGTCATCATGCCGGGCTGCCTCTTGCCCAGCTCCCCGCGGATTCCCTTGAGGAAGGGCCAGCCACCGTAGAAGAAGATGATGCTGGACAAGCCGAACTCCGCGAATCGGTCGCCCGGGAAACTCCACGCCTCTTCGACCCCGAGGAGGTGCCGGATATGGGAGGACAGTGCCAGCACGGGGATAGTCAACGCGAGGGAAATCCAGAAGCGGCGCCGAAAATCCGCCACCATATGCGCGTGATCCGCATGGTGGCCTGGCGCGTGTCCGGCGCCAGCGGGCTTATGTGCTTGGTGGTGACCAACGGGGTGACTACGGTTGAGATGAGTAGGTTGGTGATGAGAGTGTTTCATGTCGGTCCTCAACGCGGGCGGTGTTCGACCGCTTGCGGCTCCGCCCAAAGCCTGCTCAGGTCCTCTTCGGAGCCTCTTGAAACACGTCTATACGCACAAGTATTGTACTCGACTTTGATAATGAATGCAGGGGAGGGAGCGGAACACGCCCCCTCCCTTTGATGGATTACTTGCCGGCGGCCTTGGCCCTTTCCTTGAGTGCGGTGCCATGCTTGGTCAGAATCTCACCCATTCGCTCCAGCATCTCTTTTTGCATTTGCTGTTGAAGCTCCGGAGTCATCTTCTCCATGGCGCGGCCATGCTTCTGCATCATCTGACCCATGAGGCTCATGACTTCGCCATGAATGGACATCATGGTCCCCATGATCTCGGGGGAGTTCATCATCGGACCCATCTTCCCCATGCCTGGGCCCATCATGCCATGGCCGCCCATCTGGCCCATCATGCCGGGACCCATACCCGGCCCCATCTGTCCCTGCATGCCTGGACCAGGACCCGTTTGGCCCTGCGGACCCATCTGGCGCTGTGGAGGAGCTTGCTGCGCCAGAGTGTAACCGACAAAGCCTAGGACAAGAGTCAGCGCTAGGCTCGCCATCAGGCCTTTCCGCATAGCAAATCACCTCCTTTCTTCTCAGATAGTGTTATTCTCCGTGTCCATCAATTCATCCCAGGAGATCCCGCCTCTTGGCCTCGTACTCCTCTCTGTCGATCTCACCCCGAGCATAGCGTCTCTTTAGGATGTCGAGGGGAGATTCGGCGCGAGGCTCTTTCCCCTGGGTGACCAGCCAGTGGATCCCAAGGGCGAGACCCACGATGATCAGACCCCAAAACACAAGCATCATCAGCATCATCCCGATTCCCCACGGACCCCAGGCACCCCACATCGGGTGGCCCCACCCGTACTCGTACGGGCGCTCCTGCGCCCACGCCATCACCGGTATCCCCGTGGCAAAGATGCTCAGGGTCAAAGCTACTGCCTTGGACTTTAAAGACTTCATCTTTATCAACTCCCTTCTAGCACTCGCTAACTCATGCGGTTCTCCGAGCATCTTCGAACCCACAGAAGCTCTCCTGCCTTAACCGACTCAGCCGTCCAGGTCTGGTTTCACTCCCACGCACACCGAGACCAGCCCGGCCAGAAATCGGTGGTAGGCAACAATCACCAACCCCGCGGCCTCGAGGCTCTGCCGCAATCCCTCCCCGGACATGAAACGCGCGATGCTCATGGGGAGATATCGGGCCAAACGAAAGGTAAGCCAGCTACGGCTGAGGAGCCCCACGAGGGGTGGAACGACAACAGAGAGGTAGGTGAATAGTAGCCACCGTGCAGGAAGACTGTCAGGCCGGGTGAATTCCACGACTGCCAGGCGGCCTCCAGGCTTCAACACCCGGACCATCTCCTTGAGGGTTCCGACTAGGTCCGTGATGTGTCGCAGCGCGAAGCCCACCGTGAGGCACTCGAACTGTCCCTCCTTGAAAGGAAGAGACTCCGCCTTCCCTTGGACCCACGCGATGCGATCGTCCGTATGTCCGAGCTTACTTCGGGCCTCGACAAGCATTTCTACACAACCATCGAGTGCTGCCACGCGCCCTCGCGGGGAAACTCTTCTTGCTCCCTCGATCGCCAGCTCGCCTGTCCCTGTCGCCACATCCAGGACGGAATTCCCGGGTCTGAGCTGGCAGGCATCCAGACAGTGTCGTCTCCAGTGGCCGTCCAGGCCGAACGAGAAAAAGCGCGTTAGAAAGTCGTACCACGGAGCAGCGGCGGTAAACCCCGCGTGCACGAAGCCAGACCTCTCCGCTAGGTCTCCCCCTGCACCGACCCGTCTCGCTTCCGATCCCAGGGTTGCCGAGTCAGCGGCTGGTCTTGAGCTGCTCATCGATAATGATCCGGAAGGTCTCGAAGGGATGGGCTCCTACGAGCTTGACCCCGTTGATGAAGAAGGTGGGGGTGCCATTAGCGCCGAGGAGTCTGCCGATACCTGTTTCCCCTTCCACCTTCTTGGTGTATTTCCCGGAGTTGAGACACTGGTCGAAGGCTGATCCGTCGAGGCCGAGGTCCCGGGCGTACTGTTTGAGCCGACGATCGGCAAACGAGAACAAACCCTTCGAGGCGAAGAGCGCATCGTGATACTCCCAGAACTTCCCCTGCTCCCCGGCACAGTCCGCCGCCTGGGCGGCCGCGACCGAGGGGGGGCCCAAGATGGCGAGGTGACGATAGACGAAGCGGACCTTTCCTGTCTTGATGTACACCTCTTCGAGGCGTGGGAGGGTCTCCGTCCAGAATTTCCAGCAGAAGCTGCACTGAAAGTCGGAGAATTCGATGATCGTGACCGGGGCCTTTTCAGATCCCTTGACCGGACCCTGGGCCATGAGGGCCAGGACCTCCTCCGCCCGCAGCGGCTGTTGAGCAAAGACGGTTGCGCCCGCAGCTAGAACCACTGCCAGAATGCCGACCGCTGTGAGATGCGGAGCGTGGGGCCGCCCGCGTCCGGCCTGAGATTTTGTGTCGTGGTCCATCAGAGCCCTTCACAGTCGAAGATTACAGCCGCTCCCAGAGCCACGCGGGGGTGAGGCTGATGAGGTAGGTGTTCAGGAGCGTCAGATATCCAGTAAAGAGCAAGATCCCGATCAGGACGAGCAGCATGCCTGCGAACACTTCCACCGCGCGCATATAGGGGCGGAGCCGCTGAAACAACTTGGTGAAGCTGTTCAGGGCCAGCGCGCTCAACAGGAAGGGAACCCCCAAGCCGAGGGAGTACGCAATCAGCAGGCTCACCCCTCTCCCTGCCGTGTCTGACGTCCCCGCCAGCGTGAGAATCGAACCCAGGATCGGTCCCACGCAAGGAATCCAGCCGGCTCCGAAGGCTGCTCCGACCAGGACGGCGCCCAGGTACCCGGCAGGGCGCTCTTGTAGCTGCAGTCGGCGTTCCCGCATCAGAAACGGTACCTTCAGGATGCCCGCGATGAACAGGCCGAAGAAGATGATCAGGATTCCCGCGATTTTCCGAACGACATCAATGGACCCGAGCAGCAACTGCCCCAGGAGGCTGAACGAGGCCCCCAAGGCGATAAAGACGGCGGAAAATCCCAGGATGAAAAGCACGGCGTTCAGGAAAATAGCCCGTCGGACCTTCACTGTCTTCTCTTCCTGGAGCCCCTGCAGGGACATGCCGGCGACGAAGGAAATATACGAAGGGACAAGGGGCAGGACGCAGGGAGAGAGAAACGAAAACACCCCTGCGGAGAAGGCGACAACCGACGTCACATCCAATGGTTGTGCCATCGCGTCTCTCCTCGAAGTTGGCCCTGCCACACACGACTGCCCATTAGTATATGTCTCCGTGACTCGATTCACGTAGGAACAGGTGACTCAAAGACATCTCCCGCTGGCTGAAGCCGCTTCGGGCCGCCACTGCACCCATGAGTCCGTGGGTCACGATATCCATGTCGGCCTCAACGGACCAGTTGCTCCAACATTTTCGTTGACTCCTTATCCGTCCAGTCCCGATAACCGAGCTCCCTGAGCCGGATGATGCCTTGCTTGTCAATCAAAATGCTGGCCGGGATGGCGGAGAACCTGTACAGGCCCAGCACCTCCATCTTCGGATCCAGGAGGGCCGGGAAGGTGAGCCCGAGTTCATCCATGAAGTTCTTCACTCCGCTCTTCGATCCGGCATCGACGCTGACCGCCAGGATCTCCAGCCCTTTAGCCTTGTACGTCTGGTAGGCCTTTTCCATCGTCGGCATCTCGAGGCGACACGGTGCGCACCAGGTGGCCCAGAAGTTGATAAGAACCGCCTTCTGGCCGCGAAAGGCCGAAAGACGAACCGCCTTGCCAGTGAGGGCAGGCAGGGTGAAGTCGGGCGCCGGATGCCCCACCTCTGGCTTAGGAGCGTGCGCCAAGGTCTCTGCGCCTGTGGCAGCCCAGAAGATGGCCACAATGAGCATGAAGCAACGGGCAAGCAAGCTTGAGTACGAATTCCTCATTGGTTGTCTTGTACCCTCTAATGAGCCCGGCCGCCTGGTGAGGGGCTTGAGTGTCCCACTCCCAGGGACTTCAAGAAGGCGGCGAGATCGATCAGCTCCTCCACCGCCATGATGTCGTTAAAGCTCGGCATCTTCGAGCGGCCATCCGCCGCTCTGTACCGGTCGTCGATGACGGCGCTCGGGTTCATGATTGACTCGACGAAGTACTCCAGAGGGTGCATGGAGGCCATCTGGCTCAGCTCAGGTCCTATGGCATCCCCGCCGGGTTGGGGAAACTTCTCTCCGAGCACCTGGTGACAGGAGTAACATTCAAATTTCATGAAGACCTCACGACCCCTCCTTGGATCTCCCTGGGGCAGGGCAAACCGCCACTCCTGCAGCTGATGCACTTCGCCCTTCGTACCATGACCCGGTTGTTCTTGGGACCCCGCCCGGTCATGGCAGGCGATCACCAGCAGGACGAGAAAGAGGAGCTGGGACACTATTTTTCTGGCCATCATCAATCCTCTTGTGCTGAACTCTCGGCGAGCCAACCTGGCTCCTCCACCATCATCCAACATGAAAGGGGCCCCCCACACACAGGCAGAGACCGAGAGTCCGCTCACCAGACCTCTGTATGTTGTTCTAATCAGGAAACGACGAGAGAAAGACGGCGGGGTTGTTAGCCGCGGGGAGGCGGCGAAAGAGGCACAAGCCATGCGTCTTGGTATACAGTATTCTGCTCCGTGCCGAGAAACGAAGTCAGCAGAAGTCGGTTTGAGCCGAATCGTCCTACGCAGAGGAGACCTGAGGTCCCACAAGCCTGAGCGGTATGGATGACCGTAGATGGCGACCCGGTTCCGTGATGGCTGACGGCGGGTCCGGCAGCGAGACACAGCCAGAGGCCTGCCAAGAAGGCGGAAACCACAAAGGACGCCATGCACCTGCGTATCAACTGGCACTCCTTCGCCAGAACTTGCTCGGACTCTCCCCTGACGGCCTGGAATACGCTTCCATCTCTTGTACCGCCCATCAATCGGTATGTCAAGTCTCCTGCTAGGGATCCCTCGCGCGGTTATTCCCTCGTCGCACCGAAGACGAGTGTGAGAGTCGACTGCTCACCCTGCGCGAGATTCACCTCCCTCTCGATCTTTCCGAAGGCCTCGTGCCAGGCCAAGAGGCGATACCGGCCGGGTGGAATTCCCCGGATTTCAAACGTCCCCTCCCCCCCGGTCACCGCACTGAAGGGCGACGACGAGATCAGGATGTATGCCCGCATCCAGGTATGTCCGACGTCACACTCGATGCGCAGGAGCCCCGCCTGCGGAAGCTGCGTCCGCGTCCGATCCCGGAAGTGGGGCAGGGCAACGTGAAAAGCCGTTCTCCCGTCCTCCAGGTAGGCATGGGCGCTGTGGAGGATCGGGTCACTGTTCCGGACTTCCAGCGTTGCAAGCGGCCGCGCCACCTGAACGCGAGGAAGGAATTCGCAGCCCCGGTTATCGAGGATGGCGACCGCCTGCTCGGTACCCGGGAGCGGGAGGGTTTCAGCCTCGGCCTCCAGTATGACCACCGCATTTTCCACCTCACCCAATTGCGAAACCCGGTGCCGGCCGACGGCTCGCCGTTCTCCACAGAACTCACGATGTTTGTGCACCGGTACCGACTGGTCCACGGGCAGGGAACCCTGATACAGGACACGCCCGCTGAGGATCGCCGGGGCCGGGGCGGTGGCGAACGGAATTTGGCCGATTGCCCAACCCGTGAGAACCAGCATGATGAGGCCTGCCGTCAGGGCTTGCCCAACTCGCCGAAGCTTCATCCCTGATCTCTCACTCTGCGACCATCCTTTCCCCGTTTCGGATCGCTCACAGTGAGTGCAAAGATTACTGCCGAAACTCCAATGAACGTAGCGATCAGGGTGAAGGCCCATGGGTAGCCGGAGGAGGCGATCAGGAAGCCCGCCAGGATGGGACCCGAGGCCTCGCCGGTGTCCCAGATCGTTCCGAAGACCCCCATGGCTGACCCCATCTGCCCCGCCTTGACCAGGTCTGCCACCAGGGCAGTGGTCGAAGGGGTAACAATAGCGACGCCCAGGCCGAAGAGGGCGGAGATAAGAAAGAGCAGGCTAAACGAGGTTGTCTGGGGGATGAACGGAAGAAAGATCATGCACAGGAGCAGGCCGAGGAGGATCATGGGTTTGCGGCCAATCCGATCCGAGAGGCGCCCTGCGATGGGCTTGGCCAGCATGGTGGTGGCGAGCTGTGCGCCGAGGACGACGCCGATCTCCGCATCATTGAGTCCGATATTCCTCGCATACGGGGGGAAGAACCCGAGGAATGCGCCGTAGCCGACGTACATGGCCGCCTCCATGCTGGAGGAGATGAGGACCGGAGGGCTTTTCAGCACCTCTCCCAGGCCGGCCCGGAACTTCACCCATCGGTCTGATGCCGTGCTTACCTGGAGGGGGCTGGTCTCTCGAGGAAGTAGCACGATCATTGCAAGGGGGAGGAGCCCGAGGAATCCGACCAGAAGATAGGTTGTCGGATAGCTCGCCGTGGAGAAAAGGACGAAGCCGCCCAGGAGAGGGCCCAGCGTGGCGCCGACATCGCTGGCTGCGGCGAACCATCCCAGTTTTTCTCCTCGTCCCTCCTCGAACAGGTCCGCCACGTAGGCGGCAGCGACGGGAGAAAAGATTGCCGTGGCAAAGCCGTGGAGGAAGCGGAGGAGGAGGAGCTGATTCGGATGGTTGACGAGGGGGTAGAGGAAGGGTGGCCCGGCAAAGAATAGGCAGCCGAGAAGCATCATCCGCCTTCGGCCGAGGATATCGGAGAGGGCACCCGCGGGGAGCTTGATCATGATGCCGGTGACGGTGGAGGCGGCGACGATCAGACCCAGCAGTTCCGGCGAAGCCCCCAAGTCCTGGGCGAAGCGGGGCAGCACCGGGCTTCGGGCCATCTGGTACCCAAAGCGGGAGAACATCCCCGCGAGTATCATGATCAGGAAGGGGCTGAGGAGACTCGCCATCTTCGGGTGCTTCGACCCTCCGGAATTTTTGGCGCCGGTCCCGGCAGCAGACGTGGAGGGCGTCCTGAATCGGTCCTCTTCTCATTCAGCGGATCCCGATCCAGGAAGCTCCTTTACCCTGGCCGGAAAGTCAAGACCCTTTTTCAACCTGTGGCGCGAATACCAAGATCTGAACGTCACCTGTCTAGCGTTTTACGGTGATGGACTTGGCCACCTTCTCGCCTCCGGCTTTCACGTCGTAGACAATGACAACGGTGCTCCCTTGAATTGCCGGTAGAAGCATGTAATCTTGGCCCTTTGTAATGAGGGTTCCCTTAGGCACTTTGAAAGATACCCGTTCAGCCCTTCCGCCGATTTTTGCCTCGAGCACCAAGGTGCCTTCGCAGCCGCCCGGCTTAAAGTCGCACGCGGTAAGGTTCGTACTGATCACCGTCCCTTCAATCTTCTCCTGAGCCAAGCTGGCTGAGAGAAGTCCTATCAGTATAAGCACGGGGGCAAAAAGAAACCCTATAGCCGTCTTTTTCGACATTCTTTCCTCCAAACGAATGGCGACCCTAAAGGCCGCGCCTGGAAGTCGATTTCCTACAGGGTGTTCACAAGTCTGCCGTCTCTGATATAGAGGATTCTGTCGGCCATCCGCGCCAGTGGCTCGGCGTGGGTGACGACCAGCACGGTTCTCTGCCGGGCCACCTCTTTGAGGAGCTGGTAGATCTTCTGGCCAGTCTCAGTATCCAAATTCCCTGTTGGCTCGTCGGCCAAGATGAGCGGAGGGTCGTTCGCCAGGGCTCGGGCGATCGCCACCCGTTGCTGTTCACCGCCGGAGAGCTCGCCCGGCCGGTGGGTGAGCCGGTGGCCAAGACCCACTTGGCCGAGCAGGTGTCGAGCCCGGGAATGCCGCTCGGCCTTCTCGATCTTGTTGAACTCCATGGGAAGCATGGCATTCTCAAGGGCCGTCAGGTTGGGGATCAGATTGAATGTTTGGAAGACGAAGCCGACGGTCCGCCGCCGGAAGCGGGTCAGCGCCTTCTCCGGCAGTCCGTTGAGCATCTGTCCGGCGACAATGACCTCGCCCCGGGTCGGGCGGTCCATCGCGCCGATCATGTGCAAGAGGGTGGACTTGCCGCTCCCGCTGGGACCGACGATCGCCACCATGCCTGTCCCGTCAAGGCGCAGGTCAACCCCGTCGAGGGCCTTCACCACCTCGCCCCCCCGGGGATAGTGCTTGGCGAGGCCCTTTAGCTGGACGACTGGCGTTGCCTCACTCATGTTTCATCGCCTCCACAGGGGACAGCCGTGTGACCTGCCAGACCCCGTAGCCGCTTCCCACCGCGGCCACGACCGCCGCAATCAACAAGACGATGCCGATGGTCGAAGGACCGACGCCGGAGCTGACACCACCCAGGCTCGCAAACAAGGTGTCCTTGTATTGCGCGGGCAGGAAGGGGGCTACGCTCAGGGCAAACAGACGTCCGGCAAGGGCCCCGCCGACCGCCCGGAAGAGCAGCATCCCTAACAGGCCGCCGACGAGGCTGAGGGCCGTAGCCTCCGCCAGGAACTGGAGCACGATCCCCCCGTCGGAGGCACCGATGGCCTTCAGGGTGCCGATCTCGCGGGCCCGCTCTCGGACCGTTACGAGCATGACGAAGAAGACTACGACCACCATCAGCACACCCGCGAAGAGGCTCACCGTGCCCGCGATGCGATCCACCGTGATGGTGGTGGTGCTGGCGAAGGCGGCGGAGGCCTTCGGAGCGATGACGTCGGCCACATCGCCGAGGGCCTCCCGGATCGTCCGCTCCACGAACGCCACGTTGTCCACGGAATCTACGGTCACGAACAGCCAGGAGAACCCCTTATCAACCCCGTAGATGCGGCGAAAGGTCTCGATGGGCATGAAGAGCTGCATGTCACCGAAGACGTACCCGCTCGCGTAGGTCCCGATGATCTTCAGCTCCCCCTTCGGCCGGTTGAGGGGGAAGATCACGGCGTGAGTGCGCGTCAGATCGACCGCGAGCCTGGCGTTGGCGAGGTGCTCGGCCGTGATCCCCGCCCATCGAGCATAGCCCTGGCCGATCACCCCCACATCCTTTCCTGCATCCTCAGGGATCAAGTCGCGCCCGGCGATGATCCGAGGGTTCCCGGCCTCCCCATGAGATTCCAGGCGTTTCGCATCGCCCACCTTCAGGCCCACGTGCATGGCGAAATTGTGGCCCTCGGTCGGGCTCATGCCCAGGAGGTAGGGCTCGACCTTCGCCACGTGTTCGATCCCCCTGACCTTTTCCAGGGCATCGTGCGGGAGCAGCCGATAGCTCCCCACCATGTTGACATGCCCCATTGATCCTTTCGCACGGAGTTGGAGGTGTGTGTCAACGTCCTGTTTCAGGACCTCGGTGTAGGCTCGGACTGCCGCGCCGATAGCCTGGAGGGCCAGGAGAAGGAAAAACGGGAATCCGATCAAGAGGGCGACAACCACCAGCCGCAGCTTGTTCCTCAGAAGGTTGCGGACCCCGAGAACCATCATGCGCATCGTAAGTCCCCCTAGGCCTTCCCCATGGCCTCGACGGGGCTCAGCCGGAGGCCTTTAATGATGGGGTACAAGCTGCCGATGGCCCCGAACACGAAACAGCTCACCAGGATCAGGAGGAAAACCCCCCGGTCCACTTCCAGGGCCAGGCCCAAGGCACGCCGAAGGAACGGCCTTGAAAGGTAGGCCAAGGGCAGCGCCCCGACCCCGGCCATCAACGCGAGGGCGAAGACCTCGGCCAGGAACTGGCCCACGACCTCGCCGTTGGAGGCTCCGATGGCCTTGAGGGTCCCGATCTCGCGGATCCGCTCCTTGGTGATCAAGACCATGAGAAATGAAACCAGGACGCCGCCGACCGCGAAGAGGATGATCGACCCGAAGCTGCTAGTCGCCGCGATGCTGCCCAGCGTCGTCCGGGCGGTAGAAACCGCCTCGGGAGTAGTCACTACGTCCGCCTCCGGGATGGCCTTGAGGTCCTCCACGACCTTCTCGACATTGGCCACTGAGTCCACCGTGACGAAGATCTTCCCCAGCTTCTTCCCGGGATGAAAGGTCTCCCTGAACGCTGCCAACGGGATGAAGACATGATTATCGCCAAAATCATTCTCCGTCGTGTAGACCCCGACCACCCGGAATGCCTTGCCGTTCAGCGAGACCTCTCTGCCCGCTAGCGTTGCTTCGCTCAGCTCCACCAGGCCTAGCCGCTGCTTCGCGTACAACTTGCCGAGGACAGCCACCGGTTTCTCGATGTCCTCCTCCTGCAGTGTCCGCCCGGCGATGATCCGAGCATTCTCATAGTCGATCTCCCCGATCGCCCGCATCGCCGAGCCCGGCCGCATGCCAATGATCATCGCGTAGGCATTCTCCTTACTCGGGTCGATCTGGGGGGTATAGATGTACTCTTCGATCTTCACGATGTGACGAGCGTGGGGGATCCCCTTGACCTTCTCGAGGGTGTCGAGAGAGAAGTGATCCTTGCCCATCGGCTTGTCGGCGCCGAACCCTCCCGTTCCGAAGGCCCCAGCCTCCCGCACCTCGATGAGGGTCCGGACCCTTGCCTCGAGCTTTCCCAATTGCTGCCGGCTGAGGAAGGCCGCCTGAATCATGAGAGCCAGGAGCCCAACGACCAAGGCTAACAGGAGAACGGCGACGCCTGTCCTGACCAAGTTCCTGAATGGATTTCGTAACCCACGCCGGATCGCGCCCATCACCTTTCCCTCAAGACGTTTAACGAAGATAGAACCGCTTCAACCTAGGCTTAGTCTTCCCCCCGTTTAGCGGCAAGAAGTCGCCTCCGGAGCTCATCCTCTTTGGGAACGCCCATGAATTCTAGCCTCCCGTTGATGGCGATGGCGGGGACGGACATCACCCGGTACTTCACGGCCACCTCCGGACGTTCGGTGATGTCCACGTCCTCGAAGTGGAGATCCGCGATTTCCGCCTTCGCCTGCTCGATCAGCCTTGCTACCAAGGCCTTAGCCGCCCGGCAGTTGGCACAGCCGGGGGCGGAGAGGAGCTCTACCGTAACCATCCTTTAGCCTCTCTTCACAAGCGCCCGGAGGAGGAGTCGGCCGAGACCGACCACCGTCACAACGGTGACAAACGCCAGCATCGGGCCGATGAATGTCGCGGCCGTTACATCATCGTCCCCGTGCGCGAAGGCCAGGCCCGGGAAGAGAAGCATTCCTGCGCCAACCGCCCCCAGGAGGTCCCACTGGAGCTGGTCAAGTCGTTTGCTAATTTGTCGCCACGCGTCGTGCATCCGCCTTCACCTCCTCACCAAGCTTCAGTTGCCTGTAGGAATCCCATAGTATCGGTAGCGCGATCAAGAGCCCGATGACGGCCCACGGCCCGTAGAGGAGCCAGGGGTCGTGGACCGGCATATCCCCCAGCGCCTGCTCCACGGCTGCGCTCTCGGCCACGTTTGCTCCAAAGGTGAGATGGACCAGCTTGTTCCAGACCTTGTGGAGGACCGACTCCTCCCAGAAGGCGTGGCCGAGCAGATAGCCCTTGGGGATCATCAGCGACCCGAGGCCGATGAGGCCCCACCCGACAAGCTTGTCGATCCGCTCCCGTTTGCTCAGTACCCAGCCGGTGGCGTTCACTCCCAGAATCGCCAGGATCGAGAGCGCCAGAAGTGGCGTGGCCCGGCCAATCCCGTGGATCAGGCCGTTCGCTGCCCCCGTAACGAGGCTCCCGGATCCGGCGATGTAGGTCAGCAGCACGTAGAAGGCGGGGTTCGGGCACCCGATCCCCGCATTACCCAGGAGGAGCCCCATGCCAAAGGCCTTGAAATAGTCCCCTCTCTCCTGGAGGGCGGCTGGCAGAGGGCCGGCGTAGCTCGGGGCCCGCACCCGGATCAGCCCTAGTTCTGACAACCCGAAGAGATAGGCCGCTACGCCGGCGGTCAACCACATGAGGAGCGTGACCTGGTCCAGGTACAGGATCTTGCCGAGATAGGCCACGGCGACGCCATAGGCCCCGATGGTCAGGGTAAGTCCCAGACCAAAGAGGAGCGCCATGGTGAATCCCCGCCGGTAGTCCTTCCCGATGCTGAGGGGCACGATCACGAAGACCGCCGGGAGGGTGCAAGGGAGAACAATCATCGAGAGCCCTGAAGTGTAAGCCAGCGTCAGCGTCACCGCCTCGAGAGGTGAGGTGGCCAGGCTGAAAAGGCCGATGACAAAGATCGAGAAGAGGGCGAGGCCGGTGGTGACCAAGAAGATCTTGAACCTCTTCTCGCCGACATCGAAACCTGCAGCGACACTCATCATATGTTTCATCTCCTTTCATGCTGCCCCGCGGGGAGGGACGCTCGAAAACCCAGGGTATTGATGACCTCCACCATCCGCTCTGGGCTAATCTGTTGTGCGTCATACTCGACCGCTGCCTCCTTCTTTTGGAAGCTGACATCCACCTTCGCGATCCCGGGGAGCCGCTCTAAGGCAGCTTTCACGGCGCGTGGACACGCAGGGCAAACCATCCCCTCGACAGTGATGGTCACTTGTGAAAGGGCCGCGGCTTGCGTGAGCGCGGCGAGTAACACGAAAATGGTCAGAAGCAGTGTCCCTATCCTTTTCAGCACCATCATCCCTTACATCCCCGCTTTGAAGTAGAAGTAGCCAGAATACATTCCCACTAAGATCAAGACCACGCCGCTTAGCCGCTTGATCAACGGCGCCGCCGCCTGGAACCTGGCAAGGATGGCCTGTTGGGAGAGGCCGATCAGCAGGCTCGTGAGCACCATCAGAAGTCCCATAGCCAGCGCGAAGCTCAGGAACGTGATCAAGGCTGCCCCTGGCTGACCGCTGCTCAAGGGGAGGATGATGATGAAGACGTACACCGGTAACGTGCAACCGGCGCTCGCCAGGCCGTAACCAAACCCATAGAGAAAGAGGACCTGAGCAGGTTTGCTTCCCTCTGCCATCGTCTTTAGCCCCGGGAGCTGGATCGTCCAGTCGGTGAGCTGGACGATGCCAAGCCCGATGATGACGAGAGCCAGCAACGGTTTCGACGCGATGAGGAGGGTCGATACGACTCCCCCGATGAGGTTGAGGGCGAGGCCGACCAGGGCGAAGAAGGCGATAGTCCCCATGGCAGCCGATCCGCCATATCGAAGTGATCGCCACAGCTCAGCCTCTCGGCTCGGGTTTACTCCTCCTGTCAGGGCCATGTGGTAAGTGATGTAGCCGGGGAAGAGGCTGACGGCACAGGGAGCGAAGAAGGCGCCTGCCCCAGCGACGAACCCGAGCAGGACTAAGGCGCTGGGAGAGTTGAGATTCCATCCCCCCAGGCCCTCCATGACGATGGAATTCCACAGGTGCCATCCCCCAAGGGCAACCAGGGCGAGGAGGGATAGGCTGATGGTCACGGGGCCGGCCTCTACGCGCCGACCTGTTTTGAGTTCAGATCTCATGACACCCCTTTGCTCTGAAGGTGTCTCAGGCAGGTTGACCGCTGCTATGTTAGGCTAAACCTTCCAGTCAGGGGGAGAGTCAAGAACTTTTTTGGGGGCGGCGGGAGGGAAGCGGAGTGGGCTGGACCTGGGCCCGTTCGATGTGGGGACAGACAGAGACGGCAGAGGTGAGAGTCCCGGCTCGAGAGGCGGATCGTTTTGCCAGGCGTTTCAGCTCGTCCCTCAGCACAGAAAGGTTCTGGATCTGGTGGGAGAGGGCTTTAACCCGTTCGGTCAGGAGCGCGTGGACATGGGGGCAAGGGGGGTTGCCCCGTTGGCGAAGGGCAATGATCTCCCGGATCTCCGCTAGGGTAAAACCTAACGTCTTGGCCTTCTTGACGAACCGGACCAGCTCGGCAATGTCCGCGGTGTAGAGACGGTACCCGCTCTCGCTGCGGAGCGGGGGCGGCAGTAACTGAAGGCGCTCGTAGTAGCGGATCGTCCGCGGGTTCAGCCCGACCTGCTTCGCCAGCCTGCCGATAAAGAGATTCGCCATCGTGTGTCCATCCTAGAAGGCAGGAGGGGGCCTGTCAAGGCATGGAGGTTGCAGGGCGTTTCCCGATACGGGTCGCTCGAAGGCCCGGGGGCCGGCGGTGGGGCTTGGCGATGTCTCGAACCACGAGGGGGCCCTGTTTTTTTCTCTTGACAAGAAGGAAGGTCTCCATTAATCCGTCGAACTTGAGGGCCTTCTTCAGGTGATGAAGAGGGTCGTCGGGGGTAGAGGTCAGGGAAGGGGGTGGACAGGGTCCACGATGGACGAATCGAGCAGTAGTGGTGGAGGAAGGCGGGGAGCGGCCACGGATTGCGCTTCAGCCCAACCCGGAAAAACTGCCCTCCTCCGCGGACGAAACGTCGAGCGGGCCTTAGGGCTCGAACGCATCCACTTCAAGTTCGAAGGGGGAAACCCCACCGGTTCCCAGAAGGACCGAGCCGCCTTTGAGCTCGTGCGGAAGGCGGCTCATGAGGGATACGAAGTTATCACCCTGGCTACCTGTGGGAACTTCGGGGTTGCCGCCGCCTACGCTGCCCAGCACTCTTCTCTCCGGACCCTCATCTTTTTTCCTGAACGCTATCACACCCGCCGTTTAGCAGAGATGACTCGCCTCGGGGCCGAGGTGATCCGGGTCAATGGGGACTACGAGGCGGCGGTGGCCCAGAGTCGAGAGGCCGCGGAGCGCAAGGGGCTCTTTGATGCCAACCCGGGGGGGAAGAACGGAGATGCAAACCTTGAAGCCTACGGGGAGATCGCTTGTGAGATCGTCGAGGCCCTCGGGGACGCCCCCCACTCGGTTGCGGTTCCGGTGTCCAATGGAACCACGTTAGCGGGTATCTTCGACGGATTCTGTCGCCTGCATGAGAGTGGAAAGACAAGCCGCATGCCCCGCATGATTGCGGCCAGCAGCTACCGAAAAAACCCCATCATTAAGAGTTTTCGGGAGGGCCATGTCTTTTGCATGGACCTGCACCCCTCTGAGATCCATGAAACCACGGTCAACGAGCCCTTAATCAATTGGCATGCTTTCGATGGTGAACTTGCCCTCCGGGCCCTCCGGGCGAGCGGGGGCTACGCCGAATACGCCTCTGATCAGGACATGCTCCAGCACGCTCGTCTCCTGCTCCAACGAGAGGGACTCAGTGTTCTTCCCGCCTCCACCTCCGCCCTCATCGCCCTAGCCAAGGTGCGGTTGAACGGTGGGCTCCCCGAGGATGACCATGTCGTGGTCCTTACCGGGCGCCGCCAGTGACGGTTCATGGTTCATAGTTCATGGTTCATGGGACATGAGCGTATCGGTAGCCCGTGAACCCTCAACTCTGAACCCTGAACCCTGAACTCTGAACCGGTGATCCATGGACGGGACGGCCATCGTCTTATGTGAGGGGGCCTTTGGGACCCCGAACGGGAAGACTGCCCATGGATTGATCCGCTACACCGATCGGTACCGGGTGCTGGGCGTGATCGACAGCCGGTGGGCAGGCCGGGATGCAGGGGAGGTCCTGGATAGGGCATTCCGTGGCATTCCAATCTTTCGCTCGCTGAAAGAGGCGCTACGGATCCCGGAAAGACTGCAGTATCTCGTCATCGGGCTGGCCCCGGATGGAGGACGCCTCCCGGAGGAGTATCGACCCGTCGTTCGCGAGGCCCTCGAGGCCGGTCTCCATGTAGACTCCGGGCTGCACGAGTTCCTTGGGGATGATCCTGAATTCGCCGGGCTGGCGCAGGAGTACAACGTTCGCATCCGAGATGTCAGGCGTCCGCCGCCGAGGGAGCAGCTCCACTTCTTCAGTGGCAAGATCGAAGAGGTGACGGCGGTCCGCATCGCCGTGCTCGGAACCGACTCGGCGGTTGGAAAGCGCACCACCGCCCTGAAGCTCACGCAGACCTTGAACGTCCTCGGGTGCAAGGCGGTCATGGTCGGGACGGGCCAGACCGCCTGGATGCAAGGGGTCAAGCACTGCATCATCATCGACTCCCTCGTGAACGATTTCGTGACGGGAGAGATCGAGCAGATCATCCATACGGCCTTCGTGGAGGAGCGGCCGAAGGCGATTATCCTGGAAGGGCAGGGTTGCATTACGCATCCGGCTTACCCTGGCGGCTTCGAGCTGATCGCTGCCGGTCGGCCCCACGGCATCGTGCTGCAACACGCCCCCCGACGCCTCCATTACGACGGCTTCCCGCAGTACCCCCTGAGTCCTGTGCATCGGGAGATCCGGATCCTGGAGCTCTTGTCAGGAGCCCCGGTCGTTGCCCTGAGCCTCAACCATGATGGGATGACCGATGCAGAGATCCCTATAGAGCTCCGGGGGCTGGAGGAGCGGTACGGCCGGCCGACCTTCGATATTCTCACAGGCGGGGCGGAGGGGCTTGCACGGCTCGTATTGAAATCCTTCGACCTTGATTGAAGACCGAGCGATGGAGTCCCTCCGCTGCTTCGATCGGATCAGCATTGAGGACCCGACCCTCTTCCAGAGTGGGATCGCCACGCGCTACCTTCTCTGGTCTGGCCCCCATATCGTTTCTACCCCCTTGCTCTTCCGGTACGAGCGCCCGATCCTTGATCCCCATGACCCGCTGATGCGGAATCTCGCACGGCTCATCGTGACGATGCCGGTGATCAACTACGGCCTCTTCACCGACGCGATCACGCTCCACTTTCCCCTCGAGGCGGTCGATGTCCGGATGGTGGAGGCCATGCTGGAGAACACGGCTCGGGAGATCTATCTGAACAAAATCCTGGGCGAGAACCCGTTTCTCCTCCCGGAGTACCGGCCACCCGTCTTCGTGAAGCCGGATCGGTTCTGCCGCGCAGTCCTGCAGGTCGACGGCGTGGAACGGCTTTCCTGGAAGGGTGCCCTGGACCCCACCGGATACGCCGTCTCGTCCTCCGGGGGCAAGGAGAGTCTGCTCAGCTACGGAGTGCTGGACGAGATCGGTCTGAAGCCGCATTGCTGCTTCTTTAACGAATCGGGCCGCCACTGGTATACGGCCCTCAATGCCTACCGCTACTTCAAGGCCAACGTGCCCAGGACCTGGCGGGTGTGGAGCAACGTGGATCGCTTGTACAACTTTGTCCTCCGCCACCTGAAGATCATCCGACGCGACTTCCATCGTGTCCGGGCAGACATCTATCCCATCCGCCTCTTTACGGTCGAGGTGATGGCGGCTGCCTTTCTCCCCATCCTCTACCGGGAGCGGATTGGCCATCTGGTGATCGGCAACGAGTTCGATACCACCCAGTATTCCCGCAGCCACGGGGTCAACCACTACGACATGGTGTATGATCAGAGCCGCGACTTCGATGATTACATGACCCGATATTTCCGCCGGAAGGGGTTCCCGATCCGTCAATGTTCCATCGTCCGCCCCTTGAGCGAGCTTCTCATCGAGCGAATCCTGGGCCGACGATACCCCGACCTGTTTCGCCTCCAGACCTCGTGTCACGCCGCCCATCTGGATGGCAAGCGGGTATTGCCCTGTGGACGGTGCGAGAAGTGCCAGCGGGTCATGGCCCTCACGATCGCCAATGACTTGGACCCGACGGTCATCGGCTATCGCCATGAGGACATTCTCCTCCTCGCGCAACGCCTCAAGAGGACCCGCCTGCGCCAGGAAGGGGCGGCGGTGAGACATCTCTGCCATCTCCTGTGGCGGCGTAACCCGGAGATGCTCGCGGGGAATCGGCCTCCACGATCCCATCCAGAGATCGAACACCTCCGCTTTGATCGCGAACACTCCCCCCTCGATGCCATTCCCCCGCCCATCCGTGGGCCGGTCCTGCGGATCATGCTCAAGTATGCCGAAGGCATCGTGCGGAGGCGGGGGTACAGATGGATTCCGTGTGATCTCCAGGAAACATTGGAGCGCGGAAGAGAGGATCGGGGGAAGCGCGAGGAACAGACGCCATGATCATCCGAAACGTTGAAATCTTCCCGGTCAGCTTTCGGTTAACCGAGAGCTATGCAACCGCCTACGAGACGACCTCGGAGGTTCACAATGTTGTCTGCCGGATCGAGACCAAGGTCGGTCTCGTGGGGTGGGGGAATGCCGCTCCCGACCCCTATGTCATGGGGGAGACCTCCACCTCCGTCGTACAGGCCATTGACCAGCAGTTGGGCCCGGCGTTGTTAGATGAGGATGCGACCCGGATTAATTATCTGCATGCCAAGCTCAGTGAGGCCGTCCCCGGCAACTACGCGGCGAAGGCTGGCCTCAACATCGCCCTGTATGATCTCTTGGGTAAGCGCGCAGGGCTCCCCCTCTACCAACTCCTCGGCGGTTACCGCCGGAAGATCCTCACCTCCGTCACGATAGGGATCGCCCTACCGGGGGAGACAGTGAGACGGGCGGTGGCACTGGTGAGGAGGGGATTCAAAGCCCTGAAGCTCAAGGGGGGCCTGGATTGGGAGGAGGATGTGGCGCGGGTGCGCAAGGTCCGCGAAGCGGTCGGGAAGGCAGTTCTTCTCCGCCTGGACGCCAACCAGGGCTACGGTGTCGAGGAGGCTCTGAAGTTGATCCAGGCCCTGGAGGGGGTGGGGATCGAGTTTCTCGAGCAACCGACGCGGGCGGAACAGCTCTCCAGCCTGCAGGAGGTCACAGCCCGAAGCCGGATCCCGATCATGGCCGACGAGACCGTCCTGAGCTCCGCAGACACCTTCCGCGTGGCGGCTCACTATTACGCCGACCACATCAATATCAAGCTGATGAAGGCGGGAGGACTCACCAACGCCGTGAGGATCAATATCATCGCCGAGGCCGGAGAGATCGAGACGATGGCGGGGTGCATGGATGAATCGGTGATCTCCATTGCTGCCGCTGCCCATTTTGCCGTCGCCTTTCGGAATGTGCACTACGCCGATCTGGACGGACATCTGGATCTGGACCGGGACGTCGCACGAGGCGGGATCGTGATTGAGGACGGATTCGTCATCCCCGTCGATGGTCCGGGGCTCGGCCTCGAGGTGGACCTGTAGAAAAGTCCCGATCTCGTGAGCGGCTTCCTCCGGTGACTCTCACGGGGGGGAGTTCGGCGAATGCAGTTGCTGCGCAGCTTGGAGTGGGGGTCGTTCGGCTGGACCGATCTGGGGGGGCGTGTCTTCAGAGGAGGCCGAGATCCGTGCACGCAGGGAAGGGTGTGCCCCACGTCGCGTGGTCTTGACACGGGGCGAGCGGCGCCGGTCGGTGGGTCTCCATCCCCGGGCATCCGACCCGGTATCCAGGCCGCCAATCATCCCGTGAGGCGATTGGTCAGATCATGCAACTGTTTTCGGAATTTTTCGTCTTTGGCAATCAATTCCCGGACCTTG
>Ga0247727_10006557_pt1 | contig 22822 bp, 21 predicted proteins | sample WisWelCaveWW1625_FD_202498 | JGI IMG/M metagenome (GOLD analysis project Ga0247727, IMG submission 202498) | Biofilm microbial communities from Wishing Well Cave, Virginia, United States - WW16-25 | ecosystem: Environmental > Aquatic > Deep subsurface > Groundwater > Cave microbial mat | place...
CCTTTCGAACCCCACTCGCGTCCGCGCCTCCTCGCCTACCCTCTCGGGTAGGCCGCCGTCAACGCGTCGGACAGGCAAGGCCTGTCCTACGCGAGTGGGGTTCAAAATCTTCGATTTTCCACTGTCGCTTCAGTTTTGCAACTGCCTCTATTGGAAAGTCAATTGTGCTTTTGGGAAATTTGGGGGCGGGATAGAATGGGGTATTCCTCTTCTGGAGTGCGTATGATCAAGCGTAGCGTTGGAACACACGATGGTTCTTTTCATGCAGATGAAGTCACTGCGTGTGCTTTACTTTTGCTGTTGGGATTGGTCGATAGGGACCGGATCGTACGGACGCGCGATGTGAAATTGCTGGCCGATTGCGAGTATGTTTGCGATGTGGGTGGGGTGTACGATGCGCGGCTGAAGCGCTTTGACCACCACCAGTCGGAGTATAAGGGAGAGCTCAGCAGTGCTGGGATGATTTTGCTCTACTTGAAGGAGCAGGGACTCCTCGACCTTGAGACGTATGATTTTTTTAATCGCTCGCTCATTTTGGGGATCGATGCGCATGACAACGGGCGCGCTTCGCCAGAGATGGGCTCTTGCACATTTTCCCATGTGATCACTAATTTTGTGCCGGCGATCTACGATGCGCCGCCTGAGGTGCAAAATCGGGCCTTCTTTGAGGCGCTCGACTTTGCGCTGGGACATTTGAAGCGTCTTTTGGAGAGATATCACTACATTCAGTCCTGCCGCGAGAAGGTGGCTGCTTCCATGCAGAGCAGAGAGAAATTTTTGGTGTTTGAGGCGGCGATGCCTTGGATGGAGTGCTTTTTCGAGATGGGTGGTGAGCAGCACCCGGCGCTGTTTGTGCTGATGCCATCAGGGGGACATTGGAAACTGCGCGGCATCCCTCCGACACTTGAAGAGCGGATGAAGGTCAGAGTACCTCAGCCGCAAGAGTGGGCGGGGCTTTTGGATGATGAACTGAGACGTGTGAGCGGTATTCCCGGTGCCATCTTTTGCCATAAAGGCCGGTTTATCTCGGTGTGGGAAACTCGCGAGGATGCTTTGAAAGCGTTAGCATACATTTTAGGGAAGGTGCAGCATGGCAACAGTGTTCGGTAAAATCATCCGCGGCGAACTTCCGTGCAAAAAAGTGTTTGAGAATGAGCGGATTTTGGCAATTGAAGACATCGCGCCTGTCGCGCCGGTGCATCTGTTAATCATGCCCAAGAAAGAGATCCCCAATCTGCAATCGGTGACGCCAGAGGATCTTCCCCTCATCGCCGAGATGGTGCAAGTGGCGCAACAACTGGCGGATCAGTTTGATATTGAAGAAGGTTACCGCCTGATCACCAATAACGGCTCTGAAGGTGGCCAGATGGTGTTCCATCTGCATTTCCATTTGATCGGTGGCAGACAGCTTAACCATCTGCTGGGTTAGTTGCATGGATTATCGGCGCGCTCTATTTCTAATGATTTTGACTTTACTTCCATCTGTGGGCAGTTTTGCACTTTGCGAGGAAGATGCGCGCAAGCGCGTTTATGATCACCTGATCATCCGGGATCATCATGCGGCGGTGCTCGAAGCGAAAAAGGCTCACGTGCTCTTTCCTGAGTCGAAGCTGGTGCAGCTAGCACTGATTGACGCGCTCTGTCAGAGCGGCGAGGAGACAGAAGCTTGGACGCGTTGGGAGCAGATCGCGACGCACCATCCCGAAACCAAGCAGGATCGCAGAGTGCTTGAAATGCTGGCTTGGGGGGTGTTGAACAAGGGGGAGAGCTCGACGCAGCTGGGTATTCGCTTTAACTCGCTGCTGGGCGCTGCCTTCACGCATGACGCCAAAGCCATCCCTCTTCTGCTTGAACAACTCCGTAGCTCCAATGCCATGCTGCGCTCGATTGCGATTAGAATTGCAGCGGGTTTTGGGGATGCGCCGCTCAAAGATGAGATCGCGCGCCTCCTCACCTCTGAGAAAGTCTGGTATGTGCGTCTCGAAGTGATTCAAGCGGTGGGCGCACTGAGGATGGAGGAGCTCAAGCCGGAGCTCAAAGAGATCATCGGCAATCCTAAAACACTGGCAGAGGAGAAAGTGGCGGCGATCATCGCTTTGGTGAGCATGTACGATGCTGTGGAGTCTGCCGAGCTGCTCACGTTGCTCAAAAGCGAGCGAGCGGGCTTGAGGCAGCTAGGCTGTGAGGTGGTGACGCATCTCAATCTCAAAGAAGAGCTGTCCCATCTTTTGCCGCTATTGAAAGATGGTTCGCCCGACGTCAGAATTTCAGCGCTGAACACATTAGCGCTGATGCGCGTGCAAGCGCTTGCCGGACGGCGGATCGAAGAGCTTTTGCTGCCGCTCATCGATGACCCTGTGCCTGAAGTGGCGATCACGGCATGTTATGCGATGTTGCTCGTCGATGCCAGAGCTGGGGAAGCGCATTTTCAAAAGTGGCTGAGCTCAGAGAATTCCCAATGGCGTCGCCTGGCTTCTGCGGCCATTGCTGTGAGTGGCAAGTATGGGGTCGCTTTGGCTTTTAAAGGGATGCGCGAGAGCGATGATCCCTATGTGCGTGTGAACCTGGCTTTGGGCTTGATCGGACAGCGGCACCAAGTCAAAATGGCTTCCGATGTGCTTTTTGAGGTGTTCAAAGAGCATCAGGGGACGCTTTGGATGTGGGACAACCAGTACAATCCCCTCTTTCGATCGCTAGCGCCTAGCCGCGTCAAACACATCGAGCCTGTACCCCATTATCCCATCGTGGTCGATCAGCTCGTGCGGTTAGATCTTCTATCGGTGCTGAGCATCGTGCGCTATCCCAAAGCGCAGGAGGCAGTCAAAGCCTTCTTGCAGGCGCAAGGGTGGGGTGTGACGGGTGTGGCAGCGGCTACGCTATTGCAGGAGGGGGATGATGAGGCACTCGAAGCGGTGCGGGCGCTTTTGAATGATGGTGATGAAAAAATTCGCGTGCAAGCGGCGATGATCATGGCGATCGTGGGTTCTGATCCGTCGGCTGTGCATGTGCTTCAAGAGGCCTATCTCCATGTCGATCGGGAGATGAAGATCCATATCCTCGAGGCTGTAGCGCATGTGGGCGATCCCCATTCCATTCCGTTTCTCTTAGAAATCCTCAAAGAGCCTTTTCAAGTCTTGCGCGTCGTAGCGGCTTCTGCTTTAATCCAGTGTATCTATCACTAGGAGTCCTGATGCCTTCGGAAGCCAAAATTCAGACCGCTCAGAAGTACTTGCAAGAAGAGGGGGTCGATGGTTGGTTGCTCTACGATTTCCAGGGGCTTAATCCCTTTGCGCGTCAATTTCTCGATTTAGAAGGTGCTGGACTGGTTTCGCGCCGCTATTTCTACTGGATTCCCGCGCGTGGAGCGCCGCGCAAGTTGCTGCATGTGATCGAGCCCCATACTCTCGATGGGTTGCCGGGTGAATCCGCTTTTTACCTCAAGTGGTCAGAGCTCGAATCTGGCCTGGCGGATCTTTTGCGCGGGGCGCGCAAAGTCGCCATGGAGTACTCTCCACGAGCGGCGCTTCCCTACATCTCTAAAGTCGACGGAGGGATGATCGACCTTGTGCGCGGATTTGGTGTCGAGGTGGTCTCTTCAGCTTCATTCTTGCAGTACTTCACGTGCGTACTCAGCGATGCACAGCTTGAGTTGCACATCGCAGCAGGGCAATTTCTTGACCACACTGCCGCGAAGACATGGGAAAAGATCTCCCATGCGCTAAAAACAGGCAGTAAGCTAACCGAATATGATGTGCGCATGTTCATCGCTGGCGAGTTTGAAAAGCACCATTTTGAAGCAGAGCATCTGCCTATTTGCGCTGTCAATGCCCATAGCGCCGATCCTCACTTTGAACCGAAAAAAGAGGAGAGTCGCCCGATCCAGCGCGGCGATTTTATCTTGATCGATCTGTGGTGCAAAAAAAGCCAGCCTGGGGCTGTGTATGGCGATATCACGCGCGTGGGTGTGGCAGACACGCAGCCAACTGCGCGCCAAAAAGAGATTTTTCAGATCGTGCGCCGCGCTCAAAAAGCCTGCACAGACCATATCCAAACGCGCTACTCCCGCGGCGAGCTCACGCGCGGCTGTGATGCCGATCAAGTCTGTCGCAAGGTGATCGAACAAGCTGGCTATGGCCAGTACTTCACCCACCGCACAGGGCACAACATCTACACTAAAGACCATGGCCCAGGAGCACATCTCGACAATCTCGAGACGATCGATTCTCGCTCGCTCATCCCTTCCACTTGCTTCTCTGTCGAACCAGGGATTTATCTACCAGGGGAATTCGGCATACGCCTCGAGTATGATCTCTTTCTCGCCAAACAAGGCGAGACCCTCATCACCGGAGGGGTGCAAGAAGAGATTGTGACACTGTTTTGAAAGGAGGGGAGAGGCACGTCCTCTCCCCGGACGGCTTTACGCAGGCATCGCTTGAACGATGCGCTCCGCAATTTCGTGGGTCTGCATGCTTCTGACTTGCTGCGCCGAGAGCGGCAACATGTAGCACTCTGGTGGGAAAGTCACATGTTGCGCGAGGCGTGGGTCGCTGTAAGGGGCGTACAGATTTTGAATTATCATTGGCAAATTAGATGTCTTGATCAGAGCCTCCTGACAGCCTCGAAAATCTGGGCGTTGCATAACGGCTAAGACAAAAGCAGCCCTGAGTTTGTGTTTCATAAGCGCATCTTCTTTCAATGTAACCATAACGCGATGATAAGCAACGTCGCCTTCTTTTCCTTCGATATAAGCGCGTTGCGCTTTCTCAAGCCTTTTGCGCACTTTTTCCATACTCTGATTCATGTCTTTGATGTGCAAGTTGTGCTGAGCAAGTAGCGCACGGTAGATGTCGACTTCTTCAGGGGCTACGTGATGGCTAACATGCAAGACTCTTAACGACGCATTCAATGCATCAGGTGTTAAGAGCTGCACTTGACGGTGCTCATCTAGGCGCCTTTCTGCTTGCTGAGCTTGCTTATGATATTTTTGGCTGGTTTCATGGTTCTGCAGACATTTATACATCGCTATAACAGACGCTGCACCAGCTAATGCACTAGGCAGTACAATCACTGCGACCTGAACTCCAATGGAAGCAGTTTCAAGTGTAGCTAGCGTAGGCAGAAATGCAATGACGACAAATGTGCCTGCAACAGCCGCAAGCGCAATAATGGCGACAGGTACGACAATAGACATGACAGCGTAGTATCGTGATTGTTTTGCTGCCTCTGCAGGGTTGAGCGTGCGGATCTCTTCTAAGTTGCGTTGAGCAAATGCCAGCGATTGTGTTCTTACAGGTGCATCTGCCGCTTGTTGGGCTTGAGCTGGAGCTGGTGAGCCAGCTGTTAGAGTGACTGTTGCCATGATTTCCTCATGTTAAGGTTGTTATGCTTAGAAGGGCTAAGGGGCCCCTCCAAACGAAAGGTTATGCTCTGGGCATGGCTTGAACCATGCGCGCTGCGATCGCGTGGGTCGGCATCTCCTTTACCTGCTGCATAGAAAGTGGGAGGACAGGTCGCTCTGCAGAGAAAGTGACGTATTGCGCTTGGCGTGGGTCATTAAATGCGGCATAGAGCTGTTGAAAAGCTAGTGGAGATTGAGATACCCTGTAAAGGCCTTTACGCGTCCCAGAATAATCGGGTCGTTGCATGACAGCCAGCAAGAAGGCTGTTCTTAGTTTTTGGCGTAGTACCACGTCTTGCTGATTTAAAGCTCCCCAGCGTCTGAAATAGAGTTGGTATTCCGCGAACGGTGCTTCTTCACCTGTTCCGGATGCCAGAAGATAGATTCGCTGTGCAGCTTCTAACCTTCTGCGCAGCTTAGATTCTTCATCTTCAAGTGATCTTGCATTTAAATTGTAATTCGCAAGGAGAACTCGATAGAGTTCGGTCTCTTCTGGTGCAGCGTGCCTAGGAACTTGCAATGCACGTAAAGACGCGCTCAATGCACCGTGGGAGAGCGGTTGCACTTGGCGGTATTCTGTCAGGAGTTTTTCACCCTTTTCTACATTAGCACGGTTGAGATCACTTTTGGCTTTAATGAAGAGATAGGACAGAGCCGCTGAAAGGGTGGTTCCAAAGCACAGGGAGCCGATAGCAACAGAGCTCAATCCAAGGGTTGCGAGTTGCACACCAACAGAGGCCGTCTCGACAGCTGCTAAAGTTGGAATAAGCGCATGGATTGCAAAGAACACAGCAACCCCAGCAATAGCTAGAATAGCGATAGGCACGACGATCGATGCGACCTGAAAATAGACAGCGTATTTCTGCGACTTGGTTGGGTTGAGTGTGCTCATATCTTCAACGCAGCGCTGCGCAAAGGTCGTTTGAGGCACTTGGGCTGGTTGAGGATGAACCACAGCGGGAGCTGAAGCTGTGGCGGCTTGAGGGGTTTGTGCTACGGCCGTGGCCATAAAGCCTCCAGGTTTCAAAATAATGCCATGAGCATAAAAGAATCGAGATTATAAATCCACAGCCCACCTGTGGAGATTAATGCGGCAAATGTCTAACAATAAGCTGCTTAATAAAATATTTGAATTAAGAATTCGTTAAGTTCTTGCGATACTTCCAAAAGCTTCGCGCAGGCCAAAAGCGGTGACCAAGACAGCTCCACCCACAATGGCGACAGAAGGGATCAAAGAGACGAAAAACTGGATAGAAAGAAGGGGGCCAGATGTGAGGGCCAAGAAGAAGGCTCCTACGAGCGCAAAGATGCCCGCGGCAGCTGACAAAATCATGGAGGAGTGGGTGTAGCGATTGTCGTATCTATTGGAAGAGGGAGCCGTAGGCGTCTCGGGACGATCTGTCGATCCTGCTGGGGGCTGAGATGATGGGGCAATAGTCGCCATAGGACTCCTCCTTACATTATCTTAAGCTGTTTGCACGAGCGCTGGGCGGATGTGGGCAGCGAGCAGGGCAATACTTTGTGTAGCTACATCCCTTTCGGTTAAAGGCTGGGCGCGTGTGTTTTTGAAATTGACGAATGCGATCGTGCGGGGATCATTCCAGATCTGGTAGGCATCGCGGACTTCAGGTTGGAAATCGCTGAATCTGAATGCATCGTTGGCCGTTCCGCGGTAATTTGGAGCCTGCATGCCGGCCAAAAACATAGCGGCGCTAAATTTTTCTTTTAAAGCGATTTCCCGCTCTTGCCGCGCATTGTGGCGAGCGTTAAAAACCTCTTGCTCATTGCCGTTTTCAGCAAGAGTGCGCTGAGCAGCTTCTAAGCAAGCTTGTTGACGTTGCTGATGAAGGTTGGTGGTTTCTACAGAATAGCGGTAGAAGGCTAGTAAAGGCTTAAGGGGATCGATCTGTTGGGGCAGCGCAGCGACGGGGATTTGGAGCTCGCGCAGTGCTGTAGCCAGCTGCTCTGGAGTATAGCTTTGGATACTGTCGTAGTGGTGTCGTATCTTCTTGTATTTTTCAGCTTCGAGCTCTGTGCGCTGGGCATCTTCATAGAATGCATTCATGAATTCAGCGGCGGGAGGCGCTACGACCAAAATGCTTAAGATGCCAACCACGGGAAGGAGCACAGGATAATAGATACCCGATAAAATGAAAGCTGAGACACAGAGCACCAGGCTGCTGACAATGATCACGCGTGCGATGTTCGTGTAGAAAGCTGTATTTGCATCGAGTTCAGCAATATTTTGTAGGTCAATCCGTTCAACACAATGCTCTAAAAATTTTTTAGGGGGTTGTTGAGCTGGCGCTGCTTGAGGCGCGGCGAATGTGGGATGAGCGTTTAATGCAACTGGTGCCATAATTGACCTCCGTTATTTAATGCGGAAATAGCATAAGCAAATTAGTCTTTTTTAGATAGCTTAATCAGCAGTTTGTTGTGATATTAATTGGAGTGCGGCTTGTTGCATTTTCAAAAAAAGACTACGCAGCCCATTCGAGCGGCTAGGAGAAAGGATGTGGGGGATGCCCAGTTCCTCGAGAAAGAGGGGTGGGCAGGTGAGTAGCGTCTCAGGGGGCTGGCCGTCGTATGCTTGCAAGAGCAGCGCAGCTAACCCTTTGGAAATCAGCGCTTCAGAAAAGACGGTGCAGCGCATGCAGCCGCGGTCTAAAGACGCATCGAAGTACATTAAGTTTTGGCACCCTTTGACCACGCGCTCAGGTGTTTTGAGCTCAGCCGGAAAGGCGGGGAGGCTGCTTCCTATTTCAATAATTTTTTGATATTTAGCGTCAGGGGTGTGACAATCTTTAAAAAGATTCTTCACGGCCTCTTGGCTTTGCTCAAATGTTGTCATACGGGAGGCATTTTATTGCTTAGCGAGGTTCTGTGTCAATGGGAAGAAAGGCCTCTATAGCATTACGGACAGGAGTGTTAACAGGGCTGTATTTACGCTCGCTGAAAAATCGCTGCTTGTAATCCTTTGATTGTTTAGATTATACTTTTTGCTAGAAATGGAGTGCCAACGTAGCGATGTTCCTGGCGGGGCGCTCTTTAAGATCAATGAGGCAATTGCAAAACTGAAGCGACAGTGGAAAATCGAAGATTTTGAACCCCATTGCGTTAGGACAGGCCTTGCCTGTCCGATGCGTTGACGGCGGCCTACCCGAGAGGGTAGGCGAGGAGGCGCGGACGCGAGTGGGGGTCGAAAGGGCGGTTTTACACGTCGAAGAGTTTTGCAATTGGCTCCAATGACTATTAATGGGATATGCCGAAAGAAGACACAATCAAAGTTGATGGGACTGTTGAAGAATTGTTGCCCAATATGACGTTTCGAGTTGTTTTACAAAATGGAATGAGAGTCTTGGCGCACCTTTGTGGAAAGATGAGGATGCGCAACATTCGCGTGCTGGTCGGGGATGTGGTGACGGTCGAGATGTCGCCTTACGACTTGAGCAAAGCACGCATTATTTATCGCCAAAAGTAATTCAATAGAGCCAGTTGCAAAACTCGCTTGCCTTGGAAAAACCGATGATTTTGAGGCAGAGACATTCCGATATGACGAGACATACCCGAGTAGGGTAGGCGAGGAGTGGAGGGATGTCAGCCATGCTCAGCATGACGATCTGCCGCAAAAGGGCGGTTTTAACAGGGCAATGGAGTTTCGCAACTGGCTCAACAGCTGAAAAAATATCTACCTTTGACAAGAAGGTATTGATTTTATTTGCTTTAGTGCCTAGACTTTGGGGCTTTCGACTTAAAATGGCGAGTCTGCGACCTCCACCTTGCATTGAGGGTGGCGTGAATGTGCCCAGCCACCTTGGAGAACGAGAGTGGCATGAAGATGCCAGCCGACCTTAAGACGTTGGGGCTGGAGTAAATGCGCCCAGATAGCTCAGTGGTAGAGCATTTGCATGGTAAGCAAAAGGTCGTAGGTTCAATTCCTATTCTGGGCAAGAAAGAGTAAAGAACACTTATTTAAAAACACATTCTGGATCCTAACGGAGGATGGAATAATGGCAAAAGAAGCATTTCAAAGGAACAAGCCGCACGTCAACATCGGGACCATCGGTCACGTTGACCACGGCAAAACCTCACTGACAGCAGCGATCACGAAGACTCTCGCTCAGAAGGGTATGGCGAAATTTCGCGACTACGCCTCAATCGATAACACGCCTGAAGAAAAAGCGCGCGGAATCACGATCAACTCAACTCACGTCGAGTATGAAACAGACAAACGCCACTACGCTCACGTAGACTGCCCTGGTCACGCTGACTATGTTAAAAACATGATCACGGGTGCAGCGCAGATGGACGGAGCGATCCTCGTCGTGGCTGCAACAGACGGTGCGATGCCGCAAACAAAAGAGCACATCCTCCTCGCACGCCAAGTTGGCGTTCCTGCGATTGTTGTCTTCTTGAACAAGATGGACATGATCGGCCAGGGCGACGAAGAGCTCGTGGACTTAGTGGAGATGGAGCTGACAGAGCTGCTCGAAGCTAAAGGCTACAAAAACGTTCCGATCATTCGTGGTTCTGCTCTTAAAGCACTCGAGGGCGATCCAGAGTATACAAAAAAGATCTTAGAGTTGATGGAAGTTGTCGACGAGAAGATCCCAACTCCAGTACGTGAGACAGATAAGCCATTCTTGATGCCAATCGAGGACGTCTTCTCCATCTCTGGTCGTGGAACAGTAGCAACTGGCCGTGTTGAAAGAGGCCGTGTACGCACGAACGATAAACTGCAACTCGTCGGAATCCGTGAGACACGCGAAACTGTTGCGACAGGTCTTGAGATGTTCAACAAGGTGCTCGACGAAGCTCTTGCTGGCGAAAACGTCGGCGTTCTTCTGCGCGGTCTTGAGAAAAAAGATATCGACCGCGGAATGGTTCTCGCGGCTCCTGGAACATGCACTCCCCACACGAAGTTCAAAGGAACGATCTACGTTCTGACGAAAGAAGAGGGTGGACGCCATAAGCCATTTTTCACCGGCTATCGTCCTCAATTCTACTTCCGTACGACAGACGTGACGGGCACTGTCACTCTCCCAGAGGGTACAGAGATGGTGATGCCTGGAGATAACATCGAGCTCACAGCTGAACTAATCCATCCGATTGCGATGGAAGAGGGAATGCGCTTTGCGATTCGCGAAGGTGGCAGAACAATTGGTGCAGGAACGATTACAAAAATCCTGCAGTAATTGCTCCTGGCAAGTGAAGGCGAGCTTCTGATGAAGGGGCTCGTCCTTACTAATTTTTAGAGACTGTTGACGGATTTGGTTATTTTGATTTTTGATGGATTTTTTTACAGATTGCGATTCAATTCCGAAGGACATAGTTGATTAACTAGACCAAGGATATGTGAAAAAAGGCGCAAAAAGCAATTAACAAAGTCCGTTAACAGTCTCTTAGAGGGTGTTGGTATCGGCATCTTCGAACAGTGGCCTTTTTTGGGTGCGTAGCTCAGCTGGTAGAGCAGCGATCTCCAAAGTCGCTGGCCGGGGGTTCGAATCCCTCCGCACTCGATGTTAGCGACCTAGGCGATGGCTTGGGTTATTTATAAGGTGAAAAGCGTATTCAATATGTGTGCTATGGACGCAAAAGTAACTCCCTCCAGAATCTCTTCCGATGCTCCTGGTAAGCGTGGGGTAAAAAGGTGGAGATTTTTTGAATACGTTCAAGAATTGAAAGAAGAGCTTGCGAAGGTTAATTGGACGACCAAAGAGGAGATCCAGCTATCGACGAAGGTCGTGGTTGGTTCAACGTTCATTTTTGGCCTTGGCATCTATTTGATGGATTTAGTGATTAAAGGTTGTTTAGACTCCGTCGCACTATTCGTGCGACTTATTTTCGGGTGACATTGCATGCATAAATGGTACGTCGTCCAGGTAGTCTCTGGTCAAGAGAAAAAAGTAAAGAAGGCGATCGAAGAGAATCGCGATTCCAAGGGGATGAGCGAGCTCGTGGATTCAGTCCTTGTGCCGACAGAAAATGTCGCTGAGGTCAAGAAGGGTCAGCATCGCATCAGTGAAAAGAAGATTTGGCCTGGATATCTCCTGGTAAAAATGATTCTCACGGATGACTCTTGGATGTTTGTGCGCGAAACAAATGGAGTCCTCGGATTCCTCGGTGGCGAAAAGCCCAACCCGCTCGCGCAGCAAGAGGTCGATGAGATTTTAAAGGACTTAGAAGAGAAGAAGAAGGGTGTTGTTCAAAAGCACAACATTCAAGCGAGCGATCGCGTCAAAATTACAGATGGTGTGTTTGTGAACTTCATTGGAACTGTGACTGAAGTTTTCCACGAGAAGGGGCGCCTGAGTGTGCTTGTCTCCATCTTCGGGCGTGAGACGCGTGTGGATGATCTTGAATTCTGGCAAGTAGAACAAGTGTCTTCAGAAACTGAAGTTGTTTAATTTAAGTATCTTATAAGGAAAGGCGATGGCGAAAAAACTTATAAAAGTAATCAAGTTGCAAATTCCGGCAGGGAAAGCCAACCCCGCTCCTCCGATCGGTCCTGCGCTCGGGGGCGCCGGCGTCAATATCATGGCGTTCTGCAAGGAATTCAATGCAAAAACGCAAGACAGGGCTGGAGATATTCTTCCAGTCGAGATCTCTGTCTTTGCGGATAAAACATTTACCTTTGTTACAAAGCAACCTCCTGTCTCACGCATGATCCTCAAAGAGGCCGGCATTGAGTCAGGATCTAAGGTGCCTAACCGTGACAAAGTGGGTAAGCTCACCAAAACTCAGGTGAGAAAAATTGTAAAAAACAAACTCTCTGATATGCGCGTTAACTCTGAAGATGCAGCGATGCGTCTTGTAGCAGGAACTGCGCGTTCTATGGGAGTGGATATTATCGAAGGTTAATAATGCGTCGAAGCAAAAGATTTCGGGAGATAGATAAGTTAGTTGTAGAGGGTAAAACCTATACGCTAGGCGAAGCTATCGAAATTTTAAAAAAATGTCCGCCGGTGAAGTTTGACCAATCGGTGGAAGTGTCGCTTAAAACAGGCGTCGACGTCCAGAAGTCAGATCAGCAAGTGCGTGGAACTGTCTCCCTACCGAATGGAACAGGCAAACGCATCATTCTCGTTGTTTTCGCTAGAGGGGATAAGATTAAAGAAGCCCTAGATGCGGGAGCTGATTACGCTGGAAATGAAGAGCTTTTTGAAAAGATCAAAGCTGGTTGGACCGATTTTAACGCAGTGATTGCCACACCCGACATGATGCGGGATGTGGGTAAGCTGGGTAAGATCTTAGGTCCTCGAGGTTTGATGCCTACTCCAAAAGCGGGAAATGTGACCAATGATGTGAGCAAAGCAATCGCAGAGGTGAAAGCGGGTAAGATTGAGTTTAAGAGCGATAAGCACGGCGTGGTGAATAGCCTTGTCGGTAAACTCTCTTTCCAAACGGAGAAACTGCTTGAGAACATTAGCGTGTTCATGAGCGCTGTCCTGCGGGCAAAACCGCCTACAGCTAAAGGGGTTTATCTCAAATCGCTGGCGCTTGCTTCTACGATGGGCCCAGGTCTGAAAATCGATCTGTCCTCCATTGCAGAACTGCAAACGGACAAGGAGTAAGCAATGAGACCAGAAAAGCAGCTACTTTTGAACGAAATTAAGCAGAAAATTGAAGGCTCGAAAGCGCTTGTTTTTGCAAGCTACCGCAAACTTGAGCCAAACCTTGCCTCTGCATTTCGCCTCAACTTGGCGAAAACAGGTGGCTCTCTTGAAGTTGTCAAGAAGAGGGTTTTGCTCAAAGCCGCTGAGGTGGCAGGGCTTAAAATTGATGCTGACCTGCTAGGTGGACACATTGCTGTCATCTTTGCAGATCAAGATCCCATTCAAACGACGAAAACGATTTACAAGTTTTGTCAAGAGAATGAAGAAATTTTAAACGTTTTAGGTGGAAGATTTGAAGGAGCGCTTTGTTCTGCTAGTGATGTAGAGCAGGTCTCCAAGCTGCCAAGCAAAGACGAAATGCGCTCGCAACTGCTTGCGACCCTCGAAGCACCGCTCTCGCAAACGCTGGCGGTCATCGAAGCTTTGCTAGCATCGCCGCTCCACTGCTTAGAAAACAAAAGTCAACAAAGCAATTTATAAAAAAGAAGAGGTATAACCGTGGCAACTCAACAACACAGCATTGAACAAATCGTTGAAATCTTGAGCCAGCTCAGCGTACTCGACATGTCGAAATTGAAGACGTCGCTAGAAGACAAGTGGGGCGTGAAAGCCGCTGCCGCTGCTCCTATGATGATGGCTGCCGCTCCAGCAGCAGCAGCAGCGCCTGCCGCTGAATCAACAGAGTTCAAAGTCACACTCGAAGCGTCTCCAGACGACAAAAAAATCGGAGTGATTAAAGCGGTGCGCGAGATCACACAGCTCGGCTTGAAAGAAGCGAAAGAGATGGTAGAAGGTGCTCCAAAAGTGCTCAAAGAGACAGCTCCAAAAGCAGAAGCGGATGAGATCGCTAAGAAGATCACAGCTGCTGGTGGAAAAGTCACTTTGAAAGGGCTTTAATCCCAGTTTTGAATTTTTTTTTGAGCAGAAGCCTCTGTTTTGTAGGCTTCTGCTCCTTGTTTTTGTGTGTTTTTTTTCGACTTTGCACATCTTTATGATGGCGGAGTCTAGTGACTTGGGGGACTACCTAGCCTTTCCTGCTGCTGCAGGGGTGGATAGTTAGCCTCCCAAGTCAGAGTCTCATCAAGTAAAAGCTTAAGAGCTAGGAGTCGTTTCAATGTTAAAAAGGCCGCCGCAGAGGGTGAGTTTTAGAGGGAAGGAAGAGATCATCGATCTTCCGAATCTCATTGAAATTCAGATCAAGTCCTACAACGAATTTCTTCAAGCAGATAAACTGCCGCACGAACGCGAGAACGTAGGGTTGCAAGAAGTCTTCAATGAGATTTTCCCCATTAAATCGTACGACGAGAAGACGATTCTTGAGTACCTATCCTACAACCTAGGTGTTCCCAAATATCCACCTGAAGAGTGTATTAGGCGCGGCATCACTTTTAACGTGACTCTGAAAGTCAAATTCCGATTGACGGATGAAACCGGCATTAAGGAAGAGGAAGTCTACATGGGGACGATCCCTGTGATGACGGAAAAGGGGACTTTTATCATCAACGGCGCAGAGCGCGTGATTGTTTCCCAGCTTCACAGATCTCCTGGTATCTCCTTTGAGGAAGATCGCCATGCGAAAGGTTCTGTAATCTACTCTTTCCGCATCATCCCTTACCGCGGAAGCTGGTTAGAGGGTGCTTTCGATACGAGCGATTTAATCTACATCTACATCGACAGAAAGAAGCGCCGTCGCAAGATTTTAGCGACCGCCTTCATTCGTACGCTCGGTTACTCTACTGATGCTGATATTATCGAAGAGTTTTTCAGCACGATTCGCGTGAAGATCCGCTCTGATAAAGATTTCCCAAAACTCGTGGGTAAGATCCTGGCTGAAAACGTGGCCGATGAGCAAAACGGCGTGGTCTTTGGAAAAGCTGGCGAGAAGTTGACGACTGCCATGCTCAAGCGGATGCTCGATGCGGGAGTCCAAGCTGTGCGTGTGGCTGAAGATGCTGATGAGTCGAGCCCGATCATTAAAATGCTAGCGAAGGACCCTACGGATTCTTACGAATCTGCGCTGAAGGATTTCTACCGCAAGATTCGCCCAGGCGAACCAGCGACCCTTTCCAATGCGCGTTCTGCGATCATGCGCCTTTTCTTCGACCCAAAACGCTACAACCTCGGCCGCGTCGGCCGCTACAAGCTCAACCGCAAACTCGGACTAGAAACATCTGATGATGAGTTGGGCATTGTCACACTGCGCAAAGAGGATGTGATTGGAGCTGTTAAGTACCTCATCCGCCTCAAAAAAGGGGACGAGGCTGCGATGGTCGACGACATCGATCACCTTGGCAACCGCCGCGTGCGCTCTGTGGGAGAGCTCATCCAAAACCAGTGCCGTATCGGCCTGGCGCGCATGGAAAAGATCATTAAAGAGCGGATGAACCTGTTCGACTTCACAGCCGATACGCTGACTCCTGGAAAAGTGGTTTCAGCAAAGGGCCTCGCAGGTGTGTTGAAGGATTTCTTCGGCAGATCGCAGCTCTCGCAATTCATGGATCAGACCAACCCTGTGGCTGAACTGACGCACAAGCGCCGCCTCTCCTCTCTTGGGCCTGGCGGGTTGAACCGCGACCGCGCGGGCTTTGAAGTGCGCGACGTACATCCAAGCCACTACGGAAGGATCTGTCCGATCGAAACACCTGAAGGTCCAAACATCGGTTTGATCACTTCCCTCTCTTGCTACGCTAAAATCAACGAGTTTGGCTTCATCGAAACGCCTTACCGCATTGTGCGCGAGGGGATTGTGACCGATGAGATCGAGTACATGACCGCCGATCAAGAGGAAAATTGCATTATTGCACAAGCTTCGGCACCGCTAGATGACCACAACATGTTTGTCGAGTCGCTCTGCTGGGCGAACCACAAAGGGGAATCGCTGAAGATCGAGACGAGCAAGGTGACGCATATGGACGTCTCCTCCAAGCAACTCGTTTCGATTGTGACGGGATTGATCCCTTTCCTTGAGCATGATGATGCGAACCGCGCTTTGATGGGATCGAACATGCAACGCCAAGCTGTGCCACTGCTCAAAACCGATGCACCGATTGTCGGTACGGGGCTAGAGCTGCGCGCTGCGCGTGACTCTGGAGCGGCAATGGTCGCTGAAGAGGATGGAACGGTGGAGTTTGTCGATGGCTTTAAGATTGTCATCGCCGCGAAAGCCAACCCGCTCAACAAGCACACATATACTCTCAAGAAGTTCATGCGCTCTAACGCCGGTACCTGCATCAACCAAACGCCGCTTTGCAACGTCGGGGATGTGGTTAAAGCAGGCGATGTCCTGGCCGATGGTCCAGCTACGGATAAAGGGGAAACAGCGCTCGGTAAAAACGTGCTCGTGGCATTCATGCCCTGGTGTGGTTACAACTACGAAGATGCGATCATCATCTCTGAAAAGCTGATCCGCGAAGATGCTTACACTTCGATCTATCTCGAAGAATTTGAGCTGACCGCGCGCGACACAAAGCTGGGCAAGGAAGAGATCACACGCGATATCCCGAACGTCTCAGAAGAGGCCCTGGCCAATCTGGGAGAGGATGGGATCATCCGCATTGGCGCAGAGGTGAAGCCTGGCGATATTCTCGTCGGCAAAATCACGCCTAAGTCGGAGACAGAACTTGCGCCTGAAGAGCGGTTGCTTCGAGCTATTTTCGGTGAGAAAGCTGCCGATGTTAAAGATGCGTCTTTGACAGCGCCTCCAGGCACAGAAGGTGTGGTCATGGATGTGAAAGTCTTTTCACGTCGCGACCGCCTATCTAAGACGGATGATGAACTCGTTGAAGAGGCTTCGCGCATTAAAGACATCCATCAAGATTTCAAAACTAAGGAAGCAGAGCTGCTAATCGAGTTTCATGAGAAGCTCGGCGCCTTCATGCTTGGCGAGGTTGCTGCGTCACCGATCCTCCACCGCAAGACTGGGGATGTGATCATAAAAGACGGCGAAGCGATCACGCAAGAGATGCTCGAGTTGCTCGAATCTGAGAAGCCAGAAGATCTCATCATGCCTGATACTGAGATGTTCAATAACCTCAGAACGATCATGCGCGAGTACGATGTGGCGCTGCAGACCTTGCAGACTATCCATAAGACAGAAGTGGAGTTCACACGTAAAGGGGATATCGAACTCGACCCTGGTGTGATCCGCCAAGTCAAAGTCTACGTCGCTTCTAAGCGCAAACTTCAAGTCGGGGATAAGATGGCGGGACGCCACGGAAACAAAGGGGTCGTCTCGAATCTCGTGCCTGAACAGGATATGCCTTATCTCAATAGCGGCCAGACGATCGAAATGATCCTCAACCCACTGGGCGTACCTTCCAGGATGAACATGGGACAGCTTTTAGAGACCCACCTTGGCTATGCTGCTAGAAAAGCGGGCATCTATGTCAAGAGCCCGGTCTTCGAGGGCTTTCCTGAGTCGCGCATTTGGGAAATGATGAAAGAACTCGGCCTACCTGTCGATGGCAAATTCCATCTCTACGATGGGCGCTCAGGTGAGCGTTTTGACAATCGGGTGGTCGTAGGCTACATCTACATGCTCAAGCTCAGTCACCTTGTGGCCGACAAGATCCACGCGCGCTCTATCGGGCCTTATTCTCTCGTCACGCAACAACCTCTGGGCGGCAAAGCCCAAATGGGGGGACAGCGCTTCGGGGAGATGGAGGTATGGGCGCTGGAGGCTTATGGCGCAGCGAACCTGCTCCAGGAGATGCTCACCGTGAAATCGGATGACGTCGCCGGCCGTACGCGCATTTACGAATCGATCGTGAAAGGCGAGAATATTTTATCCGCGGGTACCCCAGAATCCTTCAACGTTCTCGTTAAGGAGATGCAGGGACTTTGTTTAGATGTGCGCCCAGAGAGCGCTATTGGGGAAGAATAAATTTAGGGAGATACTTCATGGCAGAACAGGAAGATTTGAAGGGTACTCACTTCGATAAACTGACCATTAAAATTGCATCGGAAGATGTGATGCGCAATGAATGGTCTCGCGGTGAGATTAAAAAACCTGAGACAATCAACTATCGCACATTCAAGCCTGAGAAAGGGGGCTTGTTCTGTGAGAAGATCTTTGGTCCGACTCGCGATTGGGAATGCGCTTGCGGTAAATATAAGAAGATCAAGCACAAAGGGATCGTTTGCGATCGTTGCGGCGTGGAAGTGACCATGTCCAAAGTGCGTCGTGAGCGTATGGCGCATATTGAGCTCGCTGTACCCGTTGTGCATATCTGGTTTTTCAAAACGATGCCCTCGCGCATTGGCAATATCCTCGGCATGTCCTCAGCAGATCTTGAGCGCGTGATTTATTACGAAGAGTACGTAGTGATTGACCCAGGCCGCTCGACGCTTGAGAGAAAGCAGCTCTTAACGGACATTGAATACCGTGAAGCTCAAGAGAAATGGGGCTCTGACGCGTTTGTAGCCCGCATGGGTGGAGAAGCGGTGCGCGATCTTCTTGAGAAAGAGGATCTGACTCTGCTCGTATCTGACCTCAAAGAAAAGTTGCGCAAAACTAAATCGATGCAAGCTCGTATGAAGCTGGCGAAGCGTCTTAAGATCGTTGAGAGCTTTACAAACTCCCCGAATCGTCCTGACTGGATGGTCTTAGCGTGCGTGCCAGTGATCCCGCCCGATTTGCGGCCTTTAGTGCCTCTTGACGGCGGACGTTTTGCAACCTCCGATCTGAACGACCTCTATCGCCGCGTGATCAATCGCAACAACCGTTTGAAAGCGATTTTGAAGCTCAAAACGCCTGATGTGATTGTGCGCAATGAAAAGCGCATGCTGCAAGAAGCGGTGGATGCGCTCTTTGACAACGGCCGCCATGGCCACCCTGTCATGGGAGCGGGCAACCGTCCTCTGAAATCACTCTCCGAGATGCTCAAGGGCAAGCAAGGGCGCTTCCGCCAAAACTTGCTCGGTAAACGCGTCGACTACTCGGGCCGCTCTGTGATTATCGTCGGGCCTGAACTGCGCTTCAATCAGTGCGGTCTGCCTAAGCAGATGGCGCTTGAGCTTTTCGAGCCTTTCATCGTTAAGCGCTTGAAAGATCTCGGCTATGTTTACACGATTCGCTCTGCCAAGAAGATGATTCAGAGGCAAGCCCCAGAGGTGTGGGACGTGCTAGAAGAGATCATCAAAGGGCACCCTGTGCTGCTCAACCGTGCGCCAACGCTGCACCGTTTGGGTATCCAGGCGTTCGAGCCAGTGCTCATCGAGGGTAAAGCGATCCGTATCCATCCGCTCGTCTGTACGGCGTTTAACGCCGACTTTGACGGTGACCAGATGGCGGTACACGTACCTCTCTCGATCGAAGCACAGCTTGAGGCGAAACTGCTCATGATGGCTCCTGATAACATCTTCTTGCCCTCTTCTGGAAAGCCATCGGCTGTTCCGACGCAGGATATGATCTTGGGACTCTACTACCTCATGCTCGATCCGATTTACCATCCTGAGGAGCACGGGCAGAAAGTTAAAATCTTCGGCAATATGGAAGAGGTGCTTATGGCACTTTCCAGCGCTGGCAGTTATAACTGGGCTGAGGAGCGTGGCAAACCAGGCCGTCGCGATGAACTCGGACGGGGCCTGCGCATCCATGAGAAGATCAAACTGCGCTTAGATAGCGGTATCATCGAAACCACGCCTGGCCGCGTGCTCTTTAACACGATTGTGCCTAAAGAGCTCGGCTTCCAAAACTACTCTCTGCGCAAGAAGAAGATGAGTGAGCTCGTGCTCGCTTGCTACAAACGCGTAGGGCTAGAGGGCACTGTGCGCTTCTTAGATAAGCTGAAAAACCTCGGCTTCGCAGAAGCGACCAAAGCCGCCCTCTCGATGGGTGTTTGCGACGTACGCGTACCTCCAAATAAACAGAAAATCCTCGATCAAGCGCATAAGCGCGTCGAAGTGGTGATGAAGCAATACGAAGATGGTATCATCACCGATGGTGAGCGCCATTCCAAGATCATCAGCATTTGGACAGAGGTTTCCGATCTTCTCTCTGAAGAGCTCTTTAAGCTCATCGCAGAGCTCAAGAACGGCGAACTCAACCCGCTGTGGCTCATGATGGATTCTGGAGCGCGCGGTAACCGCTCTCAGGTGAAACAGCTTGGTGGACTCCGCGGCTTGATGGCCAAGCCATCAGGCGAGATCTTGGAATCGCCGATCACGGCGAACTTCCGCGAGGGCCTCAGCGTTCTCGAGTACTTCATCTCCTCTCACGGTGCCCGCAAGGGTCTGGCCGATACAGCGCTTAAAACCGCTGACTCGGGTTACTTGACACGCCGCCTTGTCGACGTTGCGCAAGACGTGATTGTCGCTGAAGAAGATTGCGGCACGCTCAACGGGATCGACGTCTCTCCGATTAAGCAAGGGCAAGAGGAACTCCTCCCGCTCAAAGACCGCATCTACGGACGCACGGTTTGCGACGATGTCTTCCAGCCTGGCGACAGCACAAAAGTGCTTGCTCGTGCTGGGGACCTGCTCACAGTAGCGCAAGCTGAAGCGATCGACGATGCTGGTATTGAAAGCTTGCGTATCCGCTCCACACTGACGTGTGAAGCGCGTCGCGGCATCTGTGCCAAGTGTTACGGCATTAACCTCGCCAACGGTCTCCTCGTGGGTACCGGCGAAGCGGTGGGTATCATCGCAGCGCAGTCGATCGGTGAACCTGGAACACAGCTCACGATGAGAACGTTCCACACGGGTGGTATCGCTTCGGCATCGCTCAGCCCAGAGCTCCTTGCTGAACACGACGGCGTGCTCGTCTACATGGGGCTACGCACTGTGCAGAATGAGGAAGGCAACTGGCTGGCACTCAACAAAAATGGAACACTCCACATCGTGCGCGACGAGGGTCGCTCCATGGATGAGTGCAAAAAGCTCCTCAGCACCAAATCGCTAGAGCCATTGCAAACATTCACAGTGGAGCTTGGAACGCATATCCTGCTCACAGATGGCGCGAAGGTCAAGAAGAAGATCAAAGTCGGCTTCTGGGAACAGCATAACATTCCAATCATTTGCGAACGCCCAGGCTACGTCAAGTATGAGGATCTCGTCGAAGGGATCTCTACGCAGCGCGAGGTTAACAAGCAAACAGGTCAAGCTGAACTGATCGTTAAACAACACCGCGGTGAGCTCCACCCTCAGATCGTCATCTACGCAGATGCTGAATATTCTGAGCTGGTAGGAACCTACGCCATCCCTTCTGGAGCGTATATCTCTGTACAAGAGGGGCAATACGTCTCTGCCGGGATGCTCCTGGCGCGTCTGCCACGCGGTGCGATCAAGACAAAGGATATCGTCGGCGGTCTCCCACGCGTTGCTGAGCTTTGCGAAGCGCGCAAGCCCAAAGATGCGGCTGAAATTGCGAAGATCGACGGTATGGTTGACTTCCGCGGCGTGCAAAAGAACAAACGCATCGTCGTTGTGCGCGATGAAGACTCGGGGATGGAAGAGGAACACCTCATTCCGCTCACGAAGCACTTGATCGTTCAACGCGGCGACTTTGTGATTAAAGGACAGCAGCTGACCGATGGACTCGTGGTTCCACAAGAGATCCTCGATATCTGCGGTGTGCGCGAGCTACAAAGATACCTGGTCAACCAAGTGCAAGAGGTTTACCGCTTGCAAGGGGTCGATATCAACGACAAGCACATCGAGATCGTTGTGCGCCAGATGCTCCAGAAAGTACGCGTCACCGATCCAGGCGACACCACTTTCCTCTATGGGGAAGATGTGGATAAGAAGCATTTCCACAACACCAACCGCAAGACGATCGAAGAGGGTGGACGCCCTGCACAAGCAGCGCCCGTTCTGCTTGGAATCACCAAGGCCTCGTTGGGAACAGATTCGTTCACCTCGGCGGCCTCTTTCCAAGAGACCACACGCGTCTTAACCGACGCAGCTTGCGAAGGTAAAACCGACTACTTGCTCGACTTCAAATCCAATATCATCATGGGACACTTGATCCCAGGCGGAACTGGCTTTGAAGAGTACAGAAAACGCGTACTGAAGTTCCTCGATGACGAAAGCGTCGATGAGTTGATGTTCGCCTTCACTGAATAAGGTAAAGCCAGTTGCAAACTCGCTTGCGCTGGAAAAACCGATGATTTTGAGGCAGAGACATTCCGATATGACGAGACATACCCGGGTAGGGTAGGCGAGGAGTGGAGGGATGTCAGCCATGCTCAGCATGGCGATCTGCCGCAAAAGGGCGGTTTTAACAGGGCAATGAAGTTTTGTAACTGGCTTAGTAGTATGACTCGATAAGATAAAGCCGCTTCCTCTGAAGCGGCTTTTTTATTTTTAACAGCTTCTAAGCAAAGAGCTTGTCGACCCAATCGCGATGCGGCTGTGTGGAAGCTTCATACAGATCGTGGCAAAAGTCCAGAGAGGTTGAAGTGCTGCCAACCTTACTATCTGGCTGAATCTGACTGCCGACCTGCATCAGAAATTTCGCAGCGTTCACAAGGAAGCTTCGCGCACAACCTGCATGGCTAGCAGAAGGGGCTTTCGCTGTGGCAACTAAGCTCGTCACGCGCGCGCTGAAAAGGCGCAGAAAAAGCGCTGTTCCAATACGCTGCTGTGCTGAGTTTGCGGTATCTGGAAATTTGGCCACTACGATATCGCGTAAAACTTTCAAGAAGGTGCGATATTCTCCTGGAATAGGCTGTGCAAAGATATGCTGTACCGCCACCAATTTTGTGGACACAAATTTGCGCTTAAATATTTTCTCATAGAGCAGACAATCCCGTTCGCATCGTCTCCGCGAGCTGCTTAGGGCTCACTCGCGATGTCTTCACTGCGCTTA
>Ga0247727_10006558_pt1 | contig 22822 bp, 19 predicted proteins | sample WisWelCaveWW1625_FD_202498 | JGI IMG/M metagenome (GOLD analysis project Ga0247727, IMG submission 202498) | Biofilm microbial communities from Wishing Well Cave, Virginia, United States - WW16-25 | ecosystem: Environmental > Aquatic > Deep subsurface > Groundwater > Cave microbial mat | place...
CGATGAAGATAACTGATTCGAAAGGAATTATAATCTGCGGCGCGAACCCTCCGGTTAGCAATGTCAGCATGACATGGAGTGCACAATGCTTCCTTCCAGCTAATGCTTATGGAGGAGTGTACATTGTTTCTGCACAACAGATTGTCCATAAGACGGCTACAAGATTCACGGTTGTAGGTGCAACTGGAGGAACTGGCGGTACTGGAGGAACAGAGGAAGGAGGAGAGGATCCAGGTAACCTGAAACTTTCAACAGATAAACCTAGTTACAGATCGGGTGAAACTGTCAAGATAACCTTGTCTGGTGCAAGGGCAAAGTCGATAGTGCAGATAATAATTGTTGGACCAAGCGGCCCACCTCTGGATGCAAAGCAGGTAACAACTGATGCAAACGGAGTATTGATTTACGACTTTCCGCTTGTTGCTGCACAGCAGGGAACGTACAAGATATCAGGAAAGCAGGATAAATTCGTGGTAAGAGCTACGTTTGAGGTCACTGTCTAAAGGATATGGTATAGATGGGGCAAGAAGAGCAGGAGAGAAGGCAGGCAGAGGCAATAGGCGCGCTCAAAGAATTCCGTGAGCGGTTTAACAAGGAATCTGACACAATTACAACGGCATACAAGTGGCGGGAGTCCGTTGAACCTCTGCAGTCTATACTAAGAAAGTACAAGGATGTTATGCCTGCGGAAACTTGGCAGAGACTGCAAAATGCCTGCAAGCTTATGGATGAAACCCGCGGGGGAATAAATGCAGCTTCCGACATTGTGAACGTTGAGATAGAGAAGGCTATCAAGGTCTTACAGATCAAGTTCAAGACCAAAAGGAGTTCTAAATCTGCAGTCATTGGTGGGATCATAGCTGCCATAATCATTATAGGCATACTTGCTTACATTAATCTAGCAGCCTTTCCTGTTGCCATCCGAAACAATGGATGCGATCCTATCGTTATTCCGGTTACGGCCCCTGCATGGGCAATTATTTTCGGATTAGATCTACCGAAGGAGCCAATCCCTTCAGGGCAGAGCGCAATGGCCAAGTTCCCTCCTTCAACTGTGCTGGTAGATGCTACAAGCAAGGAAACCATCAAGATGAGTATGATTGGCGTGGATGTGAAATTTGAAAGACCGAGCAATGTCAATAGTGTAAAGATTGATGGTCAGGAAGTATTGGATCAAAGCAAGACCTTTGACCTTAGGGAATCTGTTATCCCTGAAGAGCAAAAGTCACATGAACTTGTCATAGCCTGTAGCCAAGGGTAAATGAATTCTTGAAGAACGGTAATGAAAGAACGATTCTATGGTTTTTCTCTCCTGCTTGAAATAACCTAGGGGGGGCTATTTAAAGAAAGTATAATAACATCGGATCTGTAAAGTTGCAGTCGCGTTTTTGGAAAATCTCCATGTGAAGATAATTTCCGATTAGGATATTCAGTATTATCAAAGCTTTTGTACTATAAGATTTAGGATATGTATTTGGACTGGATGGGGTTTGCTTATAAAGAGTCGAATGAAATGTGATGGCCCTAAGTTTCTGTCTTATTACCTTTTTCCCGCTAATCGGGGACAAGATGTTACAAGTGATGTGAACATCTTTACTGTTCTTTCATGCACTCAGGCAGTCTTCCGTGCTTCTGGCGATACTCGTTAAGAAGTTTTTCTTTCATTTCGCTATGATTATTTATAGTCATGTAATGAAATCTCTTGGCCTTGCTGATGCATGGATGCGAGAGTGATTCAAGCAAGCTTTGTCTCAGATTTGCACTGCCTCCAATGTATAGGATCTTCATGGCAGCGTGCATCGCATAAACTCCAGACAGTTCAGGGACAGCTTCAATATGAGTTCGATCAAAATCAATCCATTCTGACCAAGATACTTCGCTCATATGTTCTATCGCTTATTTTTTCCTATTCATAAGGATTTTTTTGCTTACAAACATACCGAGCGGGAGGTGCCTGAAGCTTTATATCGAAAATTAACCTAAAGTCGCGTGATGAGAATCATAAATGCTATGCCCGGCATGGGCACGGCCATGAATGAGGCCGAAGTTGACAGATTCCTTGAAAGCAAGCTAAACGTCCAGTTGGCCACTATTGATGAAACGGGCGAACCCAACATTCAGCCTCTCTGGTTCTACTATGACAAGGGTAGCGAAAAGCTCTACATCATGACCCGCAAGATGTCTAAGAAAGTTCAGAATATTCGCAAGAAGCCGAGCATCTACTTTTCTATTGACGACGAGAATTTTCCATACAAAGGTGTCAAAGGCAAAGGGACGATAAACATATCGGAAGAGCCAAAGAAAATAATGCCAATCATAGAGAAGATAAATTTGAAGTATCTAGGCACACTAGAACACCCATTGGCGAAATTTATCATGGAGAACACAGAGAATGGCAACGAAATTCTTCTCGAAATAAGCCCAAAGTTCTTTTCTACTTGGGATTTCAGCAAGATGTAGAGCGAACGAAACTCGGTTCTGTTGGTAGTTGTACGTGCTTTTCATGTTGGCGATACGTTTGACCAGTTCTGCTCATAGCTATGCGTATAGATCTCAATTATGTTTCCGAAAGGATCCTCGCAGAAACATATTCTCCTTCCACTTCCCGGCACCAGCTCGAATATATCACTTCTCTGCCTACCACCAGACGAAGCTATCTGTTTTACAAGCTCTTCGATATTAGGATCCGTTACGGCGATATGAAAGAAACCGTTCTTCCAGTAATCAAAATTATTCTTCCGCAGCTCGGCTTTTGGCTCCACGAACTGGAAGATTTCAAAACCAACCCCATTGGCAGAGCTCATGTGGCACAGCAACATCTTCTTCATTCTTGGGCCAAAAATACTGCTTGCTACTTTCGCAATATGGCTGTTAGATGGTTCGGTTGAAATTTCTATTGGTCCCATCAGGAGTGTAAAGCCCATTACATCTCTATACCACCTTAGCGCCAGATTTATGTCAGTTACTGATACTGCAATGTGATTCATTGATTTAGACATCTTTCAACTTTCCCGCCACTACTTGAGCCATGGATTTTTGTATTTAAGGATGATCGAACCGTTGCGTTTTGGGCTAGGTTGTAAAACCATAATAGAATATAATGATAGTATCAATATCCAAAGATAACATTCACTATTCATCCCTTACTCTTAGCTTCTGCATCTGCTTCCTTTATTTCATGGTAACACTTGTTGCAGTACCACTTCATGTTGTATGGTTTCAAATCTAGATAGTCAAAGAGTCTATTACACTTAGAGCAGTAGTCATAGTCATTCAATGCTACCGCTTCGCCATGTCAAGCATGTACGCATAAACGGTCTGCTATGATATTAACAAAGCTGCACCAATTTTGCGCATTACTCAATACGAAATTGTAGATTCTCCTAATTCTTGACACTGGAAATACCTTATTTGTTCCTAATTTTCTCACGATTCTTGTCATCAGATCCATAATGAAATGTGATTTTTCTCACAATTCTTGTCACCGCCCTACATTACAAGCCCAGCGGTTCGAATCCCGCTGAACACGGTCGGGTTTTCACGTGGCTAATCACATGGAAAATTGAAGGGTTAATTAATACGTAAACCTGTTATCGTAATAGTGCTCTAATCATTCAACTTCAGATTCTAGAATATCAGTTGATCTGACTAAACCACGTTTCATTCGAACCAACAAGAAACCAAGACCCAAATCATAACGGCTGCGGCTTTGTCAAGAAGCGGTTATAGTACTTAACCATGCTCAAGAAGTACGAACAATCTTTAACCGTAGCTAGATATTCAACTAAATTTTATAATTGTGTCTGGCTCTGAGCCCTTATACCATTTATGATATCATTCGAAATGAAGAATTTATCTATTGACAGGGCTCCACATGAAAAATCATACATCCCGCTCAGGGCTTAATGTTGTCAAAGTTTTATTTTGGCCTCAATTTGCAGTGATAGGGATTCAGCCTCGAAGACATTATGCACGTCTGAGGATTTAAATAAATTCTACAGATGTTAGTTACTCTATGAACCCACAACGTAGGAAGGCTCAAATCCCACACAAACTTTTTGCAGAATACTATTTGCCCTCCTTGCAACCATGGCAGTATGCCCCAGCATGTAATATTCCAATCAGTTCTCCGGTACTTGCGTCAGCATAGTACTGATCTGACTGTGGCGATGGCGGCCCGAAGAGAATCCAAACGAACCTATCGACAACTTTGCCTGAGATATATTCCGACTCGCTGAAAACAATTGGACCATATTGCCCCTCATAAAATATGACTGAATCTTCCTTTTCAATAAATGTCCCCGAATATGGATCGGCTTGATAGACCATGAATCGTAATAATCCTTCGCTTAGTGTGCCATTATATTCTAAAAATCCAAACTCTGGATCAATACCAGATGACTCAATGTATGGATATCGCGTTGCAAGTAATTTGATCATCTCTTCTTTTGTCATGAACTGTTGCGTCTTTATTACTTGATCCGAATGTAACAGAATTGGCAGAAATGCCAACGTACTCAAAGCAATAGCGATGGGGCTTCCAATTAGAATCCATAGGGTTTGCTTTTGCATCAATCATATAACCATGTTCATGTATTTTAGCCGATTGCGCCGTGTTTGAATTCCAAACAGTCTCTGAAGTGGATTCGATATTAATAGAGAGTACGGCATTGCTTATTCTATCTACTTCAGCTTCGATTATCTTCTGTCCGCTTAATGTCTCCTTGTAGCCGTTTGTAAAATTGCCCTCCAGAGGCTCCACAGTCCTATATTCACGAGTAATTATCGTCCAGAGATCTATATTGTTATCAAGCATATGATAATGTGGCGCATAACTAATCGAACTATCAATTATCTTTTTTACTTCTGGATGTGATAAGACCACCGCTAGTGTGGCATCTGATCTTTCACGTTCCTCTTCTTGTGTGATCGTTACAATATACTCTGAATCTAACAATGCACCTTGTTTGGTTGCAATATTAATAGCAGCTGCACCCAACGCTGTCAAAGCTACTATTACGCCCACTGTAAAATAAATCAAGAAAGATGCCAACTAAATCATACCACTATCCTGCCAACGACTTTGATGCTTTTCAATCCATAAACTAGAGTAACTATACCTCCGCCCATCGTTGTGATGATAAAAATAGCGTCGATAAGATAATGTGGAGAGAACCATTCAGTAATACATGGAGGATCTACAAGGACAGCTCCATGAATGCCAGCAGGAAGAAGATTTGTGTCACATGAGAAAAAGTACATTCTTAGGCTGTCATTCATAAAGTACTCTACGTCAAACCTATAATCAAGAATGATAATACTAGTTATGATTAATAATATTCCAATTCCCAAAAATAACCGAGATTTCAACAGTTATAGAACAGTGCCTTAGACATTAAAACTATTGGTTTAATTAGAATTGACATAACATCTACGATAATAATCGCAAAATCAAACTAATTTCATTGCATTTTGACGAAATCTTAACTTCATGCTTCCGACCGATAAACCTACTATTCCTAGATACAAAGATAACCGTTCAGTTTGATATTACAAAGAGAAAACATCAGCGGATTAATTCCAGAGCCTTGCCATATTCTTTTCAGCGACGCTAAGTAGTGTGTTGCTTCCAGAGGGAACGAGGAAGCAACGAAAAGTACAATGAGCAAGGTAGACAGAAGTTTTAAAAATTTATTGGGGCCGGCGGGATTTGAACCTTGTGTTCTCAGGGGTTCATATGCAATCTTGTAATGAGATGAAGAGACATTTGGCAAGAGCGTTAAAAATTCAAGGGTCGAAGCCCTGAGCGGGTTATTGTCGTTTTGATCGTAGCCCATTGTTTTTATTGAGATCTCCTTGCGCTTGGCGAGTTATAAGGCTAATGTATCCCACGCACATTTATCCTTACAACATTGACAAATTTACTATATTCGTAGTATGATATTACGACCAATGCTTTGATTGGGTTCTTGTCTTTCGAAGTTTCAATCTAATGCACAAAACCAAATTAGGGAGCAAGTTTAACTAATTTCATGCGATACAGTCTATTCCTGTTAGCTCTAACGCTCGTCATCGCGATGGGTACTATAAGCTATGACAACGGTCATGCAGAGTCGGTGAAGACCTTTCAATATGAGCTTTGCAACGAAATTATAAACATACCTTATGCAAGTGAAAATGCTACTGTCGTTGGTATAATCGCAGACCATGATTTCGGAAGTGTCATTCTAGAGATTGATGCTAATGATAGACGGGGTTCATTGGAAATCACATTACCTCTGCTTTTAATAGCACCAGCTTGGCAATTTCGAGAACACGTGTTCTCTCTTGAAGACCTATTTGTTGTCGATGGAGATGGTGAAATCGTCTACGATGCCGAGATAACTCTCGTTGATGACGAACATTTTAGAGTTTCAACGGATTTCTCGAAAGGAACTGACTATATAGAAATTGCAGGTGGTAACCCAACGATGACGTTACCATCATGGGCGTATACTCATGCACGCCCAGATAAACATTCGGTGGATGCTGGCGACGCAATTAATTTTAGTGCAAGTGTGATTCCAAGAGTAGCAGAATATGGTGATACCATAACTATATACGCAAAGCATTACTTTGATGGTACGGAGCTATTTAAGAGAACGCTCGCACTGGAAGAATTCACGAACGATGGCAATTTTGTGTTGTCAGTAGATATACCTAATGATGCAAAGTCAGGAACGTACAGTTTATTTGCTGAACTTTCAGCATTAGATGATTGCGGAAATCCTATCAAGGAAACATTAGAATTGTCAAGTGTCAGCTTCGACGTAAGGGGAGGAGCTTTCTTTCCAGTAGGCACGATTGATGGAAAGAAGATAATGGTGCATATGTCTACCAACTCCACAACCTATGGCATCAGTCTTAATCTTGAGCGAAAAACTCTCTCTATGGTGGGTGTTAATGGAGAAATTGGCACGGTCGGCACCACGAGAATAATCTTTCAACATGAGGTATTGGATGGAGAATTGGATGCAACCATAGATGGTAAAAAAACGGATTTTACACTAGAAAGAAACTCTACGCATTCAACTATAACTGTAACTTATCCACATATTGATACAGAGAGACGAGTTGAAATCACAGGAACTACAGTGATTCCAGAATTTCCACACACTGCTCTTATTATTTTTTCAAGTGTAGTGCTTCTTGCAGTTATTACTAGATTAATGCCAAAACTGAGCCACAGCAATGATCTAACAAATAAGTAAATAATAATCTCATAAATTTATTTTCAAATTAAAAATTATTGGGGCCGGCGGGATTTGAACCTTGTGTCTTCAGGGGTCCATAAGCAATTTTGTAATTAGCGTCAAGAGTCTAATTTGGCAGCAGCGTTATTAATTCAGGGTTCAAAACCCCGAGCGGGATATATGGTTTTTCATTTGAAGCCCTGCTAATTAAATTGTTAAACTTTATAATTTTTGCAGGAAGTCATAAGAACGCCTCACCTCACTTTATACCATTCAATCTTAAAGCAACTATCATTACGATCAATCCCTTCGTTATTCAACCAGTTGATTTTACTTCGATTTTTACGATTGCAAACCATATCCCTAGGCCAATTATTGGGACGGCCATGAAGATGAACCAGTGGCCTACCGGCTCAAGAGGACGTGTTGAAGGCGTGCTAACGTCCTGAACATATGCGTTTATCGAAATTGTGCTATTGTTTTTATTTGTAATTTCAATTTTATGTGTACCTGAATTCTCAGTGGTTATGGCATTTGTAAAAGTATATGCAACATTCTCCTGATTCATAATAATCTCACCACTTGGATTGTAAAGCTTGATGGAAAAAGATGGAGCATTCAAGGGCTGACCATGTTCATCGGTAGGCTGGTAATAAGAAGCATCAGCGGAGAAGCTGACCTTCTTTCCTGCAACTGTATCGAAAGTTAGTTGGGAAGTAGCTCCTGCTTCCAAACCTGTGCTTGTTCTTGCTATCTCTTTGTAATTCGGGTACTCGTTTACAGGAGAAAGCCATGCAAAGTAAACTCCAGACAAAATTAACGAAAAGGCTACTGTAAGAGTTATTGCGCTTTTTGTTCTCATAGAATAATTATTTTTCACAGAAATTACCTAGCTTGATAGTATGTCATACATGTTCTCGTATATCTGTTTGGGTTCTTCCTAGAAACCGAAATGCAACTATCATTCCTATCAATCCAACTGCTGTTATCATCATCAGATTGATAGGAAATTCTGGAATCACATGCGTACCTATGATCTCTATATTTTCAGCATCTGCATGAACTGGTATCAGTAACGTTCTTGCAAATGATGTCGTATCAGTCTGCTCAAAGTTTACTTTCTCTCCGTCAACCAACACTGTAAAATCATCATCGTTACCGTTGTTCTTAGCATCAATAAGATCTCTAGGTAGCATTATGTGTAGTTCACCATCTTCAGTAGCATTTGTGCGCACCGATAATGTCAGGCTTTTAGCATCTGGATCAATTTCAGTACCAAGAAAGCATCCGTTGGTCAAGGACCTTACTTGCAGAGCATGATCTTCAATCAGCACTCCCGAAACTAGGCTAAATTCAGTCTGGGCAACAGCATTGCTGTACGTAGCTCTTACAGTATATGTGCCTGTTATCCCATCCTCGCCAATCTTAAAATCAAACGAATATGTTCCGTCGTCTCTAGGTGATAGATTTTCTTGTGCATATATCGCCTTGTTAGGATCTAATATCTGCATAACCACGGGGACCGATATGATCGCTGGGACAGTACCTCTTACCTCTATGCATTCTGTTCTTGAATAAAATTCCTTGTCTAGCTTTACTGTCATAAAACCACTTGGTGAATATATCGGATCATCCTGTGATATTTGATCGATAGTTTTGGAAGGTGCGCTGCACGGTGTAGGGTCTAAAAATACCCACTGTCCATCCACTTTCTGCCAAGTCTTGTAAGTAGGCATTGAATCATTGAGCACTGGAGTAGAGTCTATTCTTAATCGTTCGTCACCCATTTTCACCACTGCAAATGACTTGTTCGTTGGAAAGGTAAGCCCCGTTGATAGTTCTATGAAACGGTATTCTCTTGGTTGAAGAGGTTGTGTTTGGAATAATGCATTTTGCATGGTCTGTCCTAGATTAAGTTCAATGCCAATGTCCTTAAGGTCAATAGTACGATCTGATGCATTATGTATCTCAATCCATTGCTTAGAAGTTAGTTTCAGACCCTGACAATCAAATGCTTCCAGATCTAGAGAATCGTACCCTGAAGAATTCAATTCAAGCTCCGTAATTATGATAGGAATTTGTTTGATCTCTCGTAATGGAATAGAAGCTGCTACTTTAAGAAGCTCATTTAATGGCATGTTTCCCCTTAATTCAACAAGCGAATAGTCTGTATGAAGTACTATTTCTGCTGGAAACTTGAATTTATAACCTTCATACGTTACTCTTTGTTTCTGTTCAACTGCGATGCCCATTATGCCATTAATCATCACCATTTGTCCTTCATTGAATGCTATAGAATCAGGCATCAACTCGTTTAGATTTACATTTGGACCAATGTCATTATAAACTACCATTAAGCCTCCTGATCTCCAGAAATCTCTTTCCTCAGTTTTGTTGGTAATCTCTACTGGTGCATAAACCAGTAGAGCTTCACGAGATCCTATCGAACCTCCCATGAACTCGTAGCCTTGTGGCAAGTACCTAGGCGAGCCAAAGTACTTAGGTATGGCAATATTTTCGAAAATATCTTCCGCCTGTTGTTCTGTTATTTTCCTGTCCAAGTTGGCAAATGCAGCACCGGGCAGAGATTCTCTAAGAGATACATCTATCCAATCCATGTCATACTGCGTTACATTGTTACCTACGAATAGAACGAATTGTTTCGCGGTTGCTCCAAAAATGTTGCTTTCCGCAAGTATCGGTATATAGCTTCCATGTGTCTGATTGGTGTTTCCAGCCTTAATATGCAAAAAGACCTCTTTGGTTGCGTTTGGAGACACTCGAACCCTCCCTGGATCGAAGAAATGAGTGAATGGAACATCTACATTCAGCATTGAAATTCCTAGCGAAACAATATGCGTTGCTTGATCATTATTATGAACTTTAATATGTAGAGTCTTTGATTCATTTGGTTTTAGGATAAGTACTTGATGTATCCTTGCTGGTTTTGTAAAATCGCGTTCATCGAAGGAAATCGTAAACGGAGTAGTTCTGATTGAATCCTCATCAGCAGGAAATTCGCCAGTAGCTAGTACTGAAAAATTCGTCTTGGTAGAGAGACTACCATATATCATTCTGAGATTATACTCTCCTGTCTGAATTGCAGGGCCAAATGAATAACTGAAAAAACCTTCATCACTAATCTTGTCTTCTGGAATGTAAAACATAGATACAAGTTCATTATTACGAAAAACGTAGATCGGAGCTTCAATTGGCAGTTTCTTCGCTACACTGCCTTGTACTATTATTTCCTCACCCTGAAAGTACACAGTCTTATCAGTTGAAGCCCAGAAGCAACAATCCCTTATGGATAGAGTCGTTGTATCGTACGTTACCGACAACGTTTCCGTTCCGATAATCTTCACAGTGGATGTATCTGGTTTTAATGGTATAGCCAAGTAATGATCCATTTCATTCGATTGTTGCTTAGTGAGCATGGTTTCGCCATTTACAAGCACATTGAAACGAGTATCAGTTCCATTAACTTTAGATTCAATTAGGTAGCGAGGAAGATAAAGCGACAAAACATCATCTGTCTGCTCCTTCCTGTCTAACGTTATTACCAAACTGTTGGACTCTTGGTCAAGTTGCATTAGGGATATATTTGCGCTTCCGAACTGGGTATCGTACATTATTCTGAACTCAAGATTGCCTACTGCGAGGGTATAGGAAGGAAATGGAGGAGGTGTAGCATTTGTTTCATATACGTTGCTTGACAACTGTGTTATAAGCAAGGACGCAATTGCAACAAGAATTATTTTATTCATGCTTTGATAATCAACTCCCTACATTTTACTCGTAAAGCAATGGAAGCACCCATCAATCCGATTCCTATTATAATCATCAAATTAACTGGAAATTCCGGAATCGGTTTGCTCAAGTCAGCACTGTAGATGCCTAATGGTTCTATCTTATCTTCATCATATAGAACTTTGTAAGGTGCATAAATTAATTGTGTTCCGTCAGGAGAAAGAGCTAGATCAGAAAATCCTGTACCATTATCTAGTCTTACAAGAGTAGTCTTTGCGATGCCATCCACATCCACAATATTTATCACACTTATAGGGTTGGTCTTACCAAAGTCCGGTTCCATAAATCTAGGTTTGAGAAATTCTTCATAAATTAGGAACCTACCATTGGGACTCCAGGTAGGTTGAACTCCGTGATTTACAACCCTTTTCAGTGTATCAGCTTCCAGATTTAAAACGTAAAACTTGACATAATCTGGTGGTCTTTGTAACTCTAGTACAATCCCCTCCCCGCTAGGATTGGGTCTAGCTGAATAAACTAGCGTATCTCGATCATCCTCCAGGTACAATAGTTTTTCATTATTATTCTCATCATATGCTGATATGCGATATCGATTTCCCACAGTTTCATTCCCAACAAACCTCAGGACAAGAAGCGATCCGTCAGGCATCCAGTCTGCGCTCACAAGATTGTCTAATTCGCTACACTGCAAGTTTCTTGTTTCTGATAGGGAAAAAATGTAGAGCGTTCTCGTGCTGTTTGGTGAGTCGCAAGGATCACTCAAAAACAACAGTTTGTTTCCATCGGGGCTAAAACTCAAGTCCTTAATCATACTAAAGTTGAAACGAGCAATTTCATTGGATGTTTTGTTAATGATATCATAAAGCCAGATTGATGAATATGTGTCGGTTGCATCATTACCTACTGTAGTGCTGTAGGCAATAATATCTCCATCTGGACTTACATCCAAGGACGGACAACAAGAGACCATCCCTTCAAAATGTATCAGTAAGGTATTGTTCATTGGTTTGAGATCATCCAGTTTTTCTTGGTTTTGTATTTGTAGGGAAGACGCGACCTTGAGCAATTCAGCTAAAGGAAAACCTGCTTGCAAGTAAGTGGTAAAGTCCTCACCGAATAGATAAACAACTGACTGCGACTTGAAATGCTGGCCTGCTATAGTTATTTGTTCCCTCTGATCCATTGCAACACCTCTTATGTTGTTCACCTTAACTTCCTGCCCGTTTAATGACGCTACCCAAGGCACACGAACATCGTTATAGTAAGGAGGTTTCTTATCGTAATGAATCAACATGCCGCCATTGTTCCAGAAAGAATAACTGTAAGTTTCATTGGTTATTTCTTGCGATGAATACAATAGGGATGAATCATTCTCAGAAAAATACAAACCGCGAAACTCATTATTTCTGGGAAGATAAGTTGGGAGTGGGATCCTATAACCAAATTTCTTCTCTACCTCTTCAATCACAGTTTTTCTATCGAGATTAGGAAATGCTGGTCCTGGCATACCTTCTCTCAAAGCCAATCCCGTGTACTTCGCATCTGATTCTGTAATATTCGTTCCGACCACAAGCCAAAATGACTTTCCTACAGCACCGAAAGTATTGTCATACGCTGCCACCTCCACTAGCGTCTCCATAGTTTCTGTCAGATTGCTTTTCGCATGTATGTTTAGTAGGACTTCTTCGTACGCATTTGGTCGAAGGAGAACACTTTTCCGTTCAACAAATGAGATCTCGACGTTATCTCCTATTATAGGAGCATTAAGTATGTTGAAGTAGAATTGAATATCATAAAATCTTTCAACGTCCTTGTTGTCTACCCCTATGTGCAGCCTTGTAGATTTACCTGACTCAAGCAAGAGTATGGGGGTATCTACCACGAATTTCTTGAAATTTTCGCTTCTTAAGGAAATCGTGAAAGGAGTTAGCTTGACATCTGTTGAAGGTTCATACGCAACTGTTTGACTAACTGGAACCACAAGAGCAGAGATCATGATAGCAATTAGACAAGCAAAGAATACATTTCGTTCCATCACGATCATGGTAAATAACCTCTCAGGCTGAATAAACTTCGTGTATCAAACTTATTAGCTCGTTGTTTACAACGCTTTAAACAGAAAATACTATAAGGTTCAACATGATGCGCTAGATTAGCTCTTCGTAACTTCCACAACTATATTTTGCGATGTAGTGTAAGGAACGGGATTAATAAGATCTGTCCATAGAAACGTCTCTACTTCGTAAATGCCGCTTGACTCAGGAATCCAGCCCAGGGCCGCCTTTATGCTATCCTTTCCTGACAAGATACCTTCTACTTCATCGAGCCAGACGGTAATGCCTTTCCTGTCTTTGACTTGTATTATATATGTAAACGCGAGATCACTTGGCATTATATTCTTCAATTCCGACTGCACTATTACCTCAGAACCCACAGCAGGAAAGTTCAGTCCTGAAGTTCTGGAAACAAGCTCGGGCTTCTCTAATGTTATGTAGTTGACTGGAGGACTAAGGAGAACCGGAAGGCGAACCACTAGCCCGGTCTCTATTTCATCTATAACCCTACTATCCGTTGTGTATGCCTCTTCGTTTATGTTCTTATGATAAGGATGGTACATCGACACTCTTGCCATGTCATCGAGCATGTTCATAACGATGAGCTGTATGTGGGCCTTGTTAGCGTGTGCCGGATATTCTTCGATCAAGTCTCCATACAAATCGCCTTCGAAGAATTCATCTCGATGTTTGTTCAGTGCTTGCTCTCCCTCAGTTGCTAGAATTTGAACGCGTCTAAGAGTGTCCGCTAGCAACAGATTCAATGGGAATTTGTTTGGATCAACTGAATCGAGATCTCCATGAATATATACAACAATACGCAGACGCTCTATCACTGACATCTTGCTTGAACTAGACTCAACCTCAACACTCTGCGTTACATAAGGTGTATCTCGAACACCGTTTACGGTTATATACATGATACCTTCTGCTATTCGGCAATCGATATGCAACAGCTCTATGTACTGGTTTGCCAGACCATCTCGATGTTTAATGAAAAATTCTTTTACTTGATGCAAGATGAAGGTTTCAAATAACGTTGGTAGGTTTTCCATGTCCCGCAAGAGGAGTTCGAATTCGTCCTGATCAAGATGCATACCGGTTACGTCATTATCTATCCAGATGCGAAGATCAGGGTTACCTCCTCCATAGGTCTCTTTGGCATAAACCAGTGATGAGGGCATAATGGATACTAGCAGTACGACTATCAAAATACATGCATGCAAGAACCTTACATTCATGATTAATATTCTCTTATGCGATATTTGAGAATCTCGAATCAATAACACTGCATGGTTTGTAGATCTAATTTAGTTTCAATGAGTTATTAGCACTTTGAACGAGAGCATCAGACATTAATGTTAAAGCCAATAAACCGCATACTCCAAAGTAGAGTGCAAGGGACGACACCAACCAATGAGGATCATTATATATTCTTGAAATAGGGTCGTAGAAATAGTCTACAGTAACTTCTCTTCCAGAACAAATTACGGTACTAGGTTGTAAGGGAAATGGGAAGTTGGGGCACATAGAAACTACTGCAGGCTGAAGATAATTAAATAATCCGTATGCAGTTGCAGTGATACATGCTATCAATGTTAACTTGACAAATACGCTCTTCAACAAGAATAAGATCGCGTATCAAACTTATTAGCTCACTGTTTACAACAGGTTAAACAGGAAATTCTATAAGGTTCTGACGGCATTTGGTTACATGTGCGTAATGTAGTGCTTTCAGTGTTTTTGGGCATTCTACTAGTTCTGACAGTAATGACTTTCTCTAACGGATATTCTGAAGAGGTAAGCGAAAGTGGAACAGCGCCACCTTTAGTGTTCGGCACCGGAGGTCTGATTGACAATCATCACGTCGTCCAGGCAAAAGCATTAAAAGCAGACTGGAGAGGTGGAGCAGAACTGAAAGGCAGCAATTTATTTGGTGTTGGATTCGAATCATTTTATCTTTCAGACAATCCTAAGAGCGCAAAATATTACGCATCTTCACATGAGATTTTGGAAGAAATCATACCTGATATGAGACCCGTAACTTCTGTGGTCTTTATACAGATGGAAGCAGTTTACAAAGATCAGGTGGGAGATTTTTCAACTAAACAATTAACAGAAGTTATTCCTGTTCTGGCGATTCACGTTAGTGATCGTCAAATTAACGCAGTGTATGACGGTACTTACAAGATGCCAACGACTAGCGAGAATGAAGAACTCTACATGATTTCAATTAAGGTTTCATGGTTAAGGGTATTTCAAGACAATAAAGGTAACTGGTACTATCAGTGGATCGAAGGTAGCAGTGATACTCTTGATCTCTCTAATGCTTTCAAACCTCACGAAACTTGGACTACCGGTGAGCTGGTGGTCTATCATCCAATTCCTGAACGCCTAACTTCTCCAGAATCCTTTGGTTTCGATTACGTTAAATGGATAAAAGAACAAACGCAGGGTTCGTTTGGATTCGAAAAAACATTAGTTGGTCTAAGTAGATTCGCTCATCCTCCTTCAATGCTTCCTGATTCTGAAGGTTCGCTGCATGTCATATGGTCTGCTGATGAAGACTATGAGAAGTTAGTAATGCTAGCGCCTATTTACACTCAGGGCTTGTGGTATGCAAAGGTGAATGCCGATGGCGGCTTAGCTGTCCCACCTACAAAGCTCGCCAGAGGTTCTATCTCATCCGGAGAAAGTGTTGCATTACAAAATGACAAAGTGCATATCGTTTGGTCAGATGCTAGAGATTTTAATGAACTAAACGGGACTTTTAACATAGTGCTGTATTACGTGCAGTTAGATAAGGATGGCAATGTTGTGATAGGCGAAAGACAACTGACCAGCGCTGCTGCAGAACAGCCGGAGTCTCCTTTGATCGCAGCTGATAGCGAAGGAAATATCCATATAGTCTGGAAGGATTCGCGGGATATTTATCGGCGTGTAGTTGGTACCCGTCCAGGATGCGTTGACCAATCAGGTTTTAGGCTGTGGAGTTTTGAATTGCACAAGGGCGAGGGATGCGAGATAATAGAAACTGGTGGCGCCGTGGAAATTTACTATAGAAAACTTGACCGGAATGGTAACACAATTGTTGAGGATAAGAGAATAACATCGATGGAAAATCTTGGCCATTCGATAAGCTATCCATTGAAGTTGCTGGTAGATGGATCTGACACGTTACATCTCTTTCGGGTGGATTATGTCAATCCCTCGGACTACAGTCGCCAGATCTATTACACAAGACTTGATTTGAATGGTGATAGGATTGTTCAGGATAAGCCCGTAACCAGAGTCTATGGTGATGATTCTTGGTTTACAGACGCTCAAATTGACTCTGCTGGCAACTTTTATCTTGCTAGGATGAAATACAACGATGAAAAACTGAATACGGTATCATATTTGATGAAAGTATCGAAGGACTTGGATATTGTTTACGAGAAACCGATTTCCAGTGATATAGATTTCGTAAATACTGGATGGCCTAGTTTAGCTGTTGACATGGATAACAATGTGCATGTGGTCTGGACAGATACGTGGATATCAGAAGCAAAGCCTCCTCCAGATTACAGAGGATCTGGAACATACTATATGAAGATAAACCAAGAAGGAAAAGTGTTGCAGGAACCTATGATAATTGCTGATGGCGGTGGTTATATGGATGTGGTCATAGGAGAATCAAAAGTGTATGTTTTATCGGAAGTAGGATTAACAGGAGTTACTATTACTGCAATTCCAGAATTTCCAGTTAATTTGATGCTGATAACAGCGATTGGACTGATAGGAGTATTAGTTGCTGTAAGATTGAACGATAGAAAGTAATGTTATGAGCCGTTCTCATGACCTATTTTGCAAGAATTAGAGTTTAACAGTTTAATTGACAGGGCTCCACATGAAAAATGATATATCCCGCTGGGGCTTCAGCTGTTTAATTGGAAATGTTATTGTCAGCTTAATCGCTTGGCATACAATTACAAGATTGCATGTGAATCCCTGAAGACACAAGGTTCAAATCCCGCTGAACATGGTCAGTTTCTGACGTGCTAATCACATGCATAATTGATGAGTTAATTAATACGTAAACCATTGTTCACAATAATGCCAAGATATGAAAAACCATTATCATATTATGCAAACTTATTTTCACTATATGGTTGTAAGTATGTTCTGGTCTTCTCTGGTGACATCGTTAGTGATAAACTGATTTCAGACAGTGTTTTATGCTCAAAAATGATTTACAAATAATCCTTTCCTTATGACCGAGTCATCATAACTGTTCTCAAGATAAATTCAAGAATATAAGTAACTTGCTCCGTATAGATCTTATTGTTAAAAGACAAGAAATATTGTTCATTATTGTTGGTGCACTCCTGGCGTTAGGTGCGTCCGTTAATCTATACAGAGAGGCAAATTGGCAGCTCGATACTCCCCCGGACATGATTATTTTTGCTAATGAAAAACAGTACAAGGCTGAACGAGGAGGCCATGGTATCAGAAATTATCTTAGCGGAATGGTTGCATTCTATGATACTGCCTATGTCCCTCCTAGAGAGACTGTTAATGTAGTCGGAGGATCGCAGATCGAACTAAAGGTTGTAGATCCATGGAAACCAGCAGAAGTTAATCTTTATCTCTACACATATCCCAAACTAAACATAACGGAGTTACAATTGACCAAGTTATCTGACTATGTGTACTCGGTCGACATTCCTGAAGGTGACTATCAATTAGGTGTTCTTGCATCATGGCAAAAATGGAGCGGTAGTGCTTCCGCATACTATTATTTCAGGATTGTAGTCAAGTGAAACCTGCCACGAGATCTGCCGTTTCCTGTCATATTGTAAACTAAATGGAACATTTGTGAGCCGGAAATACGAATTCATATCGAAGGAACAGTCTTCTCACATAATTAAGCAATTTATAACCCCAACCGTTAGCAAGCGCATGAACAAGTATCTTGCAAAGCGTGTTAAAGACATTAGCATAAAGCGCAGTTCCGATATCAATGCTATTTTCGAGCAGATGTCAGATTCTGGAGGTTTTGTTTCCAAGGATCTTGCCGATGGTCTGCACATAATGTGCGACATGGTTAACGATAAACAATGCTTCAAGTTTGTATCCTTCGTAGGTGCCGTAGTTTCTACAGGATTGAGAGGAATAATCAAAGACATGATAAGGTTGAAGGTATTTGATGCTGTCATAACAACATGTGGTGCACTAGATCATGATATTGCAAAGACGTATTCAAATTACTATGAAGGTGATTTTAGGTTAGACGACAAGAAACTTGCCGCCAGCAAGATACATAGGCTTGGAAATGTGTTGGTTCCGATGGACAGCTACGGACCGTTGATAGAAAGTAAGATGCAGAAGTTTCTTGATAATACCTACAGCGAAGGAAAAAAGGAACTCGCAACGTATGAGATCTGCGAAATGCTCGGGAAGAATCTGAACAACAATTCATCATTTCTTTATTGGGCAAGTAGAAACAACACGCCTGTATTCGTGCCAGGAATAATGGATGGAGCAGTTGGCAGCCAGATATGGTTATTTGCACAGAAACACAGGGACTTCAAGGTAAACCTCATAAAAGATTCAGATAAGCTGTCAGACCTAGTTTTTGATGCGAAGAGATCTGGAGCTCTAATGATAGGCGGAGGAATCTCGAAGCATCATACATTGTGGTGGAATCAGTTCAGAGGCGGTCTGGATTATGCTGTGTATATGACTACTGCTCCAGAGTATGATGGAAGCCTTAGCGGTGCGCTTGTTAGGGAGGCAATATCGTGGGGCAAGGTAAAGGCAAGGGCCAGACAAACTACCGTACATGGGGAAGCAACTGCCTTGCTACCATTTCTGTTCGCTGCAATGTTGAAGAAGCTCAATCTTTAGTGAGCGAAATCGTTGTGTGTCACTACGTATTTCAGACACATGCTCAAAGCATCACGTGCGGTATTTGATAATATGCATAGGAACTTCCACGTAAAAGAATTCATGCTACTATTGGTAGTTGCTATGCTCTTGAGCACATTTACCTTGCCAGCATTTGCAAATCACATGGGAAGTCATTCTAAACCAAAACCCACCCAAATTACACTAGACCCATTTTCAGAGTGCAAAAACGTGATGCAGTGTAACGCGCAATTATTTATGGGTCAAGAAATAACTTTTGCAGGCATACTCCTTGATAGGAGTGGTATAGCGATACCCGATGCAAACGTGAAGATATATCTCCTTATGGCAACGGAACTGAAACCACTTGTATCTACGGTCACTAACCAAGATGGTACATTTGAAGTAAATTGGGTTGCAAAATTCTTTCATAATAAATCTGTAGGAGAAACCTTCAAGCAGCAAGTCAGCGAAGGTTTCACAGTATACGCCCAATTCGAAGGCGACAGCAAGTATACAGAATCAAGATCGGGAAAACTTGTATTTACTGTATCAACCAAGAGTATGTTCACTTTCGTTGCTACGGACAAGATAGTCTATAAGCAAGATACTGCAGCATTGATCGCGATTAATTTCATAGATGGTCAATTGAAAGAGGACGGCCTTACTTTGAATGATTTCATTGACCCAGACACCATACGAGCATCATACGACAACATACCGGTAGAACTGAGCAAGAAGAAAACAGGTTCATATGTATTTATGACACCTCCATTAAAACTCGGGCATCATCAACTATTCATAAATGCCGATAAAGAAGGACATAACAATCGCGTTGGATTCGTTACAGTGCATGTATCGGAGTCCGGAAGATAGAAGTATAGAACAGCATCCTAAAATCTCAGTTAATCATGTATTACATAATTGCCAATATTTAGAAACTCATTCATTGTAGATTGCAACATAGATAAAGTATGGAAATTTTACACGGACGTAAAACATGTAGAGGTAATAACTCCAAAAGAGATACAACTAAGGATAGTACGTACAACAAGTCAAACACTCATGCAGGGCACGGATGTTTGGCTTTCAGGAAAATTGATTTTGAGGCACACATGGCATTCAAAGATCACATATCTGAAACCATACGAGTACGTTGATGAGATGTTATCTGGACTATTCAAAAAATGGAAGCATCTACACAAGTTCCGGAAGATCGACGAAAACAAAACAGCAGTAATAGACGAAATTGATTTTGAACTACCCTTAGGATTTTTGGGAAGGATGTTTGAGGGATACACGTATGATCGGATACGACAAATTTTTGTCTACAGGCAGACAGTCACAGCTAATGCCTTAGAAAGTAGCTGGACAGTCTAAAAAACCTTCAACGCAATCATCATCTTTATCTGCGATACTTTCGGTTTCAACTTTCGAATTGCATCCTTTTGTCACACAGACCAGTTGTTCTACAATGCAATTCTTCATTCGCTGCACCTATTGTTCATGTTTAAAAACTCGCGATTGCTCTCATATGACTTGTGGAGTGAGAGACATCTGATCACTGAACTGGTGTGCGGTGCAATAAACTGGGATACAAGCATATTCGTTGATAGCTTTCCAAGTCCTGGTGAGGAGGTAAAGGCTAACAATGTTATCAGTGTTCCAGGTGGAAAGGGTGCAAATGTTGCTGTTGCGTCCGCGCGTATACTAGGTTCAGGCGTGGGCATTATAGGAGCACTGGGCAACGATGAGATTGCTGAGAAACAGATCAAGATACTCCATGAAGAAGGCATAGACACGTCATGCATTAAGAGCCTACAAGGAACAAGTTCTGGGCAGGCATACATCCTTGTTGATCAAAAAGGCGAGAATTTCATTTTGACATACAAAGCAGCAAATCAAATGATAACTGTCGATATGGTTAATGATAATACTACTGTGAACGCAATTAAGAATTCCAAACTTATTGCTGTTATAGATCCACCATTGGAAGTTGCTGACGCATTAATATCTAATGCAAAAACTTATGGTAAGATGGTTATCTGGTCCCCGGCAATGCTTGTGAGACATGGTTTCGATTCTCTGAAAGAATTCTTGCGGAAGACTGATTATGTAGTAGTAAATGAATCAGAATCATCTTTACTCTCTGGAGTAAATGACGCAACCAAAGCTTGTCTGGCTCTATCTAACAGGCTTGAGGGTAAGAGAGTGATAACAACGTTAGGCAAGGAAGGCTGTGTATTTTGCTGGCAGACAAAGACTGCGAGGATACCAGCATTAGATCTTTCATCTCTCAATTTACAAGTCATAAATACGGTAGGAGCGGGTGACGCTTTCGTAGGTTCGTTCGCAGCGCTGAAAACCAAAGGATTCGATGATGTAGAAGCATTGTTCATGGCCAATATTGCTGGTTCGCTGAAGACAACGAAAGAACAGACTAGGGGCAGCCCACGTTATGACGAAATTAGACACTACTTAGATGATCAGCGTGTTCAATCATTGTTTGCTAAGATTCACGTTGTGTGAGGCCCTCCAAAACAAAACGCGAAAATCTTTTGTGATCGACACGTGAGCACACCTTCACACGATCGTTGTCTCTGTCTATAACGCATCTTCCTCTATACTTGCCAGATGTGTCAACGTTAACGCTACAATTAACAAATCTGAACATGTTTGGATGTAGCAGAGACGCAACTGCAAATACATCGTGAATGTGAGAAATCCCACGCCTAGAGATCTGATATTCTAGAACTCTGCTTGCTGTTTCGGCGTATCTTCCTCCTAACATGCTTATCCTTCTCAGCACGACTTCACGTATTGCGGATTTGAAGTTCATCGTTACATCTAGACCAGCAGCTACTATACTTGTGCCTGAATTGAGCACAATTTGAGCCGCTTCTGGGTCGCAGTAGAAATTGAATTCAGCATACGGTGTAACGTTGCCCTTAGCATTCTTCACTACGTTGTACATACCACCCATCAGGACAATCTTATCGAGTTGTTTAACAATGGATGGATTCTCGTTAAGTAGTGTAGCAATGTTTGTTAGAGGCGCAGTTGCAACCATAGTGATCTCTTTTTTCTTGTGAGTTCTCACTAAACTCTCAATCAGCTTTATCGCTGAACGTTTGTTTGGTTTTGTCAATGGTTTTGGTAGATCCGAATTGCCCAAACCATCTCTTCCATGCACATGTCGTGAATGTATTAATTGTTTGAATAACGGCTTGCTTACTCCCCTCGCAACCGTCACCTTCTTTCCTGCAGCTTCTATGATACGCAATGCATTGTAAGTTGATTTATTGACATCAACATTGCCATTTGCTGCAGTGACAGCTAGAATGTCAAGTTTTGGATTGTTAAGCGCGATCAGTAGAGCTACTGCGTCGTCTATGCCAGGATCCATATCAAGAATGATCTTCACAAAAAATGCTAACTTGGCAAGTATAATAAGCGTTGATTAGATACAGAACCAAATGGGTTTCCTTGAGTTCGGACTAACGGTTATACTTGTTTCAACTTCTGGTGTATTATCTCCTGGACCGTTATTTTTTGCAAACCTGATGTATGGAAGCAAGTATGGATATAAGGCTGGCTTGAAGTGCTCATACGGTCACACAATTGTCGAGGTTCCGTTGATCTTGCTGCTCGCATTTGGAGCATTGAATCTGGAAATATTTCCAATGTTTAAGGTGATTATTAGCATCATTGGAGGGATAACGCTGGTAGCATTTGCAATTATGCATATACTATCTGTAATCAGAAAAAAGAATCAACTCACAATTCAAATTAAGCACAGCCCATTGCTGATAGGAATAATCTTCTCGGCATTGAATCCATTCTTCATCATCTGGTGGCTTACGGTGGGACTGAAGA
>Ga0247727_10006559_pt1 | contig 22821 bp, 11 predicted proteins | sample WisWelCaveWW1625_FD_202498 | JGI IMG/M metagenome (GOLD analysis project Ga0247727, IMG submission 202498) | Biofilm microbial communities from Wishing Well Cave, Virginia, United States - WW16-25 | ecosystem: Environmental > Aquatic > Deep subsurface > Groundwater > Cave microbial mat | place...
ACTGTCCCGCCGTCGCCAACTTCTCGCAGGTCAACGCCGATGGAGACGCCCTGGGCGACGACTGCGACGCGTGTCCTGTCGACCCGCTGAACGACATCGACCAGGACGGGTTGTGCGGCAACGCGGATAACTGCCCCGCCGTGGCAAACCCGGAGCAGACCGACACGGACAAGGACGGCTTGGGGAACGCGTGCGACGCGTGTCCTTTAGACGCCGGAAACGACATCGACCAGGACGGGCATTGCGGGAACGTGGACAACTGTCCGAGCAACGCGAACCCCGCGCAGACGGACACGGACGGGGATCTGCGCGGCGACGTCTGCGACAACTGTCCGGCGGTCGCGAACCCGGAGCAGGAGGACGCGGAAGGAGACGGGCTGGGCGACGCCTGCGACGACTGTCCGCTCGACCCGACGAACGACGTGGACGGCGACGGCTTCTGCGGCCTCGAGGACAACTGCCCCGCCATCCCCAACCCCGGCCAGGCCGACGCCGACGGCGACACCATCGGCGATCCATGCGATGCGTGCCCCGCGGATTCGACGAACGACGCGGATGGCGACGGCGTGTGCGGTCTGACGGACAACTGCCCGAGTGTCCCCAATCCAGCCCAGACCAACGCCGACGCAGACGCTTTCGGCGACGCCTGTGACTCCTGCCCGGGCGATCCCCTGGATGACCCGGACGGCGACCTGATCTGCGTGGGCATCGGCTTCAGCGCACCCAAGATCGGCGACAACGACAACTGCCCCACCGTCGCCAACCCCTCCCAGACCAACGCCGACGGCGACGCTCCGGGCGATGCCTGCGACAACTGCCCGACCGTCGCCAACTCGTCCCAGGCCAATACCGACGCCGACACGTTCGGCGATGCGTGCGACAATTGTCCAGGTGCCTCAAATCCGGGGCAGGAAGATGGCGACGGCGACGCCGCGGGCGACGCGTGCGACAACTGCTTCGGCCTGCCCAACCCCGGGCAAGCGAACACCGATGGTGATCCGTTCGGCGATGCCTGCGACAACTGTTTTGATGTCCCGAACCCAACCCAGGCCAATCTCGACGCGGACGCGCTTGGGGATTCATGCGATCCGTGTATCAGCGATCCACTGAACGACGAGGACGGCGACCTGATCTGTGTGGGGGTCGGCTTCGCGAGCCCGATGCTCCTCGACCGCGACAATTGTCCTTCGGTCGCGAACCCATCGCAAACGGACGCCGATTCCGACGGTCTGGGCGACCCATGCGACCCATGCACGGGGGACCTGTTCAACGACGCGGATGACGACGGGTTCTGCGTCGGGGTCGGGTTCAGCGCTCCGAAGACCGGTGACAACGACAACTGCGCGAACGTCGCCAATCCCTCCCAGACGAACGCCGATGGAGACACCCTGGGCGACGCGTGCGACTCCTGTCCGGCCGACCCGATGAATGACCAGGACGGCGACGGGATCTGCGACGGAATCGGCTTCACCGCTCCGAAGACCGGCGACAACGACAACTGCCCCACGTTCGCCAATGGCTCGCAGGCCAACTCCGACGCAGACCCCAGGGGCGATGCCTGCGACAACTGCCCCACATTCACGAACCCCGGGCAGGAGAACGTCGACGACGACCTGTGGGGCGACGCCTGCGACAACTGTCGCACGGTCCCCAACATCAACCAGCTGGACGCCGACTCGAACGGCGTCGGCGACGCCTGTCGCATGGTGTCCGTGGGCGGGGCGTCCTACATCTCCCCCACCGAGGTCATGAACCAGGAATACGCGCAGTTCTTGAACGCCGTGGCCGCGACGGACACGAACGCCCTGTACAACACCCTCATGGGGAGCGACCCGCGGGGAGGGATCTCGCGCAGCGGCGCTTCGGGGAGCTTCACCTACGCGGTCCGGGCGAACATGGGGTTCAAGCCCGTGAACTTCGTTTCGTGGCTGGACGCGGCGCGATACGCGAACTGGCTCCACAACGGGAAGCCGACCGGCGCCCAGGGCGCGAGCACCACGGAGAACGGCGTGTACGACATGGCACTGACACACCCCACTCGCGTCGCCGGTGCCCGCTGGTACCTGCCGACGTCCACCGAGTGGGCCCAGGCGGCCTATGACGATCCGGCCGGAAGCTGGACCTATCCGACGCGCAGCAACACCGCGCCCACCCTCGCGACCGCGGGCGCCACGGGGAGCATCGCGAATCCGGGAGCCAACGTGGCCAACTACAACCTCGGCGCCGACTGGAACGGACAGGATGGGAACGTGACGTCGGTCGGGGGCGCGGGGCCGTTGAGCTCGAGCTACTACGGCACGCTGGACCAGGGGGGAAACGTGGCCGAGTGGACGGAGACACGCGCCGGGAACTCGCGTACGACCCGGGGAGGGAGCTTCAGCTCCGCGGCGTCCGCTCTCGCCTCGGCGAGCTCCACGAACCTTGCCACCTCGACCGAGACCAACAGTCTCGGGTTCCGGATCTCCACGCAGTGCCCGACGTGCGACGACGACGGGGACGGAGTGGTCAACAGCCTGGACTGCGCCCCGTTCGACGCCACCGCCTCGGCCGGGCCCGTGGAGGTGCCGCGCCTATTCGTCAACAAGGGAGCCGGGACGATCCTCGTCTGGACGGATCAGGGACCGGGCTCGCTGTACGACGTCGCGAGCGCTTCTGTGTCGAGCCTGAGGAGTGCCGGCACAACCAACGCCACGTGCGTCTACGTGGAGCTGGCGGCGCCCACGATCAACGACACTCGGCCCGATCCGGCCTCCGGCGAGGGCTTTTATTACATGATCCGGTCGGAGAACACCTGTGGGGCAAGCACCTACGGGTTCGCGAGCGGTGGAGCCGAGCGCTTGCCTGCTGCCGCCTGTCCGTAGCGCCCAAACCAGAAGAATTACAATCTGTGCGGAGAATCTGGAAGTTGGAACGGAGATTGTCAGGCCGCTGGTTTGACCGTACATAAACCTTTCCAAGTACGCATCGCCATTGGTCTAGGGGGGTCCGGCCAGGCGAGGGGCATGTCGTGCGCTTTCTTGTCGAATCGGCAAACCGTCTCGCCTCGTCCTCCGCGCTCCTGTTGATCGTCCTGCTCTTTCTGCCGGTACCCGCGGCGGCGCAGCAGGTCCTCTACGTCGACGACGACAACTGTCCCGGTCCAGGCAACGGGACCGTCGGGAATCCCTTCTGCAGGATCCAGGACGCGATCTGTACTCTGAGGAGCGGCAGCGGCGGCACTGCCCTTGTGAAGCCCGGGACCTACCCCGAGGCCATCCGGCTGTTCGCGGGGATCAGCGTCATCTCGACGGACGGGCCTACGGTGACGACGATCGACGCGACAAATCGGCCATGCATCACCTCCCTCTGCACGCCGGACGTCACGACGACTTCCTGCTCGGCGGTCACGTTCCGGGCGGTGGGAGGGGTCGGGGCCACGGCGGCGGACCGTCTGGAGGGTTTCCGCATCACGGGCGGCAGGGGAACCCAACTGATATTCGGCGGCGGAATCCCCTACCTGGCCGGGGGAGGCATCTTCGTTCGGAACAGCTCGCCGACCATCACCAACAACCAGATCCTCGACAATTCACTGGGCGGCACCAACGCCAAGCTGTTCTACGGGGCCGGCATCTACGTTCATGGCGATCCACCCCCCACTCCGACGGTGCAGCCGATCATCACGACGAACGTGATCGACGGGAACATCGGCGACCCGCCCGACGGCACGAGTTACTACGACATGTCATACAGCACCGGCGGCGGGATCTACGTGGGGTACAACAGCGCCCCGCTCATCGCCGGGAACATCGTCCGCAGCAACGAGGTCGGGTACCCCGGAAAGGTGTTCCAGCGGGCGGTCGGCGGCGGAATCGCGGTCTACAGCCAGCAGACCGACGCCTTCATCTCGCAGAACGTGATCCAGAGCAATCTGGGCTCCGACCGCGGGGGGGGGATCTCCTTCGGACATCTCGTCAACGGTCAGGGGACGACTTTCCCGTCCCGCGCGCTTCTCGAGAACAACGTGTTCGAGTACAACTCCAGCGGATTCGGCGGCGCGATCCTCACCCGCACGACGAGGGCGAAGATCCGCAGCAACACCTTGGTGGACAACCTGGCATCGGACCTGGGCGGCGGAGTGCTGTTCGACTACTCCGCGAACCCCGGTGACCAGGCCACCCTGGTGAACAATGTCATTGCCCTCAACCTTGCGGAGAGCTACTACCTGGTCCCGGGCGAGGGCGGCGGGATCGCCGTGGTCTCCTCCGCGCCGATCGTGCGGTTCAACGACATTCACGGCAACAGTCCGAACAACGTCGGGGGTGACAGGGTCGACGCCGATTACATCGGGATCGACGGAAACGTCTCGGTCGTCCCTCAGTTCACGGTTCTGCCTCCCGCGGCCTTCGACCTCCATCTTCTGCCCACGAGCCCGCTCATCGATGCTGGAGACAGCACCGAGGCCCCCGTGGTCGACCTGGACGGAAACCCGAGAGTCCAGGACGGGAACAACGACGGCAACGAGACGATCGATCCGGGCGCCTTCGAGTTCTCCGACCTCGACGGAGATGGCCTCCCCGACTGGATCGACGCCGACGACGACGGAGACGGTGTCGAGGATGGAGCGGACTGCATGCCCCGGATGCGAGGCGTCGCGGCCCCGCCCGCTCCCATCGGAAACACGCTCCGGATCGCATCGGGTCCCACGAGCCTGAACTGGGAGCGGAGCGCCCAGGGGCACACCTCGAACGTGTACCGCGGCGTCCGTCCCGCGGGTCAGCCGTTCACGTACAACGAGGTTTGCTTCGACGCGGAGAATCCCGGACTTCAGTCTGCGGATACGGCCAACCCGGCGGCGGGGGCGTTCTACTTCTATCTGATCAGCGCCAAGAACATCTGCGGGGAAAGCGCGGCGGGGCTGGACGGCGACGGGATGTTCATCTACCCCACTCCTCCCTGTCCGGCCGCCAATCTGGACACCGACGCAGACGGAGTCGGCGACGTGAAGGACAACTGTCCGACCGCGGTCAACACGAACCAGGCGGACGCGGACCTGGATTTCCGCGGTGACGCCTGCGATGCTTGTCCGAGCGACCCTCAGAACGATATCGACAGGGACAACCTCTGCGGGAACGTCGACAACTGCCCGCTCGTGGCGAACCTCTCCCAGACCGATTCGGACGTGGACACCGTGGGCGACGCCTGCGACAACTGCAACGCTGTCGTGAATCCCGATCAGATCGACACGGACCTGGACGGCCTCGGAGACGCCTGCGATCCGGACGACGACAACGACACACTCCCGGATGGATCGGACAATTGTCCACGAGTCGCCAATCTGTCCCAGACGGACGGCGACCTGGACCTCGTAGGGGACGCGTGTGACAACTGCCCGATCCTTTCCAACGGCAACCAGGCCGATGCGGACGCGGACGGCAGGGGCGACCTGTGTGACAACTGCCCGGCGGCCACGAACCCGACCCAGTCCGATGCGGACGGGGATGGAATCGGCAGCGCCTGCGAGGTGGTGCCCGTCGGCTCGCTCCTGTTTGTGGGGTCCGCCGAGGTGACGAACCAGGAGTACGCGCGGTTCTTGAACGCCGTTGCCGCCTCGGACCCGAACGGGCTGTTCAATCCTCTGATGCAGTCCGATCCTCGCGGAGGCATCGCGCGCTCCGGCTCGAGCGGGAGCTTCACCTACGCTCCCCTGGCGAATATGGCCCAGAAGCCAGTGAATTTTGTCGCCTGGCTCGACGCGGCGCGGTACGTCAACTGGCTCCACAACGGGCTTCCCACCGGAGACCAAAGCTCGCTCACGACGGAGAACGGCGCCTACGATCTACGGATCTCCAATCCGGGCGCGAACGCGGCCCGGGAGCTGGACGCGGTCTACTTCCTGCCGGACGACCTCGAGTGGAGAGAGGCCGCGTACAAGGACGACTCGCTGCCCGGGTACTGGAACTACCCGACGCGCTCTGCCGTTCCCCCCGCGCTGGCGACGGCGAACCCCACGGGCACGATCTCCAACCCCGGAGTGAACGTGGCCAACTACAACCTGGGCGCCGACTGGAACGGACAGAACGGAAACGTGACTTCGGTGGGAAGCGCCGGCAGAGGCAGCGCCAGCTTCCACGGCACCTTCGACCAGGGCGGAAACGTCATGGAGTGGACCGAGACGGCTCAGCCAGGCTCGACCCGGGTGGTCTTGGGCGGCAGCTGGCAGGACGACTCCACTCGGCTCCACATCAACGGGAGCTTGAACAAGCTCGCTTCCGCCGAGGACGCCATGACCGGCTTCCGGATCGCCCGAAAGCCCTCGTGCCCGGACGCGGACCACGACCTGTTGAACGACTGCTCGGACAACTGCCCTCTGTTCCCCAATCCAGACCAGGCCGACACCGACGGCGACGAGGTCGGCAACGCCTGCGACAAGTGTCCCTCGATGGGCGACTACCTCCAGGTCGACTCGGACGACGACGGTCTGGGCGACCCCTGCGACGCGTGCCCGCTCGACCCGAACAACGACGCCGATGGCGACGGTCTCTGCGCCAATGTGGACAACTGCCCGGGCATCGCCAATCCCCTGCAGACCGATGGCGACACCGACGGGGTCGGCGACGTCTGCGACAACTGCATCGCAGTGGCGAATGCCAGCCAGGTCAATCGCGACGGCGACGGCAGGGGGGATGTGTGCGACAACTGTCCGACCGTTGCGAACACCGGCCAGCAGGACACCAACGGAGACGGGATCGGAGACGCCTGCAAGTTCGTCTCCGTGGACGGCAGCTTCTACATCTCCTCCACGGAGGTGACGAACGCGGAGTACGCACAGTTCCTGAATGCCGTCGCCGACTCGGACCCGAACGGACTGTACAACTTGAGCATGTCGAGCAACGTCCGAGGCGGCATCGATCGAACCGGCACGAGCGGCAGCTTCACGTACACGCCCAAGGCCAACATGGCGAACAAGCCAGTGAATTTCGTGTCGTGGCTCGACGCGTCGCGATACGTCAACTGGCAGCACAACGGCAAGCCCGTCGGCCCTCAAGGGCCGGCGACGACCCAGGATGGAGCCTACGATCTGCAGGTGGCGAACCCCGGGGTGGCTGCGGTCCGGAAGACCGACGCCATCTTCTATCTTCCGATGGAAGCGGAGTGGGTCCGCGCCGCGCATCACGATCTGGGCACCGGAGGTGACTGGCTGTACCCGACCCGGAGCAACACACCACCGACGATGGCCCTTGCGGACCCGACGACGGGCTGTATCTCGAACCCGGGGCCCAACGTCGCCAACTACGGCCTCGGGGCCGATTGGAACGGGCAGGACGGCAACCTGACCTGCGTCGGCAGCGCCGGCCTCCAGAGCGTGAGCTACTACGGAACGCTCGACCAGGGCGGCAATGCGAGCGAGTGGACGGAGGGCCTGTCCGGCAGCATGCGGATCGCTCGCGGCGGCAGCTTCCTCGATACTTCGAGTGCATTGCGGTCGGATACCCCGGAGATCAAGGACTTCTTCTTGGAGCAGAACAAACAGGGCTTCCGCGTCTCCCGGAGAAGCTCCTGCCTCGATGCGAACTTCGATGGCGAGCCCGACCGGCCCGGGGAGGTTCAGGGCCTTGCGATGATCAAGAGCCCCACCACGACCCTTTCGTGGAACCCGGAGCCCCTCTCCACGAGGTACGACATCGCGGGCGGCACGCTTGCCGACCTCCAGGCGACCGGGGTGATCGGCGCTGTATGTCTGGTGTCCCCAAGCGGAAACGACCTGACCGCGACGTCGTACACGGATAGCAGGCCGGATCCCGCGCTGTTCGAGGGCTACTACTACATGGTGCGTGGTCAGAACAACTGCGGAGGCGGACCGTACGGCTTCGGCACGGGTGGTGTCTGGCGCCTCCCGTCGGCTGGCTGTCCCTAAGTCCTGCGCCTTGAGTTCGCACGGCCGCACGGCCCGCAGTTGTTTCACCGCGGGTCTTCGTCTATAGTTCGGTCGCTTCGGTTTCTCGAGTGTATTCTGGACGCGGGATCGCGGCTCTCGAGCGGGGGTATGGGCATGGAGAAGAGAAGCCTGCGGGCGGTTTTCGGGATCTCGAGCCTCATGCTGGCGGGGGTCGCTGTCCGGTGTACCAATACCGACGTGCTGCGCTCCGAGCCCGGCCAATCGATTCTGGCGGCGCGCGTGAGCCCGGCCGGATCCTCCAAGTACGAGGCGGGGTCTGTGGAGCTGGTCCAGGTCCTCTTTCGGCCGGAGGACCCGGCCGCCGACCAGGCCCTGGGAAATCAGCCGTACTCCTACCTTGCGAGTCCGAAGCGGCTGGATCTGACCACGTCGGTTTCGGTGCCCATATCCTCCGTCGGAGTCAGCGAAGGTGTATACAGGGTCGTGAGCGTACGGTTGCAGGCGCCCAGCGCCCGGGACTTCGACTTCTTCACACCGACTCCCCCTCCCACCACGACGTGCCTAGACGGCGTTCTGGCGCGCGAGGGCGTGAACGGGCTCCTTCCGCCGCCCGAGATCAGCGCCGCGACGGTCAACGAACCCGTCGACATCGGCGACTTCAGCCCTGTTCCCACGTTCCGAATCGACCGTGGCGGGCAGGGAACCCTGACGCTGACGATCGACGGAACGGCGTTCTTGTCCCTCTTCGAGGCGGCGTTCACGTGCCAGTCGAGCGGAACATGTCGCCAGGGCAACCAGGATATTCCCGCCCCGTGCATGTCGAGCTACGCCCCCCTGACAGCGGACCAGGTCCGACCTCTCCTCGGCTTTCAGTAGGTGAGCAGACCGTGACCCGCCCGCGACGTGGTGGGCCTCTTCTGGTGGCGCTTCTCGTGGTGGGGGGGCCGTCCTGCGACAGCACGGGGGAGCTCTTCCCACCCAATGGAAGCCTGCGCCTCCAGGTCGAGGACAGCGGCCTCGTCGTTCAGAGCTCCGACACCCCGGGCTTTCAGGTGACGGCGTGGGTCATTGACTCCGCCAAGGCGGAGGTGGCCGGGGTGGGAAGCTTCGACTTCCTCCAGGGACGGGCTCCCTGTGCGTATCTGGACAACGTCCTACTTCTCGACGATCTCGTGAGACGCTGCGGCGGAAGTGGGCTCGTCGTTGCCACGGGCGAGGGCGGCGCGACGGTTCATCTGAGCGTGTCCTCCATGGAAGCGCGGCGAGCCATCTACCCCGACTTGCCTCCCGACGGAGATCATGACGCTGACGGCTTGATGAACCGGTACGACAACTGCTCTCTCATCTCCAACCCCACGCAGGAGGATGCGAACCAGGACGGGGTAGGTGACGCCTGCTCGGTCTTCGACCCGGTCACTCTGCAGGACATTCCGGACTCGGATGCCGACCGGGTGCCCGACATCTTGGACAACTGCCGTCTTCTGGCCAACTCGGATCAGCTAGATGGGTTGCGAGGCGCGGACCTGATCGGCGATGCGTGCGAGCAGTTCACCATCGTTGATCTCCCCGAAGGGAAGCTCGACCTGAGCTTCCCGGCGCAGTTCACCGTCAGCAGCTCCGCCATCGCGTTCATGGTCGTGGATTTCAACAACCGCACCGCGCTTTCCTGCGATCCCTCGCTTGCTCGATGCAGGATCGACCCGGCGGGTGTGGCATTCTCGGTTCGGGGTGGCTGAGCCCGAGACGGACGATCAGGCCCGGGCCTGACGGCGGCGGCGCTGGCCGGCGGTGACCCCTGGCTCGAACAGCAAGTCGATGACCCCGGCCATCTCGCTTGGATCCACGGGTTTCGCGAAGCACCGCAGAGCTCCGCACTCGAGAATCTTCGCTTCGGTCTCCGGGGTGTGAAAGCCGGTCATGGCAAGGATCGCCGCCACGGACGTCTCGGGGTCCGCCTTGATCGTCCGGCAGACCTGGAAGCCGTCCATCCCGGGCATGCGTAGGTCGAGGAGCACTACGTTCGGCCGGAACGTCCACACGAGCTTCCCAGCTTCGAACCCATCTCGGGCCGTCATGACCTCGTACGGCTTGGGCCGGCCGGTGAGGTACTCGGCAATCGTGTCGCGAATCGCCGGATCATCGTCGACCACGAGCACCCGGGGACGGCCCGTACCTTCGCGCAGATCGTCGGGGAGAGGTATTCCGCTGTCTCGCATGAACCGGACAAGATCTTCGCGCCGAATCCGACGATGTCCGCCGGGCGTGCGGAAAGCGGGCAGCCGGCCGGCGTTCACCCAGTTGATGATCGACAGGGGAGAAACCTGACACAGCTTCGCCGTCTCGAAGGTCGTGAACACGGTCTTGTGGCGCATCCTCATCACCTTGAAAGTATTTGAATAATTAGAGATTCCGGGGAGTAATATCGTCCTGGGGACAAGGAAAGTCAACCAGCGGCGCAGGGCGGTGGCCGGGAGTGTCTCGCGATCAGAACGGGCTTCGGTTCTGGCGGGTGTCCACCACGATCACGGAGTAGTACTGCGCTCCGGCCGGTGGCGTGATCACCAAGGAGACGCCGGTCACAGTCGTCAGGAGCGGTACGATCCCATCCCGGATCTGGGCACGTGTGAACGGGCTCGCGGACGCATAGACCTCGTAGCTGGCGATGCGGGTCGGGCGCCCGCTGAAATCCGTGGTCACGGCTGGCCAGGATAGGCTGATCGTGGGGTCCCCGCCCTTCACCACGGTCAGCGCCGAGATCCCGGCCGGGACATCGAACCCGAGGCCCCCGCCGTTCCCGTCCCCGTCCATCGCACGTACCAAGTAATAGTAACGCGCTGGCGGCGCCAAGGCGTTCACGTCCGTGAAGGTCGGCGCAGTGGGCGTGCCGATCCGGTTCGCGAGACTCGGGATGAAATCTACCGTGGTTCCGCGGTACACCTCGTAGTTGGCGACGGTCTCCGGCTTCCCGTAGATGTCGGTCGTCACCGCGCCCCAGCTCAGTACCGTGCTCGATCCGGACTTGTTCACCCGTAGCGTCTGGATGAAGGATGGTGGCTTGATCCCTTGGACCGAGGTCGGGATCGCGCTGGATTCGCCCGAGAGTCCCGAAGTGTGAAGAGACGTGTTGGTCGCCGTGACCGCCACGTAGTAGGTCGTGCCGTTGGTCAGGCCGACAATGCCGTAGCTCGTCGCCCTCCCCGCGTCAAAGGAAGAGGTGTACAGCCCGGAGGTCGCGCCCAAGAGGACCGTGTAGTTCCTGATGTCCGCCTCGGGATTCGCGTTCCACGTCACCCGGATGTTGCTGCCCCGCTCGGTGTCGACCGCCGTCACGCCGGTCGGAGTCGCTGGCGGGTTGGGATTGCTCGGTGTCGCCCGCACGCAGTCCGGCCCGCTCACGGCACAGTCGCTGTTGAAGTTCGACCAACGACTCTCGAAACCCTCGGGGTCAACCGCCACCGTGTAGTAGTAGTACGTCGTCGTGTTCACGACCGCCGTGTCCGCGTAGACCGTCCCGACGATCGGCGACGCATTCAGCTTGGCGTAGTTCGGAGGGACGAGACTCGTGGCCCGGTACAAATCGTAGGTCACTCCCGCGGTCGAGCTCGCAGCCCACGAGAGGTCGACCCTTCCGTTGCCCGGCGAGGCCTGGGGCGGACCCGCAGGCGCTACCGAAGGCAGCGTCAGGGTCAGGCTCGGATCCCCGAGGTACGTGTAGTTCTGGCAGGCCTCGGTCCATCCCTGAACGCAAAGGTGGACGATGGAGTCGAGCAACGGCACCGCAATACTCCTGGATTTCCTGGGTCCGAACACGTCGTTCCAGACTTCCTGGATCACTTCCTGGCCGATGAAATTGAAGTTCAGCCCCGTGGGACTGAAGATGGCGATCGCCCCTCCCCCACTCCTCTTGAGCCAGTCCTCCCCCATGGAGTGGTCGGACGTGGTGTGGAACCCAGCCGACAGGCAAGTGTGCACCATCAGCCAGGGGAGGCAGGTTCCGTTGACGAGGAACGAGCTGTCCCGCGGGGTCAGGAAGTCATCGAAAAACGCGTCGTCTGACCACCAGTCGAAGTTGCCGTGGCCCGAGTACTGGACGAGGGCGGCACCGTCCCCCGCGCCGCAACCGCCTCCCCCATCGAGCGTTCCGTTGATCCCGGCCTTGATGGCGGCGCGCATCGCGTTCGCGGCGGAGGGGTACGGGCACGTGCCGCCGCAGAAGTCGCTCCAGTACCTGAGCTTCCGGGTGGTAAACGGGGGTCGCCTCATGAAGGATTCGGCCTGGTCGTTCATCGACTCGAAGTCGACTGCCTCCTCGACGTTGTAGCCCTTTCCCCGATCCGAGACGAAGAGGGCGTTGCGACGCCAATTCCCGGCGGGTGGGCTCAGCTCGTAGTCCAGGACCTTCTGGAAAACCAGGTTCGATTCCGCCATGCTCCGCGCGCTGATCCTGCCGACGACCAGGTCGGGGGTCTGATCGCCGTCGACGTCCGCGAGGAGGTTGTCGCTCGCGTAGTAGCCGAGGGACGGATCGTCCTTGAAGAGGATCTGCGTGGGGACGAGATTCCCGGCGGCCTCTCCCCCTTTGTACTGGTAGGAACCATCTCCAAGGAGGAGAACGTACGCCGGTTTCGGTGATGCCCATCCTTCGCCCGGACCCGTCGACATCACCCACTGGAGGAAACTGCGGATCGCGAGCGGCCCCTCGAGCCCGTCGCCGAATTCGTCCTGAACATCCCGGATCATCGCGATCTTCGAGCTGATCCCCTGAGAAGCCCTGTGCGCCAGGAACTGGCTCAGCGCGCTTGAAGGAGACGCGTCCACGACGGTCGGGTGGGCGATCACGAGGAGATCCGCCTGGTTCGACGTGCTCCTGAGGTCGGACACCGTGTCCGCGGAGAAATCCGCCGGCGCCGGAGCGCCGATCGCTGCGTCTCCCGCGACCACGAACCTCCGCGGGCTGCCGTCGGGAAGACCCGGGTCGTTGTCCATCCGGAATCGAGCGGCGTACGGTCCCGCCCCGCTCACGGCCGCGCCCGTCAGGCGCACCGTGTCCGAGATCCCCGTGCCTCCGAGGAGCTTCGTGACCTCGTAGATCGCTGGAGCCGACCCCGATAAACCGCTCACCACGAACTCGGCGTCTTCATCGATCCAGTCGAACGTCAGGGCGTCGGAGAGCGCGGTGAATGCCCTCCGGTAGCGCAGATCGACCGCGTCCAGGACCACCCGGTTCACGGCTCCGGAGCTGATGGGCTCGACCCGCACGCTCACCGGGTTCGTCACGGCCCCCCCTGGCGCGTACGTGAAGTCGTGCGTGTAGATGGTCCGCCCGTCGAAGCTCCCGTCGTCGTTGTTGGTGGCGAGAGTCTGGTTCGTCGAGTTCAGAAGCGAGATCCTCGTCCTGTGGTCCGGGAAAACCGCTCCGTCGTCCGAGCTTCCTCTCAATCGCACGACAACACGGATCGGAAGCGTCCCCTGGCTCAATCCGGGTAGCGCCACGCTGTCGGTCCGCGAGGAAGGTGAGCATCCGGAAAAGCAAAGAATCGGCGCCCAGTACCACGGGTCGTTTCCCGCGAGCGGCCGCCAGTCGTTGTCCGTTTCTGCATGGGCCACCGCTTCGAAGTCTGCGGGCGGTGTCCGCGTCATGGTCGGGCTCGATGCGCGCGTCGCCATCCTGGCCCGCGAGCCGGCCTCGACCGTGAGGAAATAAACGTTCTCGTCGGTGAAATCCCGCGCCTCGAACAGGTCCGGGGCGTTGGGAACGTCGGTATTGAGCACGGTCTTCGGCTCGTCGTCCAAGGCCTGCCCGTAGAATCGCACCCACTCGCCGGGCTCCAGGGTCCCGTCTCCATCGTCCTGAATCTCGAGCGGGACCTCTACCCCGCGGCTGGTCAGCTTCCAGGTGGACAGGCTCTCGGAGGCAAACCCCGTGGATGACATCGTGGCATGGTCCAGCCGGACCACACCGGTCTGGCGTACCTGGATCCGCTGACGGGCCGTGGGCACGAGGGAGGCCGAACTCGGCGCCGCGGACGGGTCCACCGGAGGCAGGCTCGATGCGCTGACGCGGAACGTCGTCCCCTGCGCGTAGTTGACGAACGCGCTTCGGTAGACGTCCTCCAGATGACGCTCCGGCCGGGGGTCGGAACGCTGGCCGGTATCTCCATCGAAGCGAACCGTGACCTCGAACGACTCGGCCACGCGCAGACCTGGAAGCGCCGGGTCGTAGCGGACTGGAGCCAGGTGGACCTCGACGTAGCGCTGGTCTCGAAGGACACCCACCTTCCCGAGCCACGCGATCTCGGCCGGATAGGACCCGGATGCCGTTGAATAGAGGTGCGGATCACGGACACGCTCTTCGCGCGCCAGCACTTCCGGGGCGCCCTCTCCCGGGATCGTCGCCCGCGCTGACAGTCCAGGCCCCCCCTCCACGACGTGGTCGACCGTTCGACGCGACACCGGCCTGGGAACGACCCCAGGAAGGAGGTTTTCGACCCTCGGATGAACGAGCAGAGCGGGGGTGACCGCGGGAGGGATCGCCACGAGGACGGTCTTCCCGGGGAGGTCGGGAGCGCCGGGAATCCGGACCCTGCCGTCCAGCCCTCGGACCCGGACCTCGGCGGATCCGGCCTCCCCTGACTGCTCGATCCCGGGCAGTGAGATCTCGAAGGTGAACGAATTCGCCTCCCGCGTCTCCCCACGCCCCCGGAGCACAAGCTCGGGCGCGCCATCCAGGGCCCCGCTTGTTGGCGGGCCGAGGCCCCACCACAGCAGGATTGTGGAGGCTACGATGGCCCCGGCTCGGCGCGGGGTGCGACACACCCCCGCCTTGCGGCACCTGGGCCGGGTCTTGGGTTCGGAAGGGGACACGGTCTCCTCTGCCGTGAACGTACCCACAAGCAAGCCGCGAGGCAAGGTCACTTTGCAAGAATCAGCGAGGAGAATGCGCCTTCGGTGCGGCCAGGCACTCTGATGGACCTCGGAAGGACCGCTACGGAGCCGCTCCCGGCCCATCGGATACCGATTCCGAGACAAAACCCACGATCTCCTCGATCGCCTTCTCGCCCGCCAGGAGGTCGAGATCGTTGTGGTCCGCGTCGATGAGGACGAGGCGCTTCGGGACGTGGGCACCGGCGTGCAGCGCATGGCTGAGCGAGGCGGGCACGATCCGGTCCGCTTGTCCTGCGATCACGAGAAGCGGCGACCTCAACCCGTCGACCCGAGCGAGCGAATCGTAGCGATCCCGGAGCAGCGACCCAACGGGGAGGAACGGGTAGTGAACCCGCCCGACGTCCACCAGGGACGTGAAGGGAGAGCGAAGAACGAGCGCCACCGGGGGCCGCTCCACGGCCAAGGCCAAGGCAACCGCCGATCCCAGCGACTCGCCGTAGTAGACGATCCGCGACGGGTCCACGTCCGGGATGGTGTCGAGGAAGCCCCTCGCCGCGCGGACATCCTCCTGGAGGCCCTGTTCGCTGGGGCTTCCGGCGTTGCCGCCGTAGCCACGATAGTCGAACAGCAGAACCGCGAGACCCTCGCGGGAAAGGGCCGCGGCGAGCGGCGCCCGGTAGGACCGATTCCCGGCGTTTCCATTGCAAACGAGAACCGTTGCGAGCGTTTTCCCCGGGCCTGCCGGAAGGTACCACCCGGCGAGGCGCACACCGTCCCGTGTGACGAAGGAGACTTCCTGGCCTCCCGGCAGGACCGACGACACCGGAGGGACCTCTCCGAAGGGAAAGTAGATCAGGCGGTGCTGGAACAGCCACACGCAGCCCACGAGGGCCGCGAAGGCCGAAAAGGCGACCGCGAAGAGCGCGATGATCGAGCGCCTCCTGAACAAAGCGGCTACACCCCCGCTTCACGCGGACGCGCGCTAGAATGGGGGGGACAGATCCGCAACGGAGGATGTGACGTGAAGACGATCGTGAACAAGACGCTCAGACCTCTGAGGATCCGCCTCCCCGGCGGAAAGACCCTTCACCTGGGTTCGATGAAATCGGGGCAGATCTCGGATCAAGCCGCGGAAGACGAAACCCTCCGCAAGCTTGTCCAAGGGGGTAGCGTCGAGATTCTCGGCGACGCGTCGCATGCCTCTGGCACCGGCGGTGGCACGGGAGCCGTTCCTGAAGCGACCCACGGGCATCCTCCCACGACCGTCATCCTCCCCAAGGGGAACCGCTGACTCTCGCCCTTCCGCAGGCTTCTTTGTGTGCCTTCACAAGCGAGCTTCGGAGGCCAGGACTCTAGCCGACGATCCTCGAACGAACAAGCCCGGTTTGCCCGGAGCGCTGCGGGTGTGCAGGATAGCCGACTCGGAGGAACTCGGGTGATCCGCCATGCCACTCGCCGAATCGGCTCGTACTCGCTCTCGCTGTGCGTCGGGGCCGCCGCCGTCCACGCCGCGATGACCGGGGACAAGCCGACGATCACCGTGCCGCGCCTGGATCAAAAGCCCACCCTGGAGGATTTCCTGGACATGCGTCCCTCCCCTCCGTTCGCCGACGGGATGGCGGTCGTGCAGGGCGGGTTCATCCAGCGGGAGCCCGTCGACGGCGACCCGGCAAGCCAGCGGACCGACGTCTACCTCGGCTACGACGCCGATAGCCTCTACGCGGTGTTCGTCGCGTTCGACACGGAGCCCGCGAAGATCCGGGCCAACATGACAAGGCGTGAGACTTTCTTGGGGGATGACACGGTCGAGATCCAGCTGGACACCTTCCGGGACGAGCGCCGTGCGTACACCTTCCTGTGCAACCCGCTGGGTGTCCAGTTCGATGCAGTCTGGACCGAGGGGCGGGAATTCGACATGGCGTTCGACACGGTCTGGCAGTCCCGGGGCGCGCTCACCGACCGCGGCTACGTGGTCTGGATGGCGATTCCCTTCAAGAGCCTCCGCTTTCCGGAAAGCCCCGGACAATCCTGGGGGATCATCCTGAACCGGGATGTCCCGAGGAACAACGAGCAGTCATTCTGGCCGCAATACACGAACCGGATCCAGGGCCGATTGAACCAGGCGGGCGTGCTGGAAGGGCTGCACCAGATCTCGCCCCCTCGCAACGTTCAGATCATCCCCTATGCGACAAGCCGTTCGTTCCGCATCTCGGACGCCTCCTCGAGCCCCGGGAGTCCGGAGCTGGTTCGCCGCGCCGACACTGACGCCGGCGTGGACGCCAAGTTCGTGGTTCATGACAGCCTCGTGGTGGACGTGACGGCGAACCCCGACTTCAGTCAGGTGGAATCCGACGAACCCCAGGTGACCGTGAACCGCAGATTCGAGGCGTTCTTCCCGGAGAAGCGCCCCTTCTTCCTGGAGAACGCCGGCTACTTCCAGTCACCGATCAATCTCCTCTTCACGCGCCGCATCCAGGACCCTCGCGTCGGGGGGCGTCTCACGGGCAAGACGGGGCCATGGTCCCTCGGGGCACTCGTCATCGATGACGATTCGGCGGGGCTCTCCGTGAATCCGACCCATCCCGCGGCCGGAGACCGAGCCCAGATCGGCGTGCTGCGGGCCAGCCGCGATGTGCTCGAGCAATCGAACCTGGGGCTCTTGGTCACGGACCGAGAGTTCGGGAAGGGTTTCAACCGCGTTGGCGGATTCGACGGGCGTCTCAAGTTCGACGACCACTGGAACGCTTTCTATCAGGCGGTCACCAGCTCGACCCGCAGGTACCGCGAAGAGAGCCTTCCGGACGGCTCCACACGCTCCACGCTGGAGAGCCTGTCGGGCGCGGCCTACGAGGGAGCGCTCAACCGGACAGGCCGACATTTTCGTCTCCACCTGCACGGGATCGACATCGCGCCGGGCTTCGTGTCCGAGCTTGGCTTCGTGCCCAGGACGGATGTGCGTGACCTGCACCAGGAAGCGGGCTACACGTTCCGGCCCGAGGGGAAGCGCCTGCTGAACTGGACCCCATCCCTGTTCGCGGGCCGTATCGAAGACCACGACGGTACGCGCCTCGACTGGCGGCTGAAGCCGGAATTGCGCTTCGAGTTCCGACGCCAGACCGCGGTCGAACTCAGCGCTTCCACCGGCGACGACCTGCTTCGCCCGGGCGACGCGCGCGGCGTCCAACGGAATCTCGTGTTCCCCGTCTCCGAGTACGCGCTGGAAGTGAACAGCCGATTCTCCCAGCGGTTCGGCTTCAAGGCATCGCTCGCCGCAGGTCAGACCATCAACCTCGTCCAGCCGGAGGGGAGCGAGCCTGTTTCGGCGGACTCGGTCCAGGGAGCTCTGGAGCTGACCTTTCGACCTCTCGACCGGCTCCGGATCGACACGACCTACCTCCTGAGCCGACTCGAGGATCACGGTACTGGCGCTTGGATCCTCACCGATCAGATCACGCGGGCGAAGTTCAGCCTGCAGTTCGACCTGCGGTCGTCGCTCCGGGTCATCGGCGAGTGGGACAACCTCCGGGTGGATCCCACACGAACGAGCGAGCAGGACAGCGAGAGGCTGAACGTGGACCTCCTGTTCAGCTACCTCCTCAATCCGTGGACCGCGATCTACGCCGGCTACAACACGAACTACGCGAGCCCCGCGGCGGGAGCAGGGGGGTCTACAGGCGATTTCGTCCAGGACGCGAGGCAGGTCTTCGTGAAGGTTTCGTATCTGTTCCGGCCATGATCCCGACCGGTCCCCTGGCGCGACAATTGACACGACCCACCCTTCGGACATACGGTTTTTCGCTGATGAGCGATGCGTCGGTTCTCAGGACCGCAGCAAACCTTCGTCCGCCGGAACTGCACCGCGTGGTGGCGGGTCCCCCGGACGGGCCGGTCGTTCTCGTGCTCCACGGGATCACCGAGTCCCGCCGCTACTGGCTTCCTCGGATCCTTTCCCTTGCTTCACGATACCGGCTCGTGATCCCCGACTTGCCGGGGTTCGGTCTCTCGCCCAAGCCGTTCGTAGACTACACTCCCGAATTCTTCACCCGGGCGATCATCGGCTTGCTGGATCGCGAGGCCCCCGCGGCGCACCCGATCCGCATCGTGGGACACTCCCTCGGTGCGCTGCTCGCGCTGGAGGTCGCCGCCCGGCATCCCGAGCGCGTGGAGCGTCTGGCCCTGATCAGCGTCCCCCGATTCCACGATGCGGAGGAAGCGCACCGCGTCTGGTTCGCGGGGTCGTATTCGTACCGGAACCTGCTCGCCGCCAACTCCCTCGCCGCGAATCTCACTCAGGTGCGGCGAACCGGCGTGAGGCTCGCGGTGCGCTACCTGAAGCGGCTCCCCTGGAGCGTGGTCTCGGACAGCAGGCACTTCACGTTCCGCTCGCTGACCTCGACTCTGGAACATTGCCTCCTCCGCTACCGCGTGGACGACATCCTCGCCGCGGTTCCGCGCGTACCGATTCTGATGATCCACGGTGATGCGGATCAGGTTGCACCTGTCAGCCGTGTCCTGGAGCTTCCGGCGCGTCCCCCTCATCCGGCGCTTCACGTGATCCGTGGATCCGGCCATCATCCGTTTCACACCCATGCCGACCTGTGCCTCAAGCTTCTGGAAACCCACCTCGACGGGCCAGGGGCCGCACCTCCGGATGGGCGCACGTCGTTCGTCGTCTCCGCGCCCGACCCCGGCCTCGCCGGGAGGCCGAGCGGAGCGTGATCAGCGAGCTCGAAGAACTCACCGACCTCGGGGCACAGATGTGCGCCCGTGCGCGCTCCGGCGGGGTTCTGCTGCTCTGGCGCCTCCAGTCCCGCTCCGTGCGCCGGATCGTGGTACAGGATGGAAAGAACGAGGAGATCTCCACATCGACATCGTCGGGGCACGGGATCCAGGTGTTCACAGAGGAGGGCCGGACGGCCTTCGCCTCACGGGACGACTTTCGACCGGAGGAGGCAGCGGCACTTCTCGACCGGACAATTCACACGGCGAAGGAGCCCGCAGGGCTCGGCCTGCAGTCGACGCACGTTCCCACGCTTGTGCCCGCGACGGGAAGGGCCGGCCCGCTGAGCGCCGTCTCCTTCGACCGTTTGGACCCTCGCTCCGTAGCGACGAGGCTCGCTGAGATCGAGGCGGAGATCAGAGGACGAGTTCCCGGCGTGAGGCTCAAGGTCTCCCTGGCAGCCGACCTCGACGCGTGGCGGATCCTCCGCTCGGACGGCACCGACGTGCTCTTCGCGATGCCGCGCACTGTCTTGAGGGTCACGGCGACGTCCGCGAGCCCGGGGGCGACGCACAGTGTTGGCTGCTCCGTCGGTGGACCCGATCCCGGACTTGCCTGGGACGAGACGAGAATCCGGCAACTCCTCGTTCGGGCCGAACGCGCCGCGCGTCTCGCCCGGGACCTTCTCGACGCTCCGTTGCATCCCGCGGGCACGTTCCCTCTGGTAATCGACTACGCGCTGGCCAAGGGGCTCGCCCACGAGGCATTCGGCCACGCCTCGGAGGCAGACGGCTATCGCTCCTCGATCCTCGCCAAGGACGGCAGGTTCCTTTCCGGCGAGACCGTCGGTGCGCCGCACGTGTCCATCGTGGACGAGCCCATCGAGGGGGATCACGCCTGGCAGCCCTGGAGCGCGAACGGCGTGGTCCGCTCCCGCGCGGTGATCGTGGACCATGGCCGCCTAGCCGAAGGTCTGTCCGACCCGTGGTCCGCGGAGCCGGGCGGGGTCCCTGTGACCGATGCCGCCCGCGCCGAGTCGTTCCGGAATGCACCGCTTCCCCGCATGAGCAACATCCGGATCGAAGTGGACGGGTCCCTCCCTGCCCCGGGCGAGTTCGAGTCGTACGGACCAGAAGAGGTAAGAGATCTGCTCATGTCCGGGGGAGTCTTCCGCAGGCACGAACGAGTGGTCTTCCTCTCCGGGTACAGCGGCGGCCAGGTGAATCCTGCCACCGGAGACTTCGTCTTCAACTGCAAGGCGATCTTCGCGCTTTCTCGTGACGGCATCTCGTTTCACAGGCCGGCGATCTTCGCGGGCTCCATGTTTAGCGCCCTCCGCTCCGTCCGTGAGGCGTTCGGGCCGCTCCGGCTCGACGCGCTGGGGACCTGCGGCAAGTGGGGGCAGAGCGTCCCATCGAGCGGTGGGAGTCACTACTTCCTCGTCCTCGATCCCGATCCCGCGCTCCAGCTGGGAGGTTCGTAGCCGTGCGTCTTGCCCGCTGGACCGAGGGGGTGACTTCCTCGCGGCCCGGCGGCGTGGCGGCGACCGACTGGTCGCTCTACGTATCCGAGAGCCGGCGCCTCTCCCTCCAGACCAAGGACCGCGAGACGGGAAACGCCCACGCCCCGCTCATGCTGACCGACTCCTGCCTCGCCCACTACTTGATCATGTGGGAAGACGGCCTCGTGAGCCGCGGGAGAATGGAGCGCCGCGAGCTCGAGGAGTGGGTCGCAGGGTCCCTGAGCGCCGCCCGCGCCGCGGCGTACGACGACCCCGACGCGGCATGCGTGCTCGGCCCGGCGGAATTTCCACGGGTGCGGCTCGAAGACGAGAGCATCGCCCGCGCGGTTGCCGGGGAGACGACGCCTCTCGTCGAGCGCTGGCGCCTAGTCGACGAGAAGGTCCGGGACGGCGGCTTCCGCACATGGAGCGGCTCCATTCACGTGAGCGAGACCGAATCCCGCGTCGTCACCTCCCGCGGGCTCGACGTGGCGTCCCGCGGGACCTCACTCACGTGGTTCGTGAGCGTCGACGGCGAGATCGGCGCAGGCCACACCGCGCGCGCCTTCGAGCCACTCATCCAGTACTCCACCCGACTGGACCGTCTGATGGACCATGCGAGGCGTCTTCGAGAGCCTGGGATTCCGATCCCGGGGGGCGTCCGCGATGTCGTGCTCCACCCGGAGGTCGTGGAAACGCTCGTCCTCGGAACACTTCTCCACCACCTTGACGGCGCGACCGTGGCCCACGGCGAAGGACGCTTCCGGAGAGAGGGGTTCGTCTCTGGAAATCGAGTGCTCCGCGACGACTTCACACTGCGCCTCGATCCTTTGATCCCGCTGCGCTCTGGCTCCTACCGTTTTACCCACGAGGGGCTCCCCGCGGCGACGTGCGTCTATGTGGAGCGCGGGTGCCTGATCACACCGGTCGCAGGACTCAAGTACGCGCGCCGACTCGGCATGAAACCGACACCCATCCCGTACGCGCTCGACACGTTGTTTCTCGAGGGGCCCGAGCCACTCTCCGAGGGCGACGCATTCGCCGCTGCTGCGGGTGGCGCCCTGGTTCTCAGTGTCCTCGGGGTGCACACCCTCGATGCCGCGAGCGGAGATTTTTCGCTGTTTGCACCACAGGTGCTCCGATTGTCCCCGTCGGGGCCAAAGGGGCGCCTGCGCGCGACGATCTCGGGGAACCTCTTCGCCCTGCTGTCGAGCGAGAGTCTTCGGCTCGTGAGGTTCCAAGGGGAGCATGTGCCGGGGCTCTGGGTCCGCTGCCGACTCGATCCGAGGTAGCGGAATCCCCGGGCGAACTTCCGCACACGCCGGGGGTCGTGAAAGACGTTTTTGACTCGGTAGACTTGACAACTCGTCGCTCAAGTCTCAAGAAAGGACGCCGTCGGCCACTTGGGCTGGCGTCGTTCCAGCGTTGGCATCGCACGAGGGAGCCCATGCAACTGGATCGTTGGACGCTCAAGGCGCAGGAAGCGCTGCAGGAAGCTCAGAAGCTGGCCGCCGCCTGCGGGCATCCTGAGATCCGTCCGCTCCATCTCCTGGTATCGCTCGCTCGTCAGAAGGAGGGAATCGTCGTCCCGATCCTCGCGCGTCTCGGGGAGGATCCGCGTGCCCTTGTCTCTGTTGCCGACGCACGCCTCTCGGATCTGCCGCGGGTTCAGGGCTCCAGCGAGCTGACTTTCTCCCGTTCTCTCACGGACCTGGTCCGCGGCGCCGAGAAGGCTGTCCTGGACTTTCAAGACGAGTACCTCTCGACCGAGCATCTCCTCCTGGCCATGGCTCGAGGAGGTGACGAAGCCGCCGAGCTCCTGCATCGTTTCGGAGCGAC
>Ga0247727_10006560_pt1 | contig 22818 bp, 24 predicted proteins | sample WisWelCaveWW1625_FD_202498 | JGI IMG/M metagenome (GOLD analysis project Ga0247727, IMG submission 202498) | Biofilm microbial communities from Wishing Well Cave, Virginia, United States - WW16-25 | ecosystem: Environmental > Aquatic > Deep subsurface > Groundwater > Cave microbial mat | place...
CGTCATTGAAGCCTTGCAACCTAACCATTCGTTTTGCTCTAATTGTTCTTTCTTGCAAATTAACCTTGTAATCAATTACGTTTCCAAGAAAAGTAAAGCCAAGCTTCCAACCTGTTTGTGGTCCAGTTTGCCCTGTTTCACCATCAGATGCTCTATGCCCTGAAAAAACAATGTCGGTTTTTCCTTGCATTTTCTCAATACCTGTTTTCAAGACTTCTGCGGTTGCCAGAGTATCAGCTCCTGCAAAAATTCTATCACTATACAAATGAAGCTCGTCTGCATCACAAATTCTCTGAGCCATCTGAAGGGCCGAATCTGCCATTGGTGGTCCCATTGTCCCAATAGAAATTTTTGCGTCATGCATTACTTTAGCATAAAAGGCAGCATGTGCAGCTATTGCACTATGTGGACCTAACGTGTTTTTAGTTTCTGTCCTGTTAAGAGTTCCATCAGGATTATAACTAACATTTCCTTCTGAAAAATCTGGTTCTAATTTTATAATTACAGCAATATTAAGATCCGACATTTTATCTTTCAGCTTTTTTTATGTTCAAGTACAAGTAAGCTCTCTGCTTTTGAGGTTTTTTATATATTTTTGTAAAAAGAGATAGAAATTGAGCATTAATCCGTAACTCCATACGTTTCAAATTGCCAACCATCTTACCAATACTCCATAATTTTTCATTACAACACGTCTGCTTACCGAAAAAGCATCAATTACTTCATCTATTTTATCATAACGATGTAACATGCAGGCAAGATAGATTGCTCCAGCTGCTAGTCCAACCGGATTTTTAGATAAAGAATTCTGGTTATGATAAGCTTCTTTTATAATTAGTAATGCTAGCTTTTGAATATTTTTACCAATTCCAGATTTACTAGACAAGGATGTTATATTTTTGATTGTTTCTGAGATAATTGCATCAAAACAAAGATCCTCTCCAACATTACCCGTCACTAAATTAATTTTTAAAGCACACTCATAACAATAATGTTTTTTAGCTGAAGTTGCTGCTACTACATCATTTTCGTAGAAGGTTTTCTCACATTTGTTGCACTGATCATTTCCTTTCTTTCTAAGTTGAAGTAGTATCGGTTTAGATAACTTGTAGGTATTTCGCTGTTTTGACAATATTATCTCATTGAGCTCCTGGGAACAATTTCAGCTGTTCGTAATAGAGAATCTTCTCTGCCTACTATTCTCCATTTGACAATGATATCGTGTTTGGCAAGAATTTCTTCGGTCGGATTAATGGTTTGAACTTTCAATACCTAATCTTTTTGGATACATGTTATAAGTTTGGTGTTAAAAACCATTAGTTACCATTTATTACCAATAGGCATATATATTGCACAGATTACAATTTTTATGAAAATGGTTTCAACTGAGATTAGAGAATTAGCAAGACAAATTTTCAAAATTCATCCACATATTGAACATCTTGGTTTGATAGATCTTGAGGGCCATGTTTTACTGGACCAATCATCAGCCGCACCAGAACCTATGGAGCCTGATGAACAAAGGATGATGTTCTACTATCAGGTTGGCTTGAGGCGGAGCAGACGTGAACATTTCAACCAAGTTTACGGGCAAACCAATTATATTCACATAATTAGGGAAAAAATACAGCAGCTAATTCTCTACTTACCAATGATTACAATTTACCTAACCATTGACAAAACAGTAAGTCCAGATGGAATAGCTAAAATTGCTGAAAGGACTCATGAATTAGATACGGATTTAGTAAACGAAGCGATCAGAAGCGTTTTTTATTTAAAGCAATGATTCCATCTAATGAAGTATTTTTAAAATCATTAATGAATTTTTTTTAAAATCTAGACTTGCGTTCGCGGATACATATAATATGTTATCATCTAGTGGAAAACTCATAATTATGCATTTTTCTCTGTAAGACATTGCAAATTTTACTGCGCCCAATTGCTTATCAAATTCTTTTCGCATTTTTACACGTAATGCAAGCTCCATAAACAGCATTTCTCTGTCCTTTGAACTTGCTAATGATTCCATTCCTTCCCGCATACCACCTGCAACAAGACGGCCCTTTTCATTTATTATTCCAGCAAATCTTATCTTAGGATCTAAATCCATTACTTTTTTGCACAACGATTCCAAGTCCATATTTTAATAATACGACTTTCTCTTGCTTAAAGTTATCACAATAGATTTTCATCACTTGGTTGTATCAGGATACACTAAACAATTATTCGAATCTCCAACTTTTGGTTAAAATTTAGGAACAAATTTTTGCAAATTTTGACTGAAAAAAATTTCAACGGACACGATGGTTTTTGAACTGACAGTCAGTCCGAGAACTGAGGGTTTGTGAAAATAATTTGACACAAAATGTGCAGTAAGCTCATCGGAGTAGCTACAAAACTCCTTTCCTAATTTTTTTAAAATCTAAATACTGTGATTTTTGGAGACCAGCATTTACTTTCATTATTAAAGTCAAGTTACAATTATTCCAATGTCCAGATGATTTTCCATCATAGAGTGCATTGATTTGCCATCCGGAATAACATGAGTGTGCATTGTATAGTGACCTTTCTTGTCAGGAGTAAAATTTACCAAGTATTTCCCGGAACCAACGTCTTTTGCTTCAAACATACCGCTCATCATATCCATGGAACTCATCGACGCACCTCTTTCTATCCCTACTATCACCTGAGCATCAGATAGTGGCTCTTTTGTTTCTTTATCTAGAACTAATAACGTAATTGTAGACTCTTTTCCAACCTTTGTGACCTGTCCTGACGTAACTTTAACTATGACATCTTGAGGAATCTGGCTCATCATGTTGCCAGATTTCATCATTGAACCCATGTTTGATCCCATCATGTTTGTATCTGATGGCGAGTAATATGCAAAAGCACTTGACGATGCAACAATACCAAGTGCTACCATAATTATAATTACAAATTTTTTCATGATGTCATTTTATCATTTTCAGATTATATTAATCAAGCACTTTACAAATGTAAAGTGCTATTGTTTAATATGTCAGCGCATTTTCTAAAGTAAAATGAAATTTAATTTTGGACCCAATCTGGAAAAACGTCTTTATGTGATCAGACAAAACTAAAGTGATAATTCCTTTATGAACAAAAATAAATTTTCAATACCAAGTAACAGAAAACTTGCTGCCATTAGTCTTGGAATTATGGTGATTATAATTGCAATTGCAGTATTATCTATAAATCCACAAGATCCAGTTTCTTCAGGATATTCTAGAACGGTAGATTGGAAACATATCCATGGTTTAGGAATTGACCCAGCAGAACGTACCATCCTATACATAGCAACTCATGGTGATTTTTACCATAGCCACGATGGCAATCCGCCTTTCAAAGTAGATATCATACGAGCAGATTACATGGCATTTAATGCACCGCCAATTACTGGCATTCCACTTTATGCAAGTGGTCATCCTTCAACTGGTGGAAACACTGGTCTGATAAAAAGTAGAGACGGTGGACAGAGTTGGGAAAGTGTTGCCAAAGTCTTAGAACCGCCTGTTGACTTTCATGCCATGTCAATTAGTAAAAGTGATCCAAATGTCATCATGGGATTCGATAGTGCAGGACGTGGTCTCTTCAAGAGTTCAGATGCAGGCAAGACGTGGGAAACATTACAATATCCTGAGTACATCTCAGCGCTTGCAATTTCCCCACCTGACCCTTTTAGAGTATTTGCTGGCACTGGCAAGGGAATATTCCAGTCAACTGATGGTGCAAAGAGCTGGACTCATCTTGAGGAATACAAAGGCATCACAGTGTTAGCATTGTCATTTGATGATGAAGAAGTGCTTTATGCATCTACTTCAAACTTTGGTCTTTCACGATCAATAGATCTTGGAAAAACATGGGAAAAGATCAACGGACCTAGTCTTAAAATAACCAGTATCACTGTAGATTCACAAAACAAGATTATCTATGTCGCTGGCTATTCTCCTGATGGTTATCAAGAAGTCTATCGAAGTTTAGATGATGGAACAAACTGGCAGATTATAGGAACTAACAAAGTGCTCTAGGTTATGAAAATAAAATGTGCTGACTGTAATTGTTTACCAGAAGAATGTATGACAAGTAACTCTCCAAGTCAATGCGCCAATTGTACATGGGACGAATGTTGTTGCTGGAATACAATAACGAATAGTTCTAGATAGAAGATAAACAATATTGTTCTAATTTCTGGTGCGATTCCTGTAAGACCCGACTACAAAACTCCTTCCAATTTTTTTATTCTGATTTTTTGAAACTTAGGATAGTGGCGGAACTAGCCAATGCAAAATTTCTGGTGCAGGTATGCCAAGACCATAAATTATCAATGGTATGCCCGTGCTTGAAAGTAATACTCCTGCTACCAGTCTAGTGATTCGCAATGGAACTTTTTTTATCACACCAATCCAAAATAAGCCAACAATTAGACAAACAGCAACAAGTGCACCTAACAATGCGCTTGTAATCTCTATCAAACTAAATGTGGCTAATGCAACAGAGTTTTCTACAGCCTCTAGCATCGCAATGTAAAAGTATCCTATTCTGTACTTTGTAACATCTTTTTTTGTATCCTTTTCAAAAAATTCCCTGAACATTGTAAAGCTAAAAAATAGCAAGCCTATTCCTAATGCAATCTCAAGTATGTTAGTAGGAACAAATCCTGCAAAATTTAGAAAAATAAAGTAAAGTGCTACTCCTACTGAAAAGCCAAGAATAGTTATCTTCAGCGTTTCTCGTAATCCAATTCTAGTTATGGTTCCTATTCCGACAAGAGCCTGTTCCCCGCCTTCTACAAAAATATATTTGAAAGAAGTGAAAAATACGATTAATTCAAACACGAGTTGATATTGATATGGTATGGTATTGAGTCTTTTTCATTTTAACAAATTAATTCATATTTTCATAATTACGTTAGTACGTAGTCAAAATAAGTAAAAACAAAAATGGTTTAAAAATATCTGTTTATGACATAATTCCAGTTTCACCTTACATATAATCTCATATACAATTTTCAATACTGAGTATTTGAAGTGAAAAACACCTGCCCACTCCATAAGGATATGGAGCTAATACATACTGTACTTCCAAATGGGGATACTGGTGATTACTGTCCCAAATGTCAGGAACTATTTGGAGAAAAGATTTGAGCCCTGTAAGGCTCGGTTACAAAATTCCTTTTCAATTTTCATTTCAAAATTTCACTAAATGAATTTAGCATTTCATATTGATAACGCTTCTTGAGGCTCTATGAGAAATATTATAAGGAATGAGGAAGTAAAAATTACATGGGGAAAGTATTAGCTGGTAAGACCTCGGACATACCAAAAGGTGAAATGGTGAAAGTAGAATCGGGAGGAAAAGCAATTCTCGTAGCTAATGTGGGTGGAAACTACTTCGCAATGGATGATATTTGTACTCACAAAGGCGGAAGTCTTTCTGGAGGAACTTTAGAAAGTTCTACTGTTACATGTCCTTTGCATGGTTCAACATGGGATTGTAAAACTGGCAAGCTAATTGCATTTGCTACGCAGCTTAAGGATTTAGCTTCATACAAAATAATAGTTGAATCAGATAGTGTCTTTGTAGAGACATAATTCAAAAAACTCAAAATGAAGAAAACTGATATACTAGAAATTAAATAATAGCCTTGTAAAATTACATAGTTGCTAAGTGACTCATCTATTCGGAAATCTTTGGATGATTATGTTAAACGTCGGATTCAAGAAATTCCAATTGAAATTAAACAATCCTTTCTAAAAACAAAACAGATTTGGAAATGTGAGAATGAGTTTGATTTTTTGTATGGATATTACGTAGGAAAAATTGAAGAAGGAGCTCTTCATTACTTACAAAAGGCCACAAGAACCTTGGCAGACAGTTATGTGGATTTATTTGAAATTAGAGGAATAATTGAAATGCACAGAAATGATCTTAGAGATGCAATCAAGCAGTCAATCCCCACTTGAATTTTAAAGTGAATTTTCACAAAAATAGAGCAAGAACCAATATGTCTTCGAATCTTTCTAGATCAGCTTGTTCGCCTAGTCTAAAGAGAACCTTCCATATCTTGGGGTAGATGTAATAGTTGCCATTCATTTTAACTCTCTACAGAAGGTTTTCTGATTTTAGTCGCAAACGATAACTGATAACCATCCGGATCTCGTATGTGAAAGAATCTTTCTCCCCAAGATGCGTCTGCTGGTTCAGTTTCAAAGTAAACTAATTTTGAAATGTGAGCATCATTTTTCAAATATGAGTACATCTTGTCTACGTCATCAGTATGAAAAATTATCCTTCCAAACTCACTTCTTATGTCATTATTTACTAGTTCCAGATTAAGATAGATCTTGCTTTCATCACCAGCTTCGTAGGTGGTAAAATGATCAGATGGACCCCCACATGCTAATCTAAAGCCAGGTATTCTAGAATAGAAATTGCACGATGATTGCATGTTTTTAACTAATAGTGTAATTGCAGAAATTCCATTAACTTTCACTTCATATAATATGCGCAGTTTTGGATGATATTCTTGACGGTTGCCTGTATGGCTCAACTATTCCTGCCCTTCTGTAACCAGCATTCTTAGTGTTGAATGCACTTGTTACATGTAGAAGTGCAGCAATCTGTCTATTGTGTAGTTTGTGACATAAGCATCAAAATTTGAGGTTTGTTTTAGTAAATGTTGGAAAAAGCGAGAAATCACAATCAAATTATCACAGAACATCGTAAAATTACTCTGAACCTCAGTATGACATACGACTTTGCGAATAAAATAGTACTAGTTACTGGTGCGAGTGGTGCTTTAGGTGGTGCCCTGGTAAAGGCGTTTCTTTCATCAAATGCTACCGTAATAGGCGCAGATTTGCAAATTAACGCAGCACAAGAGAAATCTGAGACAAACAAAATAGATATATTCAAAACTGATTTTACAAATGAAAATGATATTGAAAATCTACTTTCAGATGTTTTAAAAAAATTTGGCCGCATAGATGTTCTCGCAAACGTCGTTGGCGGATACATTGCAGGCAAAGATGTATCACAGCTTGACACCGCTGACTGGGACAAGATGATGAACATGAATCTAAAATCTGCATTTTTAATAAGTAAAAAGGTTTTACCTGTGATGAAATCTGCAAGATATGGAAAGATACTTCACATAGCTGCAAGACCTGGACTAAAATCTGGTGGAAATGATGCTGCATATTCTGCATCAAAGGCAGGTGTGATACGACTGACAGAGTCAATATCTGAAGAGACTAAAGAATATAACATCAACATCAATTGCGTCATGCCAAGCATTTTGGATACTGATGCTAACAGAAAAGAAATGCCTACTGCGGATTTCACAAGGTGGGTAAGACCTGAAGAATTAACAGATGTGATATTGTTTCTTTGTTCTGACAAATCAAAGGCAATTCGCGGTGCTGCAATTCCAGTCTACGGACTCTCTTAGATATATCATGTCAAATCTTTTCTAAGAGATCTATTTTCAGTTGGAAAATGGAAAATTGTTTAGATTGGTAAAAGATCAATGATGGGTTAAGGATTCATGATCAAATATTAACTCAAAGACCGAGTCTGGTAAGACCCGTCTACCATCATAGGATTATTTTCTATTGAAATAAGAATCAATTTAGGAATTTGTTAACTAGGCAAATGGATACGCAACTTCTGTAGAACGACACATACCATTCCTATAAAACCTTGTAATAAAATTAAGGTCCAGCTTGTAACTCTCTCATTCTGGCTTCATATACGTAACCTTGTAAGACACTTTTCCGTTCTTTATCTTTCCGTCAGTGCTAACTTGGATATCGCTCTTTTCCTTTTTGGTATTTAGTTTCTTACGATTACCCAACCGTTTCAAGACCTCCTCGTTAGGTAATTTTTCATGGTGCTTGTTACAAATTGCCACAAAAACAGGATTCACTCTATCTAGAAGATCTTCTTTCGTGCTGTCTTTACTACCGTGTTCTGAAAGTTTTAAAAGATGTGCTTTTCCGATTGTTGCAAAGTCTTTTAGCATTATGCTCTCATATCCAGATCTAGAGTCTCCCTCAACGAGTACAGTTGCGTCATTATACTTAATTGTCATCCATACTGATCTGTATTTTCTATATGCCTCAGTATTTCCAGGCCAATTACAGTCTACATAAAGAAATATTTCAACATCAGGGTCCAGTGATAGTTTCATCTTTCCTATTACCTTGTGGTAATTTCCGCCATCTGGAAGATTGTCTCTAAAACTTCTATAATTTAAAAACCAATCATCATCTATTGCGTTCTCACCATTATCGTATAGATCACCCATTGTTATAGAACGATTTGTAATTTGATCAAACTTGTAAAATCCTGCGGCATGATCCTGATGGGCATGGGAGGCAATCATTACATCTAATTTTTGTACTCCCAAGATAACCAAGCGTGCATGAATTTCTTGTGCAGCAGATTCTATTCCACAATCATATAGAATGTTCTTTCCATTGGGAGTTTGAATAAGGATTGATTCATTTTCTACATAGAAGAAGTGAATTGAGAGATGTTTAGATCCCATTGTCGGATTTTTACATGTGACTCGTTTCTGATTTTGAATGCATATCCATTCTTGTTTTTTTGCCACATGATCCTTGAAACGTAGTTATTGATAAGCAGATCATGCTTTACTCGACCTTGAATCCGACACGGAAAAAACTGGAAAAAAGCGTATACATTACTTGCGTTGACCAAAAACACCAGAAAGGGACAGGACTGGATTAGATGTTATAGACAACCAATCACTGAAGCTAAACAAAAGATGCTGCAAAGATTATAGATTTTGTAAATGCAGGCATAATTTTTTTGCAAGTAGAAGAAATGATAGAACTAGCTGTAAGAATAACCCAATGATGTTATTGAACGAGTGTTTGACTCTGTTTCAGTCCATGGATCCATCGTTCTGTCATCTCCACTCAGCGAAGGGTTTTTTCCAGTGTTCTGTGGCTTGGCTTGCCAGATACTCCAGATTCTATCAATCTGAGCGTGATGGAGCCAGAATACTGGATCTGTAGGCGAATATTGAATATCAGACATTGTCCCCCCAACCCATCCATGAACATTGTTATGCGAAAATTCCAATTGGGTTGTAAATAGAGTGTACGTGTCTTCTGATAAGACAGAATTAATGTCAGATTTTGTTGGAAGAGGAGGCGGGGTTCCGACATTTCTTGAGACAGTGATATTTCCTCTACCTGGAACATTTACTGTCGGCATAAAATTTTTCAACATGGCTGGAATTTTTTTAGATGTGGTCCAATCCCAGTATGGAATAAAACTCAGAGGATCAACAGATTGCATTTCTTGTTCAAGTTTGTAAAGATACATTCTATGCCAGGGAAGAAACCTCTGACGACCTACCGACCCCATCGAACCATGCATCATATGACTCATATCTGCATGAAAACTCGCGAATGTCCCATAGGTTCCGCTATCAATCAATTTTTTTATAACGTCTTTGAATCTCTTCTTTTCACTGGCTTTCATCTTTCTGGCGTTTTTTCTAACTGCCAAGATTATACCCCTCCTAACAATCTCCTAAGAGATTCTCCAACACGACAAATTTCATGTCGTTTTAACATTAAGACTGATTTGATGTCATCATATAAAAAGTCGTGTAAGTTCAAAAATAGATTTTCAAAATAAATTTTGTTTTTGGGTTTATTAATTGAAATTTTTATTACGTTTTCAAAATAATTTATTCAGCGTCATCATTCATTTTATTTTTCATTTTCTGTAACGAGCTGCAAACGTGTTTCCAAGACCACTATCCAAATCGGTCACAAATTGTTGTCGTAAAAGATTTCCATATACAACCAGGTCGCGTGCAAGCATTTCTAATCGCGATTTTATTCTTTGGTTTGCAATCATTCCATTTTCAAGATCATCTTCGCCGTTAACCGATACTCCGTATGGCAAGCTCCATCCATAACACTGCTTAACAGCTGTTCTCATTTGGTCCATTACTGTAAGACCCTTCTCATGTGACGAACAAATGTAGCCAAATGTCTTTCCAGCAAATTCTGACCAAAAATAATCAAGAAAGTTCTTCATAGTTCCTGACATTGAACCATGATAATCTGGAGTGGCTAAAATGAATGCGTCTGCCCATGCTACATCCTCTTCTGCTTTTTGAAGTTCGGTGCCTGATTGGCCTTCATTTGGATCATACAACGGCAGCCTGGTTTGTTTTAGATCAAGGATTCGCGTTTGTCCACCATGTTTTTTTGCAAAATCCAGAGCAACCGATAGCGTTGCAGTGCTCGAAGAGCCCTCACGCAAGCTAGAGGCGACTCCTAGAACTTTGGTCATAGTTTAATTCTTTTCAACGATGGTAAATATTGTTTTAATTTGTTTGTGGTGGCATAATTTTGCATTACATGTGGAGGCCTCATGTTATGGTATATTTCAAAAAATAAAAAATAAATTCAAAAATCACGCAGTGATTTTGGCTTTTGATTCTAGTGCCCTTTTTGCAGCCAGCTCAAAAATCAGCTTGTCAATGTAAAAGCCTTGTTTTGATTTTAGGTTTAGCTTATACATTATAGCCTTTCCAACAGTCCTTGTTCTAGATACTACTCCTTGTTGTTCCAGATTCTTTATTTCATTTAATCCAGTTTTAAAAGAAAGGCCAGAATTTTTAGCAATGTCTGACACAGAATAATCCCAGTCCTTAAAAGTAGCAAGAAAGTCCAAGATTTTTGAAGTGCTTCCAGGAAATACGCTTTCTAATGGGCCATTTTGCAGTGCCTTGTTTGCAGAAATTAGCTTTCTTTTCATGTTATCCATAACACATGCCACTATATTAATATAGTAATATAGTACCTATCAATATGTAAATAATTACATAATACTTAAATGAATAACCCATTACTAAAAAGTATTGGCAGACGATGTAAGCAAAGCTATCTTAAGAAAATTATTTTATGACAACAGGATTGGCAAAAAACACATCTCGCTAGAAGATCTAAAGACTGGGTTTCCATCACATGCCAAAGGCGATATCGATAAAAAGCTAAAGAAACTAGTAAAAAAGAATCTGATTTTACAGCATCCAACCTCTTATGGCCCACAGTTTGCCCTAAATCCTCAAAGACTGCAAGAAATTATCAATATAATACAAGAATAGGACCGGTAGATCTAATTCTTCAAAATATAAATCGCGCATTAATTAAATTCAAAAATCAAAGTAAAAAATTCATGCTTGAAACTAAGAAACTTGATAAAAACCCATGAAGAAAATTTTAAATGCAAAACTTGTTTTAAACGATCATGGCTAAATATGTAGATGGTTTTGTGTTCGTGGTCCCGAAAAAAAAGCTCGCGGAGTATCGCAAGATGGCGCAGCTTGGAAGAAAGATGTGGAAGAAGTACGGTGCGCTAGATTACAAAGAGTGTGTCGGCGATGACCTCCGGCCGAAACCTATGGGCGGGATGAAGCTCCGGTTGTTTTCGGAAATGGCCAAGGCCAAATCAGAGGAGGCTGTTTGGTTCTCTTTTATTGTGTACAAGTCAAAGAAGCATCGCAATGCCGTAAACGCCAAGGTAATGAAAGATCCAATTATGAACGACCCAAAATGGAAAGATAAACCGATGCCGTTTGACATGAAACGGTTCGCTTATGGAGGATCCAAGGTTGTTGTTGATGGCTAAAAAGAATTCACTGACAAGTGGGCTGTTAAGTAAACGTCACCTAAACTACGCATTTATCTATAAAGTTCAAAGTAATTGAGATTTAAAGAGAGTTTGAAATATGAGAAAAATAATTGTATCAGAATGGATTTCTCTTGACGGTGTTTTTGATGCGGATCCACAACACAGAAGTTTGGCGAAAATATGAAAAACTATAGCGCAAAAGACGTTGATTCTTACATTGCCAGTTCAGGCATAGAAGCCCGTCCGAAACTCAAAGAAATCCGGAAAATAATAAAATCGACTATTCCAAAAGTAGAAGAAGGAATAAGCTGGGGCGTGCCATTCTACAAATATCACGGTGTTCTTGCTGGATTTGCCGCATTCAAGAACCACGTTAGCTTTGGCTTTTGTGTGACCCTTCAAAGTAAAGACCGCGAAACGCTTGAAAAAAAAGGTTACATAACTGGAAAAAAAACCATACAAATCAAGTTCGACCAAAAAGTGCCGGCCACAGCGATAAAGCAAATTCTAAAAGCAAAAATGAATGAAGCCAAAAGAGCGATAAAATAAATTTACAATCAAGATTTAGATTCTAGTTCACAAATCCCTTCTTGTTGCTTTTATGATTTACTGCAGATTAGCTAGTTTTGCTCGTAGGCTTGTTGCAAAAATACAAACCGAAGAAACAGTAGAAATCCATACATTCTTCTAAAGGAAAGGATCACATTTCCAATAGAAAATTACACCTCTTTTCTCTCAAATCAAGAACTGCTCAAAAATATCTACTAACTTTCACAACCTATTCCGTCTTTATCACCGTCAAACCTATGTGGGTCTGGTTGTAAGACCACAAATTTCCTGTATGTAATATCACCGCAATCCAAGTCGGGTGGTGGAGATGGTATGCAGACAGTGGGATACGAAGGGTCGCAGTTATTTTCTTCTGTTGGAGCAGGTTGGACCGGAACAGAAGACTGGGAAGATTTTTCGCAACCTATTCCGTCATAATCACTATCAAACCCATGTGGATCTGGCTGCAAGACCTGAAAGTTGGTGTACGGAACATCACCGCAATCTAGGTCTGGGGGTCGAGGTGGTATGCAAACAGTGGGATAGGAAGCATCACAGTTGTTTTCAATTGTTTGCGATGGTTGGGTTGTTGGTTGTGGAATTTCTTTATGCCCACAACCATATTCTTGTGCCCAAGGTTCACCTGAGAATTCACTTGTAGAGCAATATTGTGTCAAGATATTGGCATAACCATTGTAAAGTAATTCAGAGTTGAGAACCTTGTTTCCACAATACACCTTTGCTAAAACTCTACCATATTCATCCATTGGTTGCAAGTCATCCTGATCTACTAGAATGCTAGAACCAACAGGACAAAGCTTTTCTGTAAATAGAGTAGCTTGAGAAGATCCTGGTTGATTAATTTCAGGAGTATTTGTTAGTGATAAACGAATTTTCAAATTTCCAGTGTAGATTGTATCTCCATCGACTATTCTGGTAACATATTCAGTAAGGCATCCAGCAGTACCAGCACAATCAAAGAATTGAGGTGTTTCTTTTTGTATTATTTGAGATTGCGCTGGTTTAGATTCATCTACCTTTTGTATTTCTTGAGATTGTTCCTGCTTAGATTCAGCTACTTTTGGTATTCCTTGGGATTGTTCTTTTTTAGATTCCTCCACTTTTTGCATCAGATCAATAAAAGCTTGATTTGCTTCTCTCTGTTCTTTTTCTAATTGAGCCTTTTGATATGAATCGATTCCAATCAAAACACCTACTACAGCAATCACTGAAACTCCAACAGAAATAGCGATTATTACTACTGGTTTCGTGAATTTTCTAGATCATACTAGGAATTAAGAATTATTTTTTCAAATGGTTAGATTTCACTATCTGGTTACGGAATACTTCAAATTATCAACAATTTTCTTCACATCTTTTTCAGACAATACATCTTGTCTGTTCTCAAGAAATCCATTTATTTTTTCTAAACTGGAAACATATACGGCTCTGTAATTGTTATTGTATTGCATATTGTCTTGAATTGATAACAAAACGTTTGTGACCCGAATATTCTTTATTATTGATTTTAATGTAATCCATAATACTAGACCTGCTCTGTCTGTCTGCTCGTACGGATTTAGTTTCTCGTTATTTTTGACATAATTATCACTCCAATTTTTTACTTCGATTAGAAAAACGCCTTTTGTAGATACAACAACTACATCCATTTGTGCGGATCGTAGATTTTTTTCACCATGATAAGTAGCCCAATATGGCAATTCAATCCTTACACCACATAAAACGTGATAACTGTCACTTAGGTTTGATAATTTTTCTATTACTTTATTTTCTCCCGAAGCTCCAGCATGAAATGGATTGTCATTGTTTTTCTCAAATTTGTTTACTTGCCTTTGTTTGTTCCATCTTCTAAAACCTGCAAAAAATCCCTTTTCTTTCACTTTAAGTTCATTTTTCATTTCTTCATAGACTTTAGGAATATCTTCTATTTTCTTAACTCGGTTGGGATATTTGCTTAGGAGTTGCTTTTCACTGTCTGCACGACCGTAAATTATTGCCACGATTAATGATTCTATAACATTCTATTATTTTAGAGAACTGTGAGCTAGAATCATTGATTCAGATAGTCATGCATGACAATTCTAGTCTATCAGGACAAACTTTAGTACAAAAACCCAACAAGGAATAGACATCTTATTCAATTTGCCAAGAAACACTTTAGGTCAAGGTAGATCCTATGCATTCATGGGAAAACGAAAACGCTTCAATCAAACTGCACTTTTGAAATACCTAAAGGCAAAATGCGAAAGGTGTGGAAAAGGAATTCCTCAAGTTGATCTAACAATTCATCATAGGAATCATAATGCAAAAGACGATCGTTGGGAAAACATAGTAATTTACTGTCGTTCTTGTCATAATATCGTCGAAGGAACGGATAAAAGAAAAAGCCATCTTCGCTAAAATTTGACTCTTTGCGGTAAAGGTCATAATAATTGGAGCACTTGGACATCGACTGATGGTACAGTTCACAAATATTGCAAGACATGCAGACAACAAAGAGCTAAAACATATTCTTTAAGAAAAAAGACTGCAAAAGGAAGTCATACCGATAAGGAATTTCAAGAAAAACTCAAGCAATATGATAGATGTCCTAAATGTAATAGAAAATGGGACGAGATACCGTCATCAAGAGGATCTGCAAAATACAAGATAACTGAAGATCATATAATTCCCTTATTGGAGGGAGGTACAGATGACATTGATAATATTCAACCACTATGCTATCAGTGTAATTTCAAGAAAGGTCATTCATTGAAGGAATGATCCGTTTATAACTCGCTAATCCAACCGCCGATAACTCCTATTAGTTTGATAGTTTTCTTTTCTTTTGTTGAACCAATACTTTTTCTTTGAATTACAAAAAATATCACACATATAATTATAGCAACAATGATAGCAGATACAATGTTAGCCCCTTCAATTTGTAAAAATAGATGACTAAGCAATGAAATAAAGAACTTGAAATCAATAGATATCTCTTTTTGAATTTAATTATGTGATTTTTGTAAATTTTTGACTCTAACATTATATTGTTGAAAAATATTGGTTAATTGTTGCAAATTCAACTAAATAAAGAACAACAGGAAGCTGTAACTCATTCAGGAAATCCTCTCTTAGTAGCTGCAGGTCCTGGAAGCGGAAAAACCCGAGTAATTGTTGAAAGAATCCTACATCTAGTTAAAACTGGTCTAAAACCCTCTCGAATTCTTTGTCTCACGTTTTCTGAAAAAGCAGCACTTGAGATGAAAGAGAGACTAGAAAAAATCATGGATGTCTCCGAGATGCAGATTAGCACTTTTCATTCTTTTTGCCATGATGTTCTTGGAGACAATGTCTTAGATTCTGGAATTGGAATCGGTTCAGGTGTAATAAACAGATCAAGCTTACTTGTCTGGGCATTAAAACACATTGATGAGTTTGGTTTTGAACACATTGAGCTTGGCAACAACGCAGTAAATGTGATTGAAGCAATGATTGATGGAATAAGCACCTTCAAAGACGAATTAATTAGTGCAGAAGAACTGGCAGAATATCTTGACAAGAAATTCAAAAAAGAAAAAAATCTTGTTAATGATGTTATCCAAATGGATTATTTACAAAAGCTTTGTGACTTGCACAAGATCTACGTAAAGCATCAAGAGTATTTACGAAAATCCGGACTGATTGACTTTGATGACATGGTTACATTATCTATAGATTTGTTTAGAAAAAAACCAATTGTATTATCAAAATATCAGAATCAATTCAAACATATTCTAGTTGATGAATTCCAAGATAACAATTTTGCCCAGCTTGAGCTTGTTAGACTGTTAGCTCCAACTGGAAACATAACCGTAGTAGGAGATGACGATCAAAGTATATACAGATTCCAGGGAGCATACATTGCCAATTTCCAGCATTTTCAAAAATTATACAATGACAAGGTCAAAGTTATTGTTTTAAAACAAAATTACCGAAGTTCAAAAAACATTGTAAATCTAGCTAATCAACTTCTTGCAGAGGTTTCAAACAGGCAAGAAAAGGAACTTTATTCTCTAAATGAGGAAGGAGAAAAGCCTGTAGTAGCGCGCTGTGGCCACGATATGGCCGAAGTAGAGTATGTAGTGTCTAAAATACGTGAACTTGTAGGCACAAAAATAGGCAGACGTGATGGTTCCAATGGTCCTCTCACATACAAGGATTTTACAGTTTTATCACGAAAAAGAGTAGATGGTAAAAAATTTGCCCTGGCATTGGGTGCATATGGAATCCCAGCTACATTTGTTGGAGAAGCAAACATTTTCAATTCTGCAACGGGACGGGATTTTTTGGCATATCTTGAAGTTGCAAGTGATCCCACAAAAGCTAGTCTTTCAATAGTTAGGATTTTAAAAAATCATGGAATCTCTGATCAAAATATAGCCAAAATAAATCACGAAGCGAAGCAAATGAAAAGAAAATCAGATACAGATTCTGATTTTGTTTATGATGTGTTAAACGATCTTGACATTCCAGACCTTGATCAGCTAGACGAATTATTTGATATTTCAAAACAATTTCAAACTCTGACTAATCTACAACACCAAAACACCGTCAGTGAAACAATTTTTCAGATAATGATGTCAGTTACTGACTTGTACAAGAGTGCAACCCAAAGCGATTCTTTGCAAAATAGAAAAAGACAAACCATCCTAAAAGAATTATATCATTTATCACTAGAATTTGAAGCTCAAAATAAAAACGGCACATTAGAAGAGTTCATTGATTATCTCAATTTACTTGGAGAGTTTGATGTGGAATTAGAAGAAAATTCCGAAATTACAAATGCAGTTCAGGTCTCCACAATTCACCAAAGTAAAGGAAAAGAGTTTCCAGTTGTGTTCATTGTGGATGCTGCACAGGGAAAACTTCCAATACGATACCAGGCAAAAAAATTCTATGTTCCAAATGATTTAGCAAAAGGGCTTTTAAGAGATGAGGATGAAAAGGCATTATCGCTGCAAGAAGAAAGGCGTCTATTTTATGTAGCCATGACAAGAGCTCAAAACCTGCTTTTTATCACATTTCCTATAAAATACGCACAAAATGTGCGAAATAGCAAGCCTTCTGTCTTCTTAGATGAGATAGATTTTGAGAAAAATCCGCTTGTACAGGTAATTGATTTTAGAGGTACCACTCAGGAGACACTTTTGCAGGAACAAGACAAGATAGATAAAATACGAGAAGACCTTCAGGGAAAAGCTACAAAATTTGTTAATCAGATGCAGCTTGAAAGTGCAGTGGCAAGAATAGTTGATCTAGCAAAGGTAGAATATTTTAAAGAAAATGGAACACTTGAAGGATTTGATACTACAGATCTTTTCAATATAGAAAGTAACAAGGAAGTGGAATCATTACTAGTTGATGAAAAGATTCCGTTAATCAACAAAGAAACACTGAGACTTTCTGTATCAAAATTTAACAATTATCTAGAGTGTCCATTGCAATTCAAGTTCGCTCATGTACTCGAAGTGATCACTCCTGAAAAAACTTACTTTAATGTTGGTACTGCTGTTCACGCAGTTGCAGAACAATTAACAAAACTAGAAAAGGAGGGAACAGAACCATCTGAAAAAATTGCATTTGAAATTCTAGAAAAGAATTGGAGCTCTAATGCATACATATCCAAGAAAAAAGAAAAGGAAGATTTTGAAAAAGCAAAAGAAATGATTCGTACATATTTAAAATGGGTTTCTGATAATCCAAACAAACCTGTTGATGTTGAAAAAAGATTTCAAATCGAGATTGGAGGAGTCAAAGTCACTGGTGTCATAGATAGAGTTGAGATGACAAACAAAGGAGAGTATCAGGTCATCGATTTTAAGACTGGAAGAATCTATGAGACTGCAAACTCGATAAAAGAGGATCCTCAGATGAATGTGTATGCTTTGGCGGTTCAAAAGACATATGGGAAATTGCCTGAAAAGACTTCGCTTTTGTACCTTAAAGAAAACAAGGTTTTAGACAATGTGATTAAACTGGATAATCTCAACAAGGTAAAAAACACGCTTGAAAAAGTGACAGAATCCATCCTAAAAGAGGACTTTGAGGCAAGACCTGTAAAAGGTGCCTGTTTTAGTTGCAGTTTTAAAAGCATTTGTGATTTTGTTGAAAGTGAATGAATCTGTAAATCTGATTTATAACAAGGCCAAAAATTTTTCGTATTACGGCCGGTAATTTAGTAAGTGCAGAAGTGGCGGCAGATAAATTGTATGATTAGAAAGTAGCAAGAGTATCTTTAGATGGGATTGTAGAATTTGAATAAGTTCGCATAAAGACCACAACATACTTCTGCCAATGACTTCCGTCACAGCAATATAGGATTGATCTTGCAAAGTGTAAATTCCGTATGGGTTGATATTTCTTTACAATAAAACATATGAGCTAAGCAAAACGAGGTCTCAATAATGGATCAGCAACAACTATTTAGTCACATCAATCATGCCATTCCCGCGTATGCTCATACACAGATGTACCTTATACACAAATGGTGGGCTAGAAAACCCCATAACGTGGTTTCAGAGTATATCAAATATTACTCAAAAGTAGGAGAGATTGTATTAGATCCATTTTGTGGGAGCGGAGTAACACCAATAGAAGCTATTAAGCTTGGTCGCAAGGCAATTGGTGTAGATTTGAATCCAATGTCAATTTTTGTAACTCGCATGACTGCAATTCCAGCAAATATCGAAGCAATTAAGACAACCTTTGCAGAAATATCTCAATCTATCTCAAAACAAATTCTTGAATATTATGTAACTAAGTGTCCAAAATGCAATAATAATAATCATGAAATATGTGCCACATGGAAGGAAGGTGAACCGGTACCAGAAGAAATTAGATTCTATTGCGAAAATTGTGAAAAATACATTCATAAAAAACCAGACGATGACGATATAAAAAAGATAAACGCAGTCAAGAAACTATCTATTGTAAACTGGTATCCTAAAAATAAACTAAAATACAAAAATGGTCAAGATTTTAAAGAAGGCACTCATCAACCACACTTCGAGGATATAGCTTCACTCTTTACTCATAGGAATCTTCTTTCTCTGTCTATAATATTTAATGAAATAAATTCTATTAAAAATAAGGATATTAAGGAACTTTTTAGATTTGCGTTTACTTCGATGAGTCACCTTGCAAGTAAGATGACTCCTGATAGACCGACTAGACCTTATAGCTCCTTTTGGGCTCAGCAAAGATATTGGATTCCTCCAATCAATATGGAATCTAATGTATGGCATCTATTTGATAGTGCAATAAATGGGCGTCAAGGACTGATTACTGGCAAAATGATTCTAGGGAAAGCCATGTTCTTATACAAAAATGGATCCTCTATCAGACCTTTTAGTCTGTCAAAAGAGTATGTCCTGTCGATGTTAAAGCGGTTCTCCTTGTCTAGTTTGTCCATCTCAGATTCTCGTGGTAATGGTACGTCGGGCCTTGTGATGTATGATATCTTTGTGCACCTGTCAGCAAAGGTAGTTTCTACCTTCTGGGCTTGCCGTGGTCCTCCACCAGCGTCTATTGTTATTTTATCAACTTCATACGCATCACAAATGTTGATGAAACGATCCGCTTGTTTTTCTACATTAGCTTCATCCATTCTATCAATATACAAGACCTTGAAGACTGGTGCTTTTGGATGCAGACACTGTGCCACCAATGGAACGGTGTATGCACTACCACCACCTCCCCAGTCTGCACTTGCGTAAACTCTTCCCAGTTTGTGATCAACGTCTTCTGGTCTAGTGAAGGAAAGGTTTCTGTCTATTATTTTTAATAGAGCTTCTTTGGTGAATGGTTTTGTTGCACCTTTTACAAAATTAGCTAAAACGTGTCTTTGGTAGAAACTTGCTGGATAGTTGATCCTTTTCCATTCAATTGATTTGTCCTCTGATACTTTGTACTTTTCAACAGCATCTTTTATGAAAAGCGGAATGTTTGGAAACATCTCCTGGGACAAATGATATCCATGACGCATCCAGTTCTGCGGAGCCTTTGGCTCCCATCGTCCCCTTAGAAGATCGACAAGATACTCACCCCACAAAAAGCCCTCTGAATTGTACTCTAGCTTGTCACGCCAAAACTCGTTGTCGTACTTCCACTCCATCTGGTTTGTTGAAAGCCATAGCTTGTGATGTTCTGTTCCAATGAATCCCCCAATACCACCGAAGAGCTCACTTCCTTGAGTCCATGCTTGTGATTCTTTTGCCTTTGCCAAAGCTGAAAGGTTGAGGTTTTGGTCTTCATCATAGAATAGAAAGTCTGCTGATTTTCCTTCGACGTGATGGAATTCGTTTGCGTGTGTAACAAGAGATGTAGAAGAATTTGTTAGAAACTCAACTCGGGACATGGCGCCCTTGCCAGTGTCTGCACCCTTTACAACTTGATACAGCTCTGGATTGTCTGAATGCAGGATTGATCCCCTATACTTGTCATTAGAAAAGGATCTCAATGATTCATCCTCAAAGGTTACATAGACACTTTTTGTATGCATTTTTGTTCCATAGTAGGCAAGTCTTCCACCTCCGTAGGTAGTCTTGCCAAGCTGTCGTCCGATGTTAAGCATGATAAATGGATGTTCGTCTTTGTAAATGTCCTTCCACATTGGAAGATATTTCAAAACGTTGGGCTTGCCCTCTACTACTTTTCTGAATCTTTCAGTCCACATGTAGTATGGTAAATCGAATTTAGAAAAATCATGTGATAATTTTTCTGCTTTGTCTTTGTTGATTTCGTTTAGCTTCTCTTGTTTGCATAACTCTTCAAATGTTATTGGAAATGAATTCTTTTGGATGCTTTGGATTTTCATTTTTTGTTTTCATCTTTGTTTTCATCTTTAGGTTTCAACATGTTTGATTCAATCATCTTCTTTAAAATATCTGCAAAGGCGCTCTGTGTAGGTATTACATTTTTAATTATAGAGTCTATGACATGTTGCCTCTCCAAGGGTTCATTTGAATTCAAAAGATTTTGCGCGGATATCTGGTGTAGTGTCTTTAGCTCCTCCTGAAATCCCATCATCATGGCGATTGTTCCTTGCTTTACAAAGTTTCTAAGATCCTCGAACATTTGAGGTGGATGCAAAAATTGTTTTTTATTTCTAAAAAAGGTGCTTTTGCTAATAGTTACTGGCATTGGCTTGTTTGTATTCTTGTCAATCTTTTCTGTTCCATCCTTTTCTGTTTGATTACCTAACAAGCCGTTGTTGATGTATTTCATTGCATTTTCTGTGGCGAAATTAAATGCTTGACAAGTCCAGATTGCATTTTTCATCCTCTGAATGAACTCCTCACGTGAAATTCTGGCATCTGAATTGTTTGATTCCATGTATCATAAACGGCATATTTAGTATAGTACATATTTGTCAATAATCCATATACAAAAAAGGAATGAAACCAGGAAGAAGGGAGCGTATTGGTATCTTAACACCAAATCAGAGAAAGCTTGCAAGACATGCTCATGAGAGAATTATGGAACTACAACAGAAAAGAGACGAGTACAAAAAGAATCCAGAATACAGAGATAAATATTCTAAGGGACCAAGTGAAGTACAAAAAGTATCTTTTGAATTAGCGACGATAAGTCGTGCAATTTCACGTTTAGAAGATGATGTTGAAAAAATTATTTCACATATAGTAATTGATCTTGATTTGATTTTAGAAAGCAAAATTTTAAAACCTTGGGTAAATCGTAATGTTCCAACATGGAATAACCTAAACGAAAAACTTGCCCGACTGAATGCTACAGAATCTAAATTTGGATTATTTTACAAAAATATTCGTGTAACTGTTGCACATTCACGTCCTCAGAGATTTTGGTTGAACGAGAATTATTTTGAAGAAAATAAGATGAAGAATAAATTCATAAGTTATCTAAGTTTAGATTATGTGTTACAGGGAATAAAGAGATCATGGACTAGAAAATACGGTAATATCGAAATCAATGTACGAGATACTTTAAGAGAAGCGTTAGAGTTAGAAAAAAAATATAATCAAACCATGATAATTAAAAAAGATAAAAATGACAACCAGATACCAACTCCTAAAGATATAATGGAGAGAACAATATTGCCACGATCCATTAAAGATGCAAAGACAATTGTTGAAATATACCATAGAGTTACAAGAGTAAAAAATACTTTTTCATAAGTTGAATTATGATTATAGAAAAAATAAAAATTAAATTTTGCAAAATGAATGTCAAATTTTACCAGTTTCGTTCCTAAGTGTGACACTAAAAGTGTCAGTGACAATTTAGTTTCCACTATTCAAAAATAAAAATTAGAAAATAGTTTCCACTAATCAAGATTAAAAAAATAATCGTCGCGTATAGTCTCTATGTATTATGACTGAGCCGATGTATTGGATTATTAGTAATGGCTGGTTCACCCCTCGCCGAAGCTTGGAATCTACGCCACCATTCTATCAACGCCGTCTTCTGCGGCCATCCTTTTTCTTGCGAACGGCTGCCTTTTCTCGGGATAGGCTTCCTCCTTAGATGCTTTCAGGAGTT
>Ga0247727_10006561_pt1 | contig 22818 bp, 15 predicted proteins | sample WisWelCaveWW1625_FD_202498 | JGI IMG/M metagenome (GOLD analysis project Ga0247727, IMG submission 202498) | Biofilm microbial communities from Wishing Well Cave, Virginia, United States - WW16-25 | ecosystem: Environmental > Aquatic > Deep subsurface > Groundwater > Cave microbial mat | place...
CATTCCTGTTCAAATGGCCACTCGGGTTCCTCATCGCGCTCATCGCGCGAGCGTGGACCTCGGTTCGCCTCGGCGTGCGGCGCCGGCACGAGTTCTTCCCGCTCATGCCGGCTCTGTTCTTCGTGCTCGGCGGGATCTTCATCCTCCAGCTGAACATCGGGATCCGGTACATGTACCCGATCGTCCCACTCCTGTGTGTCTGGTTGGGTGGGCTGGCACCAGTCGCGGCCCGTTGGGGGGCGCGTGCGTCGGTGGCCGGGCGGCGTTGGGCGGCCACGGGGGTACTGCTCGCGGGGCTGCAGGCGGCGGAGGCCTGCGCGGCGGCTCCATGGCACCTCTCGTTCTACAACGTCGTGGCCGGGGGGCCAGGCGGCGGTTTCTGGTTGGTCAACGACTCGAACGTCGATTGGGGACAGGGGCTGATCGCGCTTCGCGAAGAGCTGGCGCGCAGAGGCATCCGCCGCGTTCATCTCGTCTATCACGGCACTGCCGATCCCGCGCTCTACGGAATCGATTACGTTCCGTATTTGGGCGGGAACCCCGGACCCGAAAGCGACTGGATGGCGGTGAGCAGCTACTATTTCGTCGGCCTGTGGCAGCGGATGACCACCACGCGGGGCCGGACTCCGTCGATCCGCATCGATTTCCGCGCGCTCTGGGGGACGAGGCCCGAAGCCACGCCCGCGGGGTGCATGTTCCTGTTCCGCTGGAGAGCGAGCGCTCCCGCGTTGGCGCCGAAGCCCGCGGAGGAGCCGGCGTCCGCCATTCCTCGCTAGGCGAGTGCTATGCCGCCTTTTCCGAGGCGGAGACCGCCGGGAAGGACGGCAGCTGGCCCACCAGCGGCTCGAAGTCGGGTAGCTCGGCAGGTGCCAGCCGTCCCTCGGAAAGCAGCCCGAGGAAGGTCTCGACGACGTGCGGGTCCCACTGGGTGCCGATCCCGGCGCGTAGCCGGCGGACGGCTTCCGAGATGCCGAGCGAGAGGCGGTAGGGACGGTCACTGGTCATGGCGTCATAGGCGTCCACAACCGAGATGATCCGGGCTCCGAGCGGGATCCGCTCCCCTTCGAGACCGTAGGGGTATCCGGAGCCGTCCCAGTGCTCGTGGTGGCAGAGGATGATGGGGGCCACGTCGACCGCGAAGCGCATCGGGGTCACGATCGCGGCGCCATACTCGGCATGCCTGCGAAGCTCGGTCTCTTCTTCGAGCGTCAGCCGCCCGGGCTTGCGGAGCACCGATTCTCGCACCCCGATCTTGCCGATGTCGTGGAGGATGCCCGCGTAGCGCACGATCCGGGCCTGCTCGGCGGGCAGCCGGAGCGCACGGGCAGTCTGCTCGCTGTAGCCCGCGATGCGGCGCAGGTGCCCCTCGGTGTACGGGTCCTTGATCTCGACCCAGCGTGCCATCGAGAAGATCACGAGCTCGGTGCTCTCGAGCTGGTCGGTGAGCCGCTTCAGGCGCAGCTGTGTGCGCAGGCGCGCCCGCAGCAGTGAATAGTCGAAGGGCTTGGTGATGAAGTCGTCGGCGCCTGCCTCGATGCCGCGGGTGCGCGCCCCGGCGTCCGAGTTGCCGGTCAGCATCGTCACCGGGATGAGCGCCGTGGACTCGTTTTCCTTGAGCTCGCGGCAAACGGCGAACCCGTCGATGCCCGGCAGGCTCAGGTCGAGCAGGATGAGATCGGGGGGATCGATCGGGATGAGGGCGAGCGCTTCCTCTCCGCTGGCCACGGCTCGCGCGGAATAGCCCTCGCGGGCGAGGAAGCGCACCAGAACCTCTCCAACTCGGGGGTCGTCTTCGATGACGAGGATTCTGTCCGCCATGTCGGGTGGATTCCGAATGAGGAGACGACGCTGCGGCGGGGCCCGGTGGCGGGGGGCGCGTGACCGGGTGCCTCAGCGGTATCGGCCACCGTAGGCGGCGAGTTAACCGTGGGTTGGAGTCCCAGAGGGAGAGGTTCTACGATGCCGGGCCACAACCTGAAAGCCCCGAGCTGCGTAGAGGTCCCATCACTCCGAACCTTGGAGCGCCGGCCGTTCCGATGAATTCCTTTCTGATCCTCGCGACACTGAATCTGGCCCTGGGTGGACTGGTGTTCCTCCTCGGCATGCTGATCCTGCGCGAGAACCCGCGTCAGCGGCTCAACCGCGTGGTCTCGATCATGCTCTTCTTCGGAGGGTTCGGCTCACTCCTCACCGCGCTCGCGCTGATGCCGGGCAGGGGTGCGGCCTCGGCGCCCGCGCCGAACTCGGTCCAGCACTACGCCTACCTGTGGGAGTTTTTCTTCCCGACGCTGTTCCTGTTCGCGAGCATCTTCCCGCAGGAGCGCCCCTTCACCCGCCGCGGCGTGAAGCGTCACGGGTGGGTGGCGTGGATCCCACCCTTCGACCTGCTCGTGTTCCTGCCGCACTCCGTCCATTTCATCCTGCTGTTCGTCCTCTCCATATCGCTTCCGATCCAGACCTCGAAGCTCGGCGCGCTCGAGGTGCTGGCGCCGCTCGTGAGCATCGGGGGCCTGCTCCTCCATCTGTTCCTGGAGGTCCACCAGGCGCTGTTCTCGCTCGTCAACCTGGTGTTCGGAGTCGGGGCGATCGCGCTGCTGGCAAACAGCTACCGGCGCACCCGGATGCCGCGGCTGCGCCAGCAGCTCCGCGCCATCGGGGTGGGACTCGCGGCGTGCCTGGCGCTCTACAGCATGGGATCGCTGATCCCGACCCTGGTGGACCTTCGGGTGTCGTCGTGGACCCGCTTGGCCTTCACGGCGGGGGCGCTGCTCGTGGGGTCGGGGGCCATCGCCTACGCGATCGTGCGGCACAAGTTCCTCGACGCCAGGCTGCTCGCGCGCCGGGGAATCCTCTACGGCACGGCCACCGCCGCCATGGTGGGGATCTACCTCGCCTTCGTCGTGCGGCTCAACCGCGTGCTCACGGAGTTCTCGGGGATCGACCCGCGTGTGATCGAGCCGGTGTTCCTGGTCTTCGCCCTGGTCGCATTCCAGCCCGCGATGTCACGGCTCGAGGAACTGCTCGACCGCCGGTTGCTCCGGGATCCCACCGACCATCGCAACGTCCTGCGCAACCTCGGTCGCGAAGTGATGACCACGCTCGAGCTGGAAACGCTCCTCACCAGCACGATCCGAACCATCGCCGAATCGCTGCTTCTCAAGCGTGCCTACATCGTGGCGCTCCCGCGCGACGGCGTCATCGTGCGTGCCGGGGCCGGGGGCTCCATCGCGGCCGAGGATCACGTGGCCCTGCGCGCGGCCCTGGTCCGGCGGCCGGCCGAGGAGGAAACGCTCCGGCTGGCCGAGCAGGTGGAAGCCCTGACCCCGGACGAGCGCGGGCTACTGCTCGATCGGCTCTCACTGTGGCTGGTGATCCCGCTCCGCTGGCGCGGCGAGACCGTGGGCGGCCTGCTGCTGGGCGAGAAGATCACCGGGACCCAGTACACCTCGGAGGACGTGGGACTGCTCTCCACGCTCGCGGGACAGATGGCGGTCTCGCTCCAGAACGCGCTCCTGGTGCGCGAACGCGTCGAGGTGGTGAGACTCGAGGAAGAGCTGCGGGTGGCGCGCCAGATTCAGCGGTCGTTCCTGGTCCACGAATTCCCGGTGATGGCCCGCTTCGAGGTGTATGCGATCAACGTCCCGTCGAAGGAGGTGGGAGGGGATCTCTACGACCTGGTGCCGACCCCCGACGGGGGGTTCGTGCTGGCGATCGCCGACGTGGCCGGCAAGGGTGTCCCGGCGGCTCTGATGTCGTCGATGCTCCAGGCCTCGCTCCGCACCCAGGCGTCGTCCATCGCCTCGGTGGCGGAGATCCTCCGCAACATCAACTCGCTGGTCTACCGCGGCACCGCCGTCCACCAGTTCGCCACGTTCTTCATCGGCCGCATGGGGGGCGACGGACGCATGACGTTCTCGAACGCGGGTCACAACTATCCCGTGGTGGCGCGCCGCGGCGGGGGCGAGGTGCTGCTCGAGCGCGGTGGTTTGGTGCTGGGCGTGATGGAGGGGGTGGAGTACGAGGAGGACGCCATCCAGCTCGAGACCGGTGACCGCCTGGTGCTCTACACCGACGGCATCACCGAGGCCGTCAATGCGGAGCAGGAGCAGTTCGGGGACGAACGCCTGCGCGAGGTGGTGAGGGACCTGCCACGGGATCTGACCGCGCGGCAGATCACCGACCGGATTCTGGCCGCTCTGGGCGAGTTCCTGGGCGGGCTGGAAGCCCGGGACGACATGACGCTCATGGTCGTGCGGGTGGTGGAGCCCCAGGCTGCCGCACTCGAGGTGTCACGCCGGGAGCCTCTCGAAAGCGCGCAGACACCCGCTTGAGGCGTTCCAAAGGGGGCGCGGTCCGGGGGCCCGAGCACGGCGCGATGGCCCAGTTTGCGGCGCGGCTCGTCAGTGGAGAAGGACGAAGCCCGCCCTCGCCGACCAGCCGCTGCGCTGGCTCGCCCGCACCCAGTAGCGCCCGGAGCCGAGCGCGTGCCCGGCGCCATCCCGGCCGTCGAAGCGCGCCCGGGCCAGGAGACCGGAGGTTGCCCCGGTGGGCTTCTCGGCTCCGAGGCGTCGCACGACGCGGCCCTGCAGATCGATCACTTCGAACCAGACCGGGTCCCGTGTGGGGGTCGCGAAGCCGAGGGCCCGGTCCAGGAGGACTCGGAACTCCGCGTCGCCGCGCGTCGGGTTGGGGGCGATGCGCAGCGAGAGGCCGGGAGTCCACCCCGCAGCGTCCGCTTCGGGCACCCCGACGACCCCCTGATACCCCGGCTTCAGGATGAGCGTGCGCGCCCCATCGGCGCACAGGAGGTCGGGGATCCCAACGCCTACGGGAGCGAACCGCAGGGCCGTGATGGCGCTGGCGGTGGTGCCGTGGGTGCCGAGCCGCAGCGGCTGCACGTAGGGCCACGGGGCTCCGGTATCCAGAATCACGGGCGAGGTGTAGGGAGCGATTGCCGCCGGGCCGATCTGATCCAGCTCGTGGTTCCAGGGGAGTTTGAGCAGCGTGGCGCCCTGGGCCCCCAGGGCGGCCGCGACGTTCCCGTTCGCAGTGGAAGCGATGCCGATGGCGCCGGACTCGGTCCTTTGGGCGATCGCGAGGTAGGGAGTTCCGCCCCGGGGCGCTTTCACGATCTGGACCCCGGCCGGGCCCGACGCCACGGCGAGGTAGGTGCTGTCGGGCGTGGTCGCCACCCAATCCAGGTCGCGCGCGTAGCGGGTCCCCCAGGCGCTCGAGAGCGCGATCCCGTCCTGCCTCGTGAACCCGGTGGTCGCGGGCACGCCGGTCGCGGTCACGGTCCAGAAGGTGACGCTGTCGGCGCCATCGGCGACCGCCAGGTCCGGCGCGGGGCCGCCTCGCAGCGCAAGGTCGAGCGTGGTGCCGGGTGTAGACAGCGTGCCGGCCATGAACGGGACGCCGGGCAGGGAATCAAAGGCCGCGTCCACGTCGATCGCGACCACGCCCGCTCCAGTTCCGGGCACGATCAGGAACGGGTTGTAGCTGGTCGCCACTGGATTCGATCCGAAATCGGCCGCCGCCACCAGGGCCACGGTGCGCCCTTCGGGGGTCTTGAACCACTCCACGTCGGTCGCGAACCCCTGGATCGGGAGCATGCGCAGGATGCGGTCGTCGATGCCGTTGCCGTCGAGGTCGTAGAAGTCCTCCCAGGTGCCGGCGGGCGGATCGATGATGTCACGCATGTCGACCAGCATGAGGCCGTCGGGGCCGCAGGCCACCAGCCCCAGATCGAGCACGTCGAGGACGCTGGTCACGAACCCCGTCACCACGGTCATCGACGCCACGTACGCCGGGAAGCGGATGCGCCCGACCAGGCGGTCGTCGAGGGCGTTGGCGTCGAGATCGAGCGGCCCCACCTGGTTGAGCGAGGAGTCGCGCAGCACGCGCACGCCGAAGCCTCCGGAAGGCACGGCGTAGAGCCCGCGGCCCGGAAGGAAGACCGGGCCGTCACGCCCGGTGACGGGCTCCTCCTGCAGGACGAGACCCACCGGTTTGAGCCCCTGGGGCAGAGAATCCAGCACCGGCGCCGAGACGAAGGCGGCGCCGGTGGCGTCGGAGAGTCCCTTCATGGGGTCGCTCTCGCTCGTCGCCTGAATCTTCACCTGGTTGAGATTGCCGGCGTAGGTGTTGAACGGGACGGTCGTGGGAGCCGTGGTCAGGGCGGTCCCGCCTCCCGGCAGCGTCACCGGGGAGGAAGGCAGGCTTCCGGGAAAAAGCATCCCGGGGTTGTTCGCATCGGGATTGGTGCGTGTGAGCGTCAGCGCGAACTGTTCGGACCCGCCGGTCATGCTGCGGAGCTCGTAGGTCACCGATCCGTTCGTCCCTGCCCCCGATTGCCAGATCGAGGGCAGGGGATAGATCTCGGGTCGGCCGCCGGTGGCCGCGCGGATGATGATGCGCGCCTGCGGGCACGCCTGTCCGGGGCCGGGATCGTAATCGACGTCGACGTACACCGAGCCGATGGAGGGCGAGGTGACCGCCGCAGGAACCGTGACGTTCAGGGTGATCGCCACCGTCTGATCGGCCGCCAGGGAAACCGTGCCCATCGTCGGGCTGACGATGGGCGCGAATGTGTTCGGAGAGGGGCCGCTGGTCGTCACCGTCCACATGAGATTCGCGGGCGCCCCGTTGGCGCGGATCAGGAATTCGAGCGTGCGGAGCTGGCCGGGGGCCAGGGTGGCGTTGGGAGTCGCGAGCTGGACCGGCGAGGGGGGGATCCAGTCGTTGCCCGCCAGTGCCGGTCGCAGGCAAGCCAGCGTCGTCGCCAGCGCGAGCGTGGCGAGCCTGCGCAGCCGGGTCTCGGGGGGTCGGTCGAGCATGGTGTCGGGTCGAACGAGACGGGGGCCGGCCGCGGCCGACCCCCGTCTTCCTTACACCGGAGTGACTGGGTTAGTTCACGATGATGCGCACCGTGCGGCTGAACGAACCCGCCTGGAAGCGCGCGAAGTACGGACCCGCGGGCGCCCGGTTACCGCGCACGTCATGGCCCGACCAGCTCGCGAAGTGCGTGCCGGCGGTCCTGGCACCGCTCACCAGGGTGCTGACGTGACGACCCTTCACGTCGTAGATGCGCAGCTTCACCGACTCCTCGCCACGGCTGCGGGGAATCACGTAACTGAACGTGGCGTGCCCGCGCACCGGGTTGGAGCCCGCGTTGGCGAACGCGAAGTCGTCCGTCGCCGAAGGGCTGGTTTCCGAAAGCTCGTTGCCTTCGTTGAGGAGTGCCGCGGTCAGCGTGACGGCGTCCACCGACAGCTTGTAGCGGGAGGAGATGAGGACGCGGTGCCAGTTGGCCGGGTCCTCCGGCGAGCCAGACTTGTCCATGACCTGGACGATGAAGCGCTTGAACGCCTTGCTGGACGAGTTGCCCGAAGGCGGGGCCACGTCGTAGCTCAGCGAAGCGGTGCCGCCCGCCGATGCGACGTCGCTCTCCACCACGTCACCCGAGTTGTCGATCAGGTTGACGACCAGCTTCATGTCGTTGCGGTTGTCGACGTGGGTCGGCATCGCGCTGACCGAGATCTGCTGCCCCGGCTGGGCGTAGAACCAGTAGTTGTCCTGGTCACCGCCGGGCCAGATGCTCTCGGGCCGGTTCGACACCGGCACCGTGATCGGGGCGGCCTCGCTCTCGTTGTCGAGGCCGTTGGCCTCGTCGGCATCTTCCTGATTCGTCGCCACCGCGCTGGGGTAACCGATGACCGTCGCGGGCCCGGTGACCGTCACGTTCGACATCAGCGAGTAGTTGCCGCTCTTGTCGAGCGAGCGAACCCCCCAGATCTGCATGCCGCTTCCGGGCACGGCGGGGAGCGTCACCTTCTCGGCGCCCGCACCACCGGTGGCGTAGGGAGCGCTCCAGGTGATGCCGCGGCTCAACAGCTCCACGCCGAGCAGATGACTATTCGGGGCCGGATCGCCGTCGGCCAGGATATTGGCCGGATTGCTGTAGCTCCAGTTGGCCTGTTCGTCGCGCAGGTTGAGACCATGGTTGCCCGGGGGGTTCATGGGCGCCTGGTCCGTCAGCGTGCAGGTGAGCGCGACGTTGAGGTTCTGGTCGATGAGCAGCGCGGTGCCCATCACGGTGCCGACGATCGGAGGAGCCGTTCTGACCACCGCCTGGGTATCCGTAGCGAACGAGTTCGCATACAGGCCGCGGTCCATGAAGTTCCGGTCCGTGAACAGGAACGGGAAGGTGTCGGCGGCGGCGGGTGGGCGCGGGAAGTGGAACAGCGCGAAGAACGTCTGGCCCGGCGCGCCGGCGATGCTGAGCGGAATCGTGCTCATCCCGCCATTGTTGCTGCCCTTGTAGAGCGCCAGACGCAGGTGCTGCTGGCTCTCGTCCGGCAGACCCGTGGTCGCGTTCATTCCCACGATCCGCACGCTGATGAAGGTCGCCAGCTTGCCCGCGATCTGGAGCGCCGTAGCGGTGCGGAAGCTCAGCGACGTGAGCGTGTAGGGCGCATCGAACGGGGGGTCGAAACGCACGGCCAGGAAACCGTTGCTGTTGCCGACCAGGGCGTCCGCGACACCGTACTGCGTAATCGGGACCACACCCGTCATGCTCGTCTTGAGGCTGCCGTGGGTCGCTTCCTGCATCCCCGGTTCCTCATCCAGAGGAAGATAGATCAGACCGTCTTCCTCGGATGCCAGGGGGGGCGCCGCGGTGGCAATGGGGATGACCGGACCGAACAGCAGAAGCAGTGCCGGGATGGCCAACCATGGAATGAGCTTCAATCGGGTCATGGCTTCTTCTCCTGGGTGTATAGGGGCGGACCAGGGAGGACTTGGTCCTGCCCCCGCGCGGATGATCGGAGCGGGAGCGAACTTAAGCGGCGGCGAAAGGGGTCGCGGTCACCTCCTGGCAGATCGCAAAAGCCTAGAGTTCGTTCGCCCGACGCTCGGCCGGACGAGATTTCGAGCTGCCCAGCACTCGAGGTTCGACGCGTTGACCGGAATCAAGCCAACACGGCGCTTAACAAAGCTGCCACAACAACTGTCGAAGTTCAAGAACTAATCGAGAGTTACGCCGAAAATCCTGCCTCGAGTGGCTCCAGGAGACCACCCCGGGTGGGAGCCCCCCCCGGACGTCTGGCGAACCCGGGTCCGTGAACCCTGTCGATCGACAGGTCATTGCCGCCTGGGTTCCACCAGTCGGTAGACCTGCCCCCGGGAGGAGCAGATGTAAAGCTCACCGGCCGAATCCGTTCCAAACGAAAGAATTGCCCCGATGTCCCCCAGCCGCCACTGGCGGTGGTCGGTGACCCGGCCCCCCGTGAACCGGAAGCTCCGCACCCAGCCCTGGCAGTAGTCGGCATAGAAATAGTGCCCGGTGAGCCCCGGGAGGGCCCGCCCGCGGTAGACGACACCGCCGGTGACGGAACAGCCCTCCGAATGGGCGTATTCGACCGCGGGAATCACGTGTCCCGCGGGCTCGCAGCGCGGGGCGTGGTAGCAATGGGCCCCCTCCATGAGGTTCCAGCCGTAGTCGAGCCCGGGACGCTTCCGATCGACGACATTGACCTCCTCCCACCGGTTCTGCCCCACGTCGGCGATGTAGAGAAGGTCGTCCACCGGATCGAAGCAGACACGCCATGGGTTGCGCAGCCCCGACGCCCAGATCTCACCCCGCGCGTCCGGGCGCCCGGTGAAGGGATTGTCCGCGGGGATTGCATAGGGATCGCCTCGATCCACGTCGAGGCGCAGCAGGTCTCCGAGAAGGGAGGCTCGATTCTGAGAATGTCCCAGCGGGTCGCCCGCGCCTCCGCCATCTCCCATCGCCACGTAGAGCATCCCGTCCGGTCCGAAGAGGATGTGGCCGCCGTTGTGGTTGGCGAAGGGCTGCTCCACGCGCAGGATGATCTTTCGCGACGCGGGATCTGCACGACCGGCATCCGCGCTCACGCGATAGCGTTCGACGCGCGTGTCTCCGCTGCGATCGGTGTAGTTCACGTACAAGAATCCGTTGCGCGCGTACGCGGGATGGAAGGCGATGCTGAGGAGGCCCCGTTCGCCCCCGAAGCGCACGTCCCGGGTGAGGTCCAGAAAGGGGGTGGGGAGCAGGCGCCCTTCGCGCACCACCCGAATCCTGCCCGGCTGCTCGACGATGAAGAGACGCGGGTCACCCGATGGAGCGGTGACGTAAAGGGGATCCTGGAGCCCGCGGGCCACGACCTCGAGCGCCAGGCCTTGCGCCGGACGCGGGGGCAGCGCCGGGGCTCGGGCCGGTCGCGGGAGCGGCGCCCCCGCGAGCGACAGGCAAGCCATCGCCAGAGCAGCCGATCGGGCGTGGGTGTAGTACCGAGCGAGATCCAGAGGAACCCTCCTTGACCCGGGAGCGCAACATCCCTTAAGCACTTCCCGAATGGCAAGACGCCCACCGCGGCGCGAACGTGAACAGGAGGTGCCATGTTCGAGAGTCCGTGGTGGCGTTTTGCATGGAGTGGAACCCTCATCAGCCTGTACGGCATCGTGTCGTGGCGGGCGCGCCGCCATGCCCCGGCCGACGATCCTCCCTACGCGCCGGTCCCGTGGCCGCTCCACCTGGTCAACTTCTCGGCCCTGCTGGTCTTCTACTCCCTGATCAAGACCACCGGAGGGGAGATCTGGGGGGGCTGGGGCAACGCCCTCGGCGTCATCGCGGTCCTGGGGGTGGCCGCATTCCGCTGGGCGGTGCGGCGCGGGGCGCCGGGGCTGCGCTACCCGGCCACGATCGGGCGCGTGCTCTTCGACGCCGCCCTGCCTCTGGCAGTCGGCACGCCCTGGGGCTGGCTCGCCCTTACGGCGCCGGCGGCCCTGGTGGCGCTGGCATGCGCCCGGCGCCGGGGAGCCGCGGCGGTCCAGCCGGCGACTTGATCAGCCGACCGGCCGGCTACTTGAACTGGCGCAGCGCGTTCAGCTTCCCCGCCCATGGCTGAACTACGGGGGCCGGTCCCGAAATCTTGACGCATCCAAGACAAACCATGGGGCAGGGGGAGCCGATCCTAATGATCAGCATGTTCTGGAACCGGTTGGACAGGGCCCAGCGGGGGGTATCCGCCGTCGTCGGCCTGCTGCTGTTTCTGAGCGGCAGCAACTTCTGTCTGCTGACTGTTCTCTCGGGTGGGGGGATGGCCTGCCTGTCGGTTCCAGGAGCGGCGGCCGCCCCAACTTCATCGCACTGCGGCCATGGCAAAGCTCCCGCAGGCGATTCATCCGCTTCAAGTGAGACTTCGCCGTGCTGCGTCAACCTCGCGCGTGTCATCGCGCCCGAGGCGGCCAAGGCCGGTCCCGCACCACAACTGTTCCCCACCGAGCTCTTCGTTGCCGCCCCGGCCGTGGTCTCGGCGGGAGTGACCGAGCGCTTGATCGGCGAAAGCCCTCCGAATCGGCCCGACCTCGCGGTCCATCGCGCCGGCCGCGCTCCCCCACTCTCCTAACACGTCACCCGAGTCCGGAGTCCGCTCCGGGGCGGTCACGCTTCGCGCGTGACCCGGGGGTCCGTTTCCCGCCACGCCACTGTGACGGGAATCCATGACGTGTCGCCGAGGTCCGCCCTGCGGGCACGGCGCGGGAGGAGTCACTCGAATGAGACGGATGACGATCGTGTGGGCTGCTGCGGCCTTCGCGCTCGGGCTGAGCGCTACGCCTGCCAGGGCTCTGGACCTCGAGACCGTGCTGGGCGAGGTGTCCACGGCCAATCCCACCCTGGCCTCGCGCCGCGCCCTGGTGGAGGCGGCGCGCCGCCGCGTGGGGCCCGCCGGGGCCTGGGCGTCGCCCATGGTCGAGCTGGGGTTCGTCAACGTCCCGACCACGGGGCGGTTCGACATGGACCCGATGACCATGAAGATGTTGGGGGTGAGCCAGCGCGTGCCGATCTTCGGCTCCAAACGGCTGTCCCGCCACTCCGCGTCGCAGGCCTTGCGGGCCGAGACCGCGGCCTCCGAGATGACCCGCTTCGAGGTGCTTGGCATGGCCTGGGAGAGCTACACCGACGCCTACTTTGCCGGCGAGCTGGCGCGGCAGGCGGAGGCGCATCGCGGGGTGATGAACCGGCTGGTGGCGGCGGCGCGCGCGCGTTACGAGTCGGGCAAGGGTCGACTCGAGGACGTGCTCCGCCCCGAGGCCGAGCGGGCCCGGCTGCTCGCGGACTTGAGCGGCTTCAGCAGCGAGGAACGCTCGGGGCGGGCACGCCTCGACGCGCTTCGTGGCCACATCCCCGGCGCATCGGGCGAGGTCCTCGCCGGGCCTCCTCTCTCGCCGGTCCCGGCCGAGGCCGACGCATGGTTGGCGGCCATCGGACCGTCGCACCCGCGCCTCCGCGAGTGGGAAGCGCAGGCGAGTCGCTACCGCTTTGCCGCGCGGGCTGCCCGGCGCATGGTGTGGCCGGATCTCGAGCTGCGCGGCGCGTACGGACGTCGCGAGACTCTGGAGGGAGGCATCGAGCAGGACGACATGTTCAGCGCCGGAGTTGGCTTCATGCTTCCCGTCTTTGCGGTGTCTCGGGAGCTTTCCGAGGCGGCCGAGATGGAGGCCATGGCCCGGGCCGCGGAGGCGGAGCGCCGCGCGGCCGAACTGGACCTGGGCCAGCAGGTGACGGCCACCTGGGCGATCGCCGCGGCGGCGCAACGCACCGTCGGCCTGCTCGCCGACACCGTCGTGACCACGCAACGCCGCGCCGTGGATGCGTCGTGGACCTCGTACAGCGCCGGCACCACCGACCTGTGGCGCGTGTTCGAGTCCACGCATGCGCTGTACGACGAGGAAGTCGCGCTGACCCGCGCTCGCCAGGAGCTGGCGCGCGCTCAGGCGCGGTTCGTGTCCCTCACCGGGCGCGGCGACCTGCTCGGGGTCGCGCTGCCCGAAACGACCGGGGGTGAACGATGAACGATCAACCGGGCCGGGGTTCGACCCCGGGATCCGCCGTCGAGGCGCCGGCCCCTTCGGCGCACCAGCCGCCACCGCCGGGCGCCGCCTTCATGAACGGGCTGCGCTGGGCGCTCTTTGCCGCGCTGCTCGCGCTGGCCGCGGTCAGCATCGGGAGCTACATCCTGTCGCGGCAGCCCGGGGCGACGGGCCCCATCGGGGTCCGACAGGCCCGTTACCACTGCCCGATGCATCCGAGCTATACCTCCGACAAGCCGGGCGAGTGTCCGATCTGCGGCATGTCGCTCGAGCCGATCCCGACCGGTGGACAGGACCACGCGGCCATGGGGACGGGCGACGTGCCGGGGCTCACCTCGGTCCACCTCACCCCCGAGCGCATCCAGCTGATCGGCGTGCGCACCGCTCGCGTCGAGAAGCGGCCACTGGGCGGATCGCTCGACCTGGTGGGGTTCGTTTCTCCCGATGAAGCGCGACTCGCCCGGGTGCAGGTGCGGGCCGCCGGTTGGGTCGAGCGGCTGCACGTCAACCGAACCGGCGAGCTGGTGGAAGAGGGATGGCCGTTGCTCTCCCTCTACAGCCCCGAGCTCTATCAGAGCGAACAGGAATTTCTCATCGAGCTCTCGGCCCAGGGCGCGGACACGTCGATGCACGAGGCGGGGGCCACCGCCTCGGCGCGCGAGCGCCTGCGGCTGCTGGGTGTCCCCGACGACGAGATCGAGCGCCTCGAGCGGGAGAAAACCGCGTCGTCGCGCATCGTGCTGCGTTCACCGGTGAGTGGCACGGTGCTGGAGCGCAACGTCACCGAGGGGCAGTACGTGGCGGCGGATACGCCCCTGTTCACGGTGGCGGATCTTTCCTACGTCTGGGTGCTGGCCGACCTCTACGAGATGGATTTCGGGCGGGTGCGCGTCGGGGACGGCGCGCGCTTCCGGGCGGACGCGCTCCCCGCGCGGGTTCTCGAGGGGCGCGTGGAGTTCGTCTATCCCACGGTCTCGAGCCAGACCCGGACGCTCAAGCTGCGCGTGTCCTTCGAAAACCGGGACGGGATGCTGCGCCCCGGCATGTACGGGCGGGTCGAGGTGACCGGACGGGGGGCGCCCACGCTGGCGCTGCCGTCCGAGGCGGTGGTCCACACCGGCGAGCACGACTACGTGTTCCTGGTGCGGGCGGGCGGCCATTTCGAGCCTCGCCAGGTCGAGATGGGCCTGCGCGAGGGCGACTGGGTCCAGATTCTGAGGGGTGTGGCCGCGGGCGACACGGTCGTGGCCAGCGCCTCGTTCCTGATCGACTCCGAGAGCCGTCTCAAGGCGGCGATCGCCGGAATGGGCAAGCAGCCCACCGCCGGTCACGCGCACTGAGGCCCGCCATGGTCGGACGCGTTATCGAATTCTGCGCCACCCACCGCGCACTGGTGTTCATCTTCACCGCCTTCGCGGTGGTCGGGTCCTACTTTGCGGTCCGCAGCGTGCCGCTCGACGCCATTCCCGATCTCTCCGACCCGCAGGTCATCGTGTTCACCGAATGGATGGGCCGGAGCCCGGACCTGGTCGAAGACCAGGTCACCTACCCGATCGTCTCCTCGCTTCTGGCAGCTCCGCATGTCGAGGCGGTACGCGGGCAGTCGATGTTCGGGATGAGCTTCATCTACGTGATCTTCGAGGAGGGCACCAACCTCTACTGGGCCCGCAGCCGGGTGCTCGAGTACATGAACACCATCCGCTCGCGACTGCCGCAGGGCGCCAACCCGGTGATCGGGCCGGACGCCACTTCGGTGGGCTGGGTGTTCCAGTACGCCCTGGTGGACCGGACCGGCCGGCACGACCTGGCCGAGCTGCGAACCTTCCAGGACTTCCACCTGCGCTATGCGCTCGCGAGCGTCCCCGGCGTGGCCGAGGTCGCGTCCGTGGGGGGCTACCAGCGCCAGTACCAGGTCGAAGTGGAACCCGCGAAACTACATGCCTACGGGCTCTCGCTGGCCGACGTGACGGCCGCCATCCGACGCAGCAACGCCGACGTGGGCGGACGCGTGATCGAGATGTCGGGCCGCGAGTACTTCGTGCGCGGGCGTGGCTACGTGAAGAGCCTCGACGACCTGCGCCAGATCGCCCTCGGCGCCGACCGCCGCACCGGCACGCCCATCCGCATCGGCGACCTGGGCATGGTCTCGTTCGGCCCCGACATCCGCCGCGGCCTGTCCGAGCTGAACGGCGAGGGCGAGGCGGTGGGCGGGACCGTGGTGATGCGCTACGGCGAGAACGCCCTGGATGTGATCGAGCGGGTGAAGCGGAGGTTCGCCGAGCTCAAACCCTCGTTCCCGCCCGGCGTCGAGGTCGAGATCGTCTATGACCGCTCGGACCTCATCCACCGCTCGATCGAGACCCTGCGCCACACGCTGCTCGAGGAAGGCATCGTGGTGAGCCTCATCATCTTCATCTTCCTGCTGCACCTGCGGAGCACGCTGGTGCCGGTGCTCTCGCTCCCGGTGGCGGTTGGGCTCGCGTTCGTGCCCATGTACTTCCTCAAGATCAACTCGAACATCATGAGCCTGGGCGGCATCGCGATCGCGATCGGGGCCATGGTGGACGCCGCGATCGTGCTGGTGGAGAACGCGCACAAGCATCTCGAGAGCGCCCCGCCCGGCGCGAACCGCCAGAAGATCCTGATCGAGGCGGCGAAGGAGGTGGGCCCGCCGATCTTCTTCTCGCTGCTCATCATCACCGTGGCGTTCCTGCCGATCTTCGCCCTCAACGGCCAGGCGGGCCGGCTGTTCAAGCCGCTCGCCTACACCAAGACGTTCGCCATGGCCTTCGCGGCACTGGTGTCCATCACCCTGGCGCCTGCGCTGATGAGCGTGTTCATCCGCGGGAAAATCCGCCACGAGAAGGACCACCCGGTCTCGCGCGCCATGATCGCGATCTACAAGCCGTTCGCCTGGGTGGCGCTCAAGAACCCCAAGACCACGGTGGCGATCGGGCTGGCCGCGGTGCTCTCGGCAGTGCCCATGGGGATGCGGCTCGGGCACGAGTTCATGCCTCCGTTGAACGAAGGGGACATGCTCTACATGCCCACCACCTTCCCCAACATCTCGATCGAGGAGGCCAAGCGCTACCTCCAGGTGCAGGACCGCGTGATCCGTGGCTTCCCCGAGGTGGAGCGCGTGTTCGGCAAGGCGGGGCGCTCGGAGACGCCCACCGATCCGGCTCCGCTCTCCATGGTGGAGACCGTGGTGAAGCTCCGGCCGCGCGAGGAATGGCGGACGGTCGAGGTGAAACGCTGGTACTCGGGCTGGGTCCCGGGCTGGCTGAGGCCAGCCTTCCGGGCGTTGTGGCCCGACCGGCGGCTCATCGCCTGGGACGAGCTCGTGGCGGAGCTCAACCGGGCGCTCCAAATGCCGGGATGGACCAACGCGTGGACGATGCCGATCAAGACCCGCATCGACATGCTCTCAACCGGGATCCGCACCCCGATCGGGATCAAGGTGTTCGGCGCCAGCCTCGACACGATCGAGCGCATCGGCATGGACCTCGAGCGCACCGTGTCGAAGGTGCCGCACACCCGTAGCGTCTACTCCGACCGCACCACCGGCGGCTTCTATCTGGACATCATCCCGGACCGCGCCGCGCTCGCGCGCTACGGGCTCACGATCGGCGAGGTCGAGGACGTGATCGAGGCCGCGGTGGGCGGGAAGCCGGTCGAGGTCACCGTGGAGGGCCGCAACCGCTTCACGATCAACGTCCGCTACCCGAGCGAGCTGCGCCAGGACGTCGAACGCCTGCGACACGTGCTCGTGCCCCTGCGCATGAAGGGCGAACCGGCGGCTCCCGGGATGGGTGGCATGGGGGCGTTACCGGATTTCGGGGCTCCGATGTTGCTCGCCTCGGTGGGAATGAGCGACGTCGGCCCGGACCTGCTCGCCCAGACGATGAGTGGGAGGGGGTCGAGACGCCGCCCCGGCGGTGAAGGGATGGGCACGATGCCGGGGGTCGCGCGCTCGGGCGGGACGGGTGCGATGGGCCGCGAGGCAGGCGGCGCGGATCGACCGCTCGTGGGCGCCGGGGGCCCGGCGGACCTCGGGCCATGGGATGACTCCGGCAGCCAGCACGTGCCGCTCGGGCAGGTGGCGGACATCCGCGTGGTCACCGGGCCGCCGATGATCCGCGACGAGGCCGGGATGCTGGTGGGCTACGTCTACGTGGACATGGACGCCGCCCGGCGCGACATCGGCGGCTACGTGGACGAAGCCAAGAAGGTGGTGGGGCGGGAGGTGCGGCTCCCGGCCGGCTACTTCCTCAAGTGGACCGGCCAGTACGAGCTGATGCAGCAGATGCAGGCTCGCATGAAATTCCTGGTGCCGCTCACGCTGGTGATCGTGCTGCTGCTGCTCTACATGAACTTCGGCAACATCGTCGAGTCGCTGATCGTGCTGTGCTCGGTGCCATTCGCGCTGGTGGGCAGCATCTGGCTGATGGCGCTACTCCACTACAACCTGTCGACCGCGGTGTGGGTGGGCATCATCGCGCTGGTGGGGCTGGCCGCGCAGACCGGCGTGGTGATGGTGGTCTACTGCGACAGCGCCTACTACAAGCGCAAACGCGAGGGACGCATCCGGGACCTCGACGACATCGTCGAGGCCACTCTCGAAGGCTCGGTGCAGCGTGTGCGACCCAAGCTCATGACCGTCGCCACGATGATGATCGGCCTGGTGCCGCTACTGTGGTCGCAGGGCTCGGGAGCCGACGTGATGAAGCGCGTGGCGGCCCCAATGGTGGGCGGGCTCTTCACCTCGGCGTTCTTGACCCTCGAGATCATCCCCGTGATCTACACCTACTGGCGCTACGCTCAGCTCAGGCGCGAGCAGAAGCAACTCGAGCTTGCGGGGCCGACGTAACGGGCGGGCGTCGCCGGGTGGGAAGTGGCGAGCGCCGTTCGTGGGCTCGAAAGTCATTCCCGCCGCAGCCGGCCTCGATCCACCTTGCCCAGGTGGGTGCGAGGCAGGGCGTCCATGAAGACCACGTCGCGCGGGTGCTTGAAGGACTCGAGACGATCCCGCACGAACGTCTTCAGTTCCTCCTCGAGCCCGTCGCGGCGCTCGCGCGCGACGACGTAGGCGCGCGGCTTGACGAGGCCGCTGGAGTCGGTCACGCCGACCACCACGGCCTCGGCCACCGCGGGGTGCTGGAGAAGGCATCCCTCGACCTCCTGCGGGGCCAGCCATTTGCCGGACACCTTGAGCATCTCGTCGCCCCGGCCGTGGTAGGAAACGTAACCGTCCCCCTCCATCGCGATCAGGTCACCGGAGACGTACCACTCGCCACGGAAGCCCTGCGCGGTCTTCTCGATGTTCTGCCAGTAGGCGATCGCCCGCGAGTCACCGCGGACCCAGAGCCAGCCGGTCTCGCCCCGCGGCAGCTCGCGGCCCTCGTCGTCGCACACCTTGACCTCGAATCCAGGCACCACCTGACCGAGCGTTCCAGGCCGCGCCGCGCCGGGACGGTTGGAGATGAAGATGTGCCACATCTCGGCGGTGCCGAGGCCGTCGAGCAATTCGACGCCGAACGTCTCCATCCAGCGCCGGTAGAGCTCGACCGGCAGTGCCTCGCCCGCGGAGGTGCAGACCCGCAGCGACGACAGGTCCTGCGCCCGCGCGCGAGGGTGGGACACCATCTTGTTGATCATCGCCGGGACGTTGATCAGCACCGTGGGCCGGAAGCGCCGGATGCGCTCGAACAACGCCTCGGCGGTGGCGGGCTCGGGGAAGAGCGCGGTCGCGGCGCCGGCCGCGAACGGGAACAGCAGGTTCGAGCCGGTGGCGTATCCGAAGTAGAGCTTGGGCACCGACAACGTGACGTCGTTCTCGGTGTAGCCGATCACGTTCCGCGCGTAGCACGCGGTGGTGTTCGCGAACGAGCGGTGGGTCTGCACCACCGCCTTGGGGCGTCCGGTGGTGCCGCCGGAGAACAGCCAGATCGCGGGATCGTCGCGGTGGGAGGAAAAGGTCTCCAGCTCCGGCGGGGCGGCGGCGAGCGCGCGGTCGAGCTCGGGGTCGCCCACGACCAGAACCGCTCTCGCGAAGCGCGACCCCTGCGCCGCCTCGTGGAACGTGGCCGCGGTGTCTCGATGCGCCACGACCACCCGGGCCCGCGTGTATTCCAGCAAGTGCCCGATCTCGCCGGCCGGCAGTCCAGGGTTGACCATCACGACGACGGAGCCCAGCTTCAGGGTTCCGAAGAAGGCGGCGACGAACTCGGGGCCGTCCGGCAGCGCGATCAGGACACGATGCTCCGGTTCCACCCCGGCCGCGGCGAGCGCGTGGCCGAAGCGATTCGCCAGCGCCTGCACCTCTCGAAAGGTGAGTGTGCCGGCCGTGGTGTGCAGGGCCGGGCGCCCACCGCGCCCTTCGCGCACGCGGGCGTCGAGGAAATGGTCGGCAACGTTCAGCCGTTCCGGCGTCTCGGGCGTCATGGTAGGTTCGCGCCCCATGATGGACGCTGGCGACACCGGCGGCAACATCGGACTCTCGGGAGCGGCGAGGGATGGCCATTCACGAACTGGGCGCAATGACGTGGGAGGAGGTGCGCGATCTTGATCGGGCCCGCACGGTGGCGGTGCTGCCGGTGGGGGCGATCGAGGCCCACGGTCCGCATCTGCCGCTCGCGACCGACGTCGTCATCGCGGAGGCGATGGCACGCGCAGGCGCTGCGAGTCTGGAGGCCCGCGGCCTCGGCACCGTGCTTCTGCCCCCGCTCGCTTTCACCGCCGCGCCCTTCGCCGGTCGGTTCCCCGGCACGCTTTCGATCTCCGGCGACACGCTGGCCGCACTGGTCGTGGAGCTGGCTCGGGAGCTCACGCGTCAGCAGTTCGCGGCGCTGGCGGTGGCCAATGCGCACCTCGATCCTGCGCACCTCGGTGCCCTCACCGCGGCCGCCGCACGGGCGGGGGAGGAACGGCTCCTCCCGGTCGCGAGTCCGGACCTCACGCGCAAGCCCTGGGCGACGCGCCTCACGGAGGAGTTCATGAGCGGCGCCTGCCACGCCGGGCGCTACGAAGGGTCGATCGTGATGGCGGTGCGCCCGGACCTGGTGCGCGAAGAGATCCGCAGGGCGTTGCCGTCCAACCCCAGCTCGCTTTCGACCGCGATCCGCAACGGCGCCGGGACCTTCGAAGAGGCCGGGGGGCCGCGCGCCTACTTCGGCTGGCCGGCCGAAGCGACCGCCGACGAAGGCCGCCGCACCGTGGAGGTCCTGGGTGAGATTCTGGCGGAGGCCGTGATGGGTGCGCTCGCCCCGGGAAGAGCCGAGTGACCGCCGCCATTCTCTCGGGGCGTGGCGCGGTCGTCACCGGCGGCGGACGCGGCATCGGCGAAGCCGTGGCTCGTGCGCTGGCTGAAGCGGGGGCCCGCGTGATGGTCGCGGCGCGCACCGCCGGCGAGGTGGATCGTGTCGCTTCTGATCTGCGGGATCGAGGTGCGGACGCCTGGGCGGTGTCGTGCGACGTCACGGAGGAGCACGAGGTGCGGCGTCTGGGGGAGGCGGCGCGCGGGAAGCTGGCCACTGTGGACATCCTGGTCAACAACGCGGGCGCCGGAGCGTCGGCGCCGCTCGGGAAGATCGCGCTCGACGACTGGAACCACATGCTGGCGGCGAACGCGACCACCACTTTCCTCTGTACGCGGGAGTTCGCGCCGGCGATGGCCGGGCGCGGCTGGGGCCGCGTCGTGAACGTGGCGTCGGTGGCGGGGCTCGAGGGCGCGAAGTACGTGGCCCACTACAGCGCGGCCAAACACGCGGTGGTCGGCTTCACTCGCTCGGTGGCCCTCGAGGTTGCGGGAACGGGCGTCACGGTGAACGCGGTGTGTCCCGGCTACGTCGAGACGCCGATGATCGAGCGCACGCTCGCCGGCGTCCAGGCCCGCACCGGAAAGCCGCGCGAGGAGGCGCTGGCCATGGTGCTCGGGACGACCGGGCAGGATCGGCTCGTCACCCCTGGCGAGGTCGCCTCGGCGGTGCTGGCGCTGTGCGGGGACGCCGCGAGCGAAACCAACGGCGAAACGATCGTGCTCAACCCGAGGGCGAACCGGATGAACTTCGAGATCGTGAACCCCGAATCGCTCGGGGCCCCCCGGGGGTGGAACCACGGGCTGCTGGCGCCCCGGGGCGGGCGGCACTTGTTCGTCGCCGGTCAGGCGGGATGGGAACCGGGGGCGCTCTCCGAGCCCGCGGGGTTCGTGGAACAATTCTCGCGGGCGCTCGACAAGGTGCTGGCGGTGGTACGTGCCGCCGGCGGGCAGCCGACCGACGTCGCCCGCCTCACCGTCTACGTCGTGGACCTCGCCGCCTATCGGGCCCACCTGAAGCCGCTGGGCGAAGCGTGGCGCGCGCGGTTCGGGAAGTTCTATCCGGCGATGACGCTGGTCGAGGTGAAGGGGCTCGCGGACCGCGGGGCGCTGCTCGAGATCGAGGCCACCGCCGTGATCGGAGGGCACCTCTAGCATGTCCATCGCCCCCCGTTCGTTTCTCTATCAGCTCGATCCCGCGACCGGCGTGGCGACGCTCACGCTCAACCGTCCGGAGCGGCTCAATGCGCTGACCTTTGAGGTCTACGCCGAGCTGCGCGACGTCTTCAAGGCACTGGACACCGAGCCGGGCGTGCGTGCGATCGTCCTCACCGGGGCCGGGCGCGGCTTCTGCTCCGGTGGCGACGTGGAGGACATCATCGGCGCGCTGTTCGCGCGTGATGCGGCGGGGCGGCGCGAGTTCACGCGCATGACATGCGACGTGATTCTCCACATGCGGCGCTGCCGCCGCCCGATCGTCGCCGCGCTCAACGGCACGGTGGCCGGGGCCGGTGCGGTGATCGCCGCGGCCTGCGACCTGCGGGTCGCCGCCGAGTCCGCGAAGATCGCGTTCCTGTTCGTGCGCGTGGGACTCTCCGGCGCCGACATGGGGGCATCCTGGTTGCTGCCGCGCCTGGTGGGGCTGGGACGCGCCACCGAGCTGCTGATGACCGGTGACTTCATCGACGCGCGGCGCGCGCACGTGATCGGGCTCTACCAGCGCGTGGTCCCGGACGGGAGCGCGCTCGAGGAGGCCACGGCGCTGGCCGAACAGCTCGCGCACGGCCCATCGCCCGCGCTCGCCGCCACCAAGCAGGCCCTCGACACCGAGTTCGTTCTCGACCTCGACGAAGCCCTGAGTTACGAGGCCGATGTGCAGGGCGCCCTGATGGAACACCCGAACTTCCGCGAAGCCTACGAGGCGTTTCGCGCCAGGCGCGAGCCCAGGTTCGAGTGATCCTGACCTCCCACCTGCAGGAGCCGCTGGATGTCTCCGGATGAGCCGCTGAGCGCACTCCGCGCCGCCCTCGCCGGTCGCTATCGGGTCGAGCGCGAGCTCGGCGCCGGCGCTAGGGCGATCGTCCATCGTTTCTACGTCACGCTCGGAACCCACAAGAGCGACGTGTGGGTGATGAAGCTGGAAAGGCGGTAATGAGTTTCATGGACCGCGTGACTCCCGACATCGGGCCGATCCGCGCGTTCCTCGACGATCGCCACGTGACGTTTGCCGAAGCGGCCGGCGGGTTCGCGCAGGAGATCGCGCGGCGACCCGCGCCCGCGGACGACACCGCGTGCCGGCGCGAAGCGCGGGCGCTGCTCACCGATCTCGGCGGAGGCGGGTGGCTGACCCCGATCCAGGATCAGGACTGGCGCGGCTGCTGCCTCGCGCGCGAGGCGCTGGCCGCGGCCTCGCCGCTCGCCGACGCGGTGTTCGCGCTTCAGGCATTGGGGACGCTTCCGCTCCTGCTGGCCGACGAGTCCCCGATGCGCGAGCGCTGGGCGGCGGACGCGATCGGCGGACGGGCCATGGCGGCGTTCGCGATGACCGAGCCGGGTGCGGGCTCCGACGTGGCGGCGATTGCCACCACCGCGCGGCGCGAGGGGGCACC
>Ga0247727_10006562_pt1 | contig 22812 bp, 22 predicted proteins | sample WisWelCaveWW1625_FD_202498 | JGI IMG/M metagenome (GOLD analysis project Ga0247727, IMG submission 202498) | Biofilm microbial communities from Wishing Well Cave, Virginia, United States - WW16-25 | ecosystem: Environmental > Aquatic > Deep subsurface > Groundwater > Cave microbial mat | place...
GACGGCCACAGACCTCGTCTCCCGCCTCCGCGATCGGGCGGGGGAGCTCGGGCTGGGCCCGATCGGCATTGCGCCCATCGCTCCGTCGGGTCACGCCGATGCGCTGCGCCGCTGGCTCGATCGGGGCCACGCTGGCGCCATGGCGTGGATGCACCGCACCGCCGCGGACAGCGTCGACCTCGCGCGCCGCTTCTCCTGGGCGCGCAGCGCCCTGGTGGTGGCACAGCCGTACCTGCCGTACCGCGGCGCGCGGCGCGCGCAGGGCGGCCTTCTCCGGCACCTCGCCCGCTACGCGGTCGGAAACGACTATCACGCCACGCTGGGGCGGCGCCTCGAATCGCTGGCCGCGTTCCTGCGGGAGGAGGCTCCCGGTACGCGCACCCGCGTCTACATCGACACCGGCCCGGTGCTCAAGCGGGAGCTGGCCGCACGCGCCGGTCTCGGCTGGTTCGGCAAGAGCACCAATCTGATAGTGCCGCGCGGCAACTCGTGGATCCTCTTCGGTGAGATCCTGACCAGTCAGGAGATCGCCGCGGACGATCCGGTCGCCGACCACTGCGGCCGCTGCACGGCCTGTCTCGACGCCTGCCCGACCGGGGCAATCACCGAACCGTACGTCGTCGACTCGACTCGCTGCATCTCTTACCTGACCATCGAGCTGCGCGGCCGCCTGCCGGATGAGCGGCACGCGGACCTCGGGGGCTGGGTCTTTGGCTGCGACATCTGCCAGGAAGTCTGCCCGTGGAACCGCAAGGTGGCGCCCGTGTCCGACGCGCCGTTCCGGCCGGCATCCGACCTCGAGGATCTGCGCCTGACGGATCTGGTGCGGATCGACGAGCGGGGGTTCCAGGCCCGGTTCGGAAGCACGGCGCTGGAGCGCCCGCGGCGCGAGGGGCTGGTGCGCAACGCCCTGATCGTTGCGGCCAATACGGGCGACGGCGAGGCCCTGGAAGCGGCCGTGACGGCTCTCGAGGATCCCGATCCGGTGGTCCGCTCCACGGCGGCGGTGACACTCGGACGCGCGGAAGGAGGCACCGCCAGGCGTGCCATCGACGCGGCTCGCGGGCGCGAGGGAATCGCCGAGGTCCGGCGGGACATGGAACGGGCGCCTGACTGAGGGGAAGCGTCGCGGCAGCCCGTTTGACGGGCTTCCCGGGCCATGCTATAAGGCACCTCCGCTCAACCACGGTCGGGGCGTAGCGCAGCCTGGTAGCGCACTTGGTTCGGGACCAAGGGGTCGGTGGTTCAAATCCACTCGCCCCGACCACGCGCGGTTCTCATGAAGGCGAAGCGCTTGCTGATCCGCGGCATCGTCCAAGGGGTCGGGTTCCGCTTCTTCGCCGAGCGGACGGCCCGCCATCTCGGCCTGTGCGGCTACGTTCGCAATCTGCTGGACGGCCGTGTCGAGGTCGTCACGGCGGGACCCGATGAAGCGATCGAGACGTTCATCGCCCAAATCCGCCAAGGCCCCGCCGCGGGCCGCGTCGACGACGTCGAGATCACCGACACGAGCCTCGAGGAAGGGGTGCGCCGCTTTGAAATCCGACACTGACCGGCCGAGGAAGAGCCACGTCGATCTGCGGAGCCTGATCCGGGACGTCGCCGACTTTCCGAAGCCGGGGGTCGTGTTCAAGGACATCACGCCGCTGCTCCAGGACAGCGAGGCGCTTCGCGAAGCGCTCGACCGGCTGTCGGCCCACTTCCGCAAGCGGGGCATCTCCAAGGTCATCGGCATCGAGTCGCGCGGATACATTTTTGCGCCCGCAATCGCCGCGTCCCTCGGCGCCGGCTTCGTGCCGGTGCGCAAGCCGGGGAAGCTACCCTGGAAGACCGCCTCCGAGGAGTATTCGCTCGAATACGGCAAGGATCGCCTCGAGATCCACCTCGACGCCCTGGCGCGCGGCGAGAAGGCCCTCATCGTGGACGACCTGCTGGCGACCGGCGGGACGGCATCCGCGACCCGACGGCTCGCGGAGCGACTGGGTGCGGAGGTGGTGGGAGCCGGCTTCCTCGTCGAGCTCACGTTTCTCGAGGGGCGATCCCGTCTTCTGGGGATGGACGTCGTCAGCCTCGTCCAGTTCTAGGACTGGCCGGCCGCTTCGCCGTCCTCCAGAGTTGACCGATTCGGAAACGCGGGTCTACAATGCGCCGTTCCAGGACGGATCCGTGAAGACACCGAGGGCCTGTAGCTCAGGTGGATAGAGCAACGGATTCCTAATCCGTAGGCCGGCGGTTCAATTCCGCCCAGGCCCACCAGCCATGACGGTTTCCACGAGGTTCCAGCGATGAAAAGGGAAGAGCGGCACCAGGCGAAGCGGAACGACCTGGCGACCCTTCTGGACGAGGTCACGCACTTTGCCGGGCGCAACGTCAGGAAGGTCGTTCTCCTGGGCACGGTCGTGCTGGTCGTGGCGCTCGGGGTGCTGGGGTTGAGATTATGGCTGCGCGCCAGCGACGCCAAGAGCGCTCGGGTGCTGGCGGAGCTGATCGACACCTACAACGCTCCGATCACTGCGACCCTCGAGGACCTCCAGGAGGCTCAGGCCGGCGTGCCGGCCTTCACCTCCGTCGAGGAGCGCAGCAGAAAGGTCATCGATCGGGCGACATCGATCCTTGAAGGCGGCCGCACCGGCCCGGCCCGGGCGGGGGCGCTGCTCTACAAAGGAATGGCTCAGTCCGATTTGAAGTTATACGACGAGGCGGAGGTCTCGCTCAACGAGGTCCTGGGCCGGGATGCTGGCGGGCTGTACGGCTCGATGGCACGCCTTCGGCTGGCCCGCATCAGGGAGTCGCGCGGCAAGCCCGAGGAGGCGCTGCCGCTCTACCAGGCGATCTCGGAGGACGCGCGTGGCCTGCTGCCGCGCGAGGAGGGGATGCTCGGAATGGCACGCTGCCAGGAAGCCATGGGTCGGAAGGACGAGGCCGGCGCCCTGTACCGCCGGCTGATGAGCGAATACCCGGACTCCGAGTACCAGATCGAGGCGCGCCAGCGCCTCGCTGATTTGTCGTGAGCGCCGCCCGCCGCTTCGTCAACATGGCCAAGAGCGGCCGGATGGCGGCTCACCGCCGCCCGGCGCCGGCTCCCAGGGGACGCAAGGCAATCACGGCGGTGCGCGCGGACAAAGGGCGGGCCCTCTCCACAGGCCCCCGATCCCGCCGCCGGTCCTAGCGCACGCTCAAAAGGGGATGTCGTCCTCCGGCGGGGGAGCCTCGTCCGCCACTGAATCCTGCGGGCCGCCGGCCGGCGCGCCGCGTGACTCGCCGCCGCCCTCCGGCCGCCCGAGCATGACGAGGCGCGCCAGCTTGATCTCGGTGGTCGTGCGCTTGTTGCCGTCGCGGTCATCCCACTGTCGCGTCTGCAACGCGCCCTCGATGTAGACCTGCTTCCCCTTCGCGAGGTGGTCGCGCACGATTTCCGCCTGCTTGCCCCAGGCGACGATCCGGTGCCACTCGGTCTTTTCCTGGCGCGCGCCCGCCTTGTCGGTCCAGACGTCGTTGGTGGCAAGGGTGAAATTGGCGACCGGCGCGCCACCCTGCGTGTAGCGCACCTCCGGATCGCGCCCGAGATTGCCGATGAGAATGACCTTGTTGACGCTTGCCATGCCGCTCCCCCGTTCTCTCCGATCAGGCTCTGCTGCGTAGATTACCACAGCGTCGCGGTTCCCGCCGCCGCCTCTCGCGGCTCCGGTTGCAACCCCCTCCGCGCCCACGTAGAATCGGGCGCTTTGGCGACCGTGGGGCGTTCGGCGATGCGCGAAGGGGACACGAGGCTCATTCGGGCAGCCGGCTCGATGAGCGCCATGACGGCCCTCAGCCGCGTCGCCGGGTACGTGCGCGACAACCTCCAAGCGCACATCCTGGGCGCCGGCTTCGCGGACTCCTCCGACGCCTTCGTCATCGCCTTCCGCATCCCGAACCTCCTCCGCCGTCTGGTGGCCGAGGGAGCGCTCACCGCGGCCTTCGTGCCGACCCTGGCCCGCTCCATGAAAAAGGGGGACGAGGAGAGCCTGTGGCGCTTCGTCGGATCGGTCTGGTACGCGCTCACGGCCCTCCTGGTGGGTGTCGTCCTCCTCGGCGTCCTCTTCTCGCCGCTCTTCGTCAAGGCGCTGGCTTGGGGGTACGCCGCGCAACCCGGCAAGTTCGACCTGACCGTGATTCTCAATCGCTGGATGTGGCCTTACATTCTCTTCATCTCCCTCTCCGCCCTCGCCGGCGGAATCCTCAACGTCTTCGGTCGGTTCGCGCTGCCCGCCTTCACTCCGGTGCTGCTGAACTTGGCGATCATCGGCTGCGCCCTGACTTTACGCGACCGATTCCCGGACCCCTCCTTCGCGTTCGCCGTCGGCGTCCTCCTGGGGGGCGTGCTGCAGCTTCTGGTGCAGCTCCCGACATTGATGCGCCTCGGCTTCCGGTGGACGCCGCCCCGGCCTCTCGACGTCGCCGGCGTGCGGGAGGTGGCGCGGCTCATGCTGCCACGCATTCTCGGCGCCGGGATCACTCAGATCAACCTCGTGGTCGATTCGCAGTTCGCCACTTCGCTGCGCGCCGGCAGCGCCTCGTTCCTGTACTACGCCAGCCGCGTCACCGAGCTGACGCTCGGCATCTTCGGCATCAGCCTGTCGACGGTGATCCTCCCGAGCCTGTCGCGCGCCGCGGCCGACGGGGACAGAGAGCGAGTCCTCGAGACGCTGGCAACGGCCGTGCGCCTGCTGGTGTTCATCACCCTGCCGGCGACCCTGGGACTCGTTGTCCTGCGCACCCCGATCATCCACGTCCTGTTCGAACGCGGGCGGTTCACGGCCGAGGACACCCTCCTGACCTCGGGCGCCCTGGGCTGCTACAGCATCGGCCTCCTGCCGTATGCGGCAGTGAACGTCCTGGCCGCCGCGTTCTATGCCCACGGCGACACCCGCACGCCCGTCAAGATCGGCCTGGTCACGTTCTTCCTGCATCTCGGGCTGAACTTCGCGCTGCGTTCTCAGTTCGCGCACAGCGGCATCGCCCTCTCCACCTCGATCAGCGCCTTCGTGGACGCCTTTCTCCTGGCGATGATCCTGCGCCGCCGCTACGGTGAGTTCCTGGGGCGACCGGTTCGCGCCAGCGCGGTGCGCGCACTCGTCTGCTGCGCGGCGATGGCATTGACTCTTCTCGCCGGTCTGCGCCTGGTGGACATCACTTCACTTCCCACGATCGGATGGAAGGCGCTGGCGATGGCGGCGTTCATCGCCGCCGGCGTGGCGGTCTACGTCGGCGGCGGGGCCGCTCTCGGCAGCGAGGAGATCCGCATGCTGCGACGACTTTTCGCGCACCGGCCGACGAGTCCACCGTGATCGCCGTTGTGCAGCGGGTGTCGCGCGCCGAGGTGCGCTCGTTGGGTACCGTCACGGCCCGCATCGGACCGGGCCTCCTCGTGCTGCTGGCGGTCGAGAAGGGAGATGGCTCCGAGCAGCTTGACTGGCTTTCCGGCAAGGTGTTAGAAATGCGCGTTTTCTCCGACAGCGACGGAAAGATGAACCTGTCCGCGCTCGACGTGGGCGCCGAGGTCCTTGTCGTGTCCCAGTTCACGCTGGCGGGCGACCTGAGCCGCGGGCGCCGGCCCGGCTTCGAGCGGGCGGCGCCGCCGCAGGAGGCGGAGCTGGTCTACCGCGCGTTCGTGGAGAGACTGTTGAACAGCCCGCTGCGCATCGCCACCGGCCGATTCCGCGAATTCATGGAAGTCGAGCTGGTCAATGATGGCCCGGTGACGCTGATCCTGGAGCGGCGACGGGGATGAAGGCCAAGGGCCTGATCGATGACTTCCTCCACCACCTGGCCGTGGAGCGGGGGCTTGCGAGCAACACCCTGCTCGCATATGGGCAGGACCTGGCGAAGTTCGCGAAATTCCTGACGCGCAAAGCGAGGGATCCGCGGCAGGTGCGCCAAGGGGAGATCGACGAGTTCGCGCGCGACCTGTCGCGCCACGGGCTGTCCGCCAAATCGATCGCCCGGGCGCTCAACGCCGTGCGGATGTTCTATCGCTTCCTGATCGCGGAGAAGGTGGTCACCCAGGACCCGACGGCGCAGGTGCGGGCGCCGCGCACGTGGAAGACCCTGCCGCGCTTCCTGACCCTCGGCGAGGTGGACAACCTGCTGGCCGCACCCGACGGCGCCGATCCGCTGGGCCTTCGTGACGCCGCCATGCTCGAGTTGCTCTACGCCACCGGACTCCGAGTCTCGGAGCTGGTGTCGCTCCGTCTCCGGGACGTCAACCTCGACGCCGGAGTCTTGTCCTGCATGGGCAAAGGCAGCAAGGAACGGATGGTGCCGCTCAGCCGCGCTGCGATCGGCCGACTGCGCGACTACCTCGAGACATCACGGCCTGCCCTTCATCAAGGGCGAAGCGTGACGGCTCTCTTCCTCAACCGGCGCGGCGGCTCGATGACCCGGCAGGGCTTCTGGAAGCTCCTGAAGCAGTATGGTGCCTCCATCGGCCTGCGCGGCAAGCTCAGCCCGCACGTTCTGCGGCATTCCTTTGCGACGCATCTCCTGGAGCGCGGCGCCGACCTGCGCTCGGTCCAGGTCATGCTCGGCCACGCGGACATCTCCACGACGCAGATCTACACCCACGTCAACCGTGAGCGACTGAAGCGCGTCTACAAGGACTTTCACCCGCGCGCCTGATTGCTTGACCCTGCCCCGGGGCGTGTGCTTGACTACGGCGCATGGCGGTCGAAGAAGACGACTTCGAGAAGCCGCTGCGAGAGCTGGAAAAGAAGATCGAGGAGCTCTCGGGTGTTCCCGGCGGCGACGATCGCGCCGGTGAGATCGCCCGGCTGCAGCGCCGGCTCGAGACGATGCGGCAGGACGTTTACTCGCGCCTCACGCCCTGGCAGCGCACGCTCGTGGCGCGGCATCCCAAGCGCCCCTACACGCTCGATTACGTGCAGCTGCTCCTGTCGGACTTCCGCGAGATCCATGGCGACCGCAAGTTCGCCGACGATCCGGCGATCATCGGCGGTTTCGCGCACTACAAGGGGATGCCGGTGATCGTGATCGGCCACCAGAAAGGGCGCGACACGCGAGAGAAGGTGCGGCGCAACTTCGGGATGCCGCGACCCGAGGGCTACCGCAAGGCGGTGCGTGTCATGGAGCTGGCCGAGAAGTTCGGGCGGCCGATCTTGACCTTCATCGACACGCCCGGCGCCTATCCCGGCAAGGGCGCCGAGGAGCGCGGACAGGCGGAGGCGATCGCCCGTAGCCTGCGGGTCATGTCGCGGCTGTCCGTGCCGATCGTGGTCACGGTGACGGGAGAGGGAGGCAGCGGCGGGGCCCTGGCCATCGCCGTTGGCGACCGCGTCCTGATGCTCGAGCATGCGGTGTACTCTGTGATCAGCCCGGAAGGGTGCGCCGCGATCCTGTGGTCGGACCAGGGGAAGGCGCGCGAGGCGGCGCGGGCCATGCGCATGACGGCACCCGATCTCATGGGCCTGGAGCTCATCGACGCCATCGTGCCCGAGCCGCCGGGCGGCGCCCAGGCCGACCCGGCACGTCAGGGTCAGATCCTCGACGAGTACCTGAACGGGGCTCTGGCGGAGCTCACCCGGATGGGAGCGAACGAGCGTCTCGAGGCCCGCTACCAGAAGTTCCGCCGGATGGGGAGGTTCGGTCAGGCGAAGTTTTTCTGATCGCCTGCTTCGCCTCGTTCCACAACGCCTCCATGCGGACCCGGTTCTCCGTCCCTGGCCGGCGCCCCTCGGCCGCCAGGCGCTCTTCCAGGAACCGGAAGCGCTCCAGGAATTTGCGGTTGGCGTCCTGCAGCACCTGCTCCGGATCGAGGTGCTCCTGGCGGGCGAGGTTCGCGAGGGTGAACAGCAGGTCACCGAGCTCCTCGGCGACATCGTCGCTCGTGCCGGTCCGGAGCGCTTCGTGAAGCTCGCCGACCTCCTCCTTCACTTTGGACCAGAGGTCATCCCGGTCCTGCCAGTCGAACCCGACGCGCGCGGCCTTGGCCGAGACCCGCAGGGCCTTGAGAAGCGCCGGCAGGCTGCGCGGCACGCCGGCGAAGATTGACCCGTCTTCCTTGCCGCGCCGCTCCTCGACCTTGATCTCCTCCCACTGTCGCAGCACCTGATCGGCCGTGTCGAGCCGGCCCGCGCCGAAGACGTGGGGATGACGGCGCACGATCTTGTCGCCGATCCCTTTCATGAGCGATTCGATGTCAAACTCTCCGCGCTCCTGGGCGATGCGCGCCTGGAACACGATCTGGAACAGCAGATCGCCGAGCTCCTCGCGCAGGGCCTCGGGAGAGCCGCCGCCCATTGCCTCCAGCACCTCGTAGGTTTCCTCGACGAGGTAGGTGCGCAGCGTGCCGAGCGTCTGTTCGCGGTCCCACGGGCAGCCGTCCGCTCCTCGCAGCCGGTCCATGATCTCACGCAGTCGTGTCATCTCCGACATGGCCCCCTCCGGCACGCTCCCGCACGCGCACGGGCCGCGTCCCTCTCTTGTCATCACGCGGGGGTGATGCTACCATCCGCGGCGGTCCAAGGCCGAATCCCGCGGACTCACGCATGACCGAATCGGAGCACAAGGACGCAGGCAGGCGCCACGAGCCGCTCCGGGTCATCGACCGGAGGACGTTCACACCCGAGGGAGAGCGCCGGCAGCCAGATGCCGTGGTGGAGGAAGCCGCGCTTCACGTGCCTCCTCCGCCGCCCGGGCCAGTAGCGGCCACACCAGGTGGTCGCGCCGCGCCACAGGACGCGCGCGACTCCGATCCGGTTTCATCGGCTCACTTCCAGAACCTGATCCTGAACCTCGCGCGTCAGGCGGCGGCCAACCTCGGCGCCACCCATCACCCTTTGACCGGGCAAGTCGAGATCGATCTGGAATCGGCCCAGCAGATGATCGCGCTGCTTCAGGCCCTCCGGCTGAAGACCCGCGGGAATCTGACCGGGGAAGAAACCGAGCTGCTCGAAGGTCTGATCGGCGACCTTCAGATGCAGTATGTCGCCATCCGCTCAAAGGCCACGACCAAGCCGTGAACCGGGACGCCTCGACCGAGGCGGCGCCGTGACGGAGCCTCGGCCAGGCTCCCGAGCACTCACCGATCTCATCCGCCGGGCCCTGACCTGTCTTGCGCCACTCGGACTTCTGATGGCGTTCGGCGCGATGCCCTCCGCTGCGCAGGAGTCGGGCACGCCTGCCGAGCCGGAGGTGATTCACCTGGAGTCGGTCCCCGAGGTGCCGGGCCCGGAGTCGTCGACCTCGTCCGGTTCCCCGCCCGAGTCCTTGTCCGGATCCGACGTCGTGCCGGCACCGGCGCAGGGGATGAATGCGCGAGAAATCCTCGCGGGCCTCTGGTTCAACTATCAGGCGCTGCGGCAACGTGGCGCCGAGCAGGAGGCGGCGACCCTGATCGGGGCCGCGATCGGGTTCATGCAACGTGAGGGGCTGCAGGCGGCGCCGGAGATCGCCGCTGCGTTCCTCTTCGATGGCCGACGGGCCCTCAGGAACGGGGACGACGACCGCGCCCTCGCGGCGTTCCGGCTGGCATCCCGCTTCGACCCGGCCCTCTCCTCGGCGCACTTCGCGCTCGCAGGGACTCTTCTGCTTCACGAGCACGATCTTCGCGGCGGGATCGAGGCCTGGTGGGAGGGTGTCCGTGCCTTGCTCGGAGAACCGGAATCGATGTTCCACCTGCTCGGCAGATCGCTGCTCGTGCTCTACCTCGGCGGCTGCTGGGGCGCGGCGCTGGCCCTGGGTCTCATCGGCCTGAAATCCGTCCCCGCCCTGGCCCATGATCTCAAGGAGCGGATGGGAGGGCGCGCGTCCGCCGTCCTGGCGCCCCTGCTCGGCGGCGTGATCCTGATCGCGCCCTTGCTGCTGCCGGTGCCGCTGCCGTGGCTGCTGGCGTTCTGGGCGGCGATCTTCTGCGCCTACACGCGGGGCGCCGAGCGGGCGATCCTCGTGGCGACCCTCGGGGGATGGCTCCTGGCCGGACCCTTCGGCAGCGCCCTGGCGTGGCAGGTCGAGACCGCGACCGATCCCGTGGCGCGCGCGCTGCTGCAGTCGGCGCGCGCCGGCTCCGACCTGCGCCACGAATCGGTGTTCCTGCAGGTGACGCGCGAGCGGCCGGACGACCCCGCCTATCTTTTCCTGCTGGCCTCGGCCTACAGGGTCGGTGGCCACTTCGACGTCGCGATGTCGATGTACCGGCAGGTCCTTGAGATCGACCCCGCCAATGCGCGGGCCATGATCAACCTGGGGAACCTGCACGCCCTGCGACAGGAGTTCGCGCACGCGCAGGCCCTCTATCAGAAAGCGGCCGAAGTCGATCCGACGAACGCGCTCTCCCACTACAACAGCCACCTGGCGCACTTCGAGTCCTTCAACCTCGAGGCGGCCGACGCGGATCTCAGGCGCGCGCGGCAGGTGGACGATGCCCTGGTGACACGGCTCCTGGCCCAGTCGGGAGAGGGGCAGATGAAGCGGTCGCCTCAGGACAGCCTCTACCCGCGCCGGGAAATCTGGAAGCGGGCCCTGCGGGTCCGCCTCGAACGCCGCCTGGGGGCGGAGGCCGCCCGTTCCTTGATGAACACCACGACGCTGGCAGCGGGCGTCGGGCTCCTCGCGGCCCTTCTGCTGCCCGGGCTCGCCATGGCGCCGCGATCCGGTGGTGCGCGGATCTGTGTGCGATGCGGGCGCCCCTTCTGCCGTCGCTGCCAGGTGGTCACGAGATCCCCCGGAAGCTGCTCGCAATGTGTCCACTTGTTCGTGCTCAAGGACGGCCTCGCCCCGGCCGTGCGCGACCGCAAGAAAGACGAGGTAGTCCGTCACAGACGACGCCAGTTCGTGTGGACCAGGGCGGCCAGCCTCGTCCTCCCTGGAAGCGGACACGTCCTGTCGGGCCGTCCCATCCTCGGGACGTTTCTGTTGTGCGCATGGGCGAGCGCCGGGATCGGGCTCCTTCTGAGGACACGACTGCTGGTCCCTCCGGGCAACCTCCATTCCGCCGTCCTGACGGGCGGCTTCACGATGTTGCTAGGGCTGGCCCTCCTGACCTGGCTGGTGGCCAATCTCTCGCAACAGGAGGAGAGGGTGGAGTAGGCGATGGCGCTGCGAGGGACTCTTCGGGACTTCAGTCTCGCCGACATTTTCCAGTTGATCGGCATTCAGAAGAAGACCGGAGTCCTGACGTTGAAAAACGACAAGGAGACCTGCACCGTCTCGTTCGTGGAGGGGCAGGTCGTCGGCACCGACTCGACGGTCCGGCGCCTCGAAGACCGTCTCGGAAGCGTCCTGGTGAAATCCGGGCGGATCACGGAGTCCCAGCTCCAAGAGGCGTTGCGAATCCAGCGGAGCACACTGAAGCGCCTCGGCAACGTCCTGGTCGAGAGCCGCTTTCTCGAAAAGAAAGACCTCTCGAGCGCCCTGCAGATTCAGATCGACCAGATGCTCTACAGGCTCTTCCGCTGGACGGCCGGCGAGTACGGCTTCAGCCAGGAGGAAAAGGTCGAGTACGACAAGGACCTGGTCGCGCCGATGTCGGCGGAGAGCATCCTCATGGAAGGGGCGCGGATCCTCGACGAGTGGCCGATGGTCGAGAAGGGCATCCGCTCGTTTTCCGCTGTTTATCGCCACGCGGACGTCGAGATCGCGCGACTCGACCCGCCCTCGGTCCAGGCCGCTCGCGAGGAGGCGGCCGGTGCTATCACCCTGAACCCGACCGAGCAGCAAATCTACGGCTTGGTGGATGGTCGTCGCACGGTGCAGGAAATCGTCGATCGCTCGATGCTGAGCGAGTTCGAGACCTGCCGGACGCTCTACGAGCTGATCAACCGGCAGATTCTCGAGGAGGTCAGAATCGCAGCGCCGACCCGCGGCCCGGCGGCGCCCGCGCCGACCCGCGCGCGCACCACCTCCCCGATACTGGCCGGCGTCACAACGCTGCTCCTCGTCCTCCTGGGAGGGGGGGCGGTCCTTTTCCGAGCGCTCCCATGGATCGGCGAAGCCCGTGCGTGGGTGTCATTGACGCCTTGGCTTTCGCCTTTCCTGTCCCGCCTCGAGGTGCAGAGCGTCAGCAAGGCGGTGGGCGAAAGCCGGCTGCAGAACATCGATTTCGGGATCCAGGTGTATTTCCTCCTCAACCGGGAGTATCCATCGAAGCTGGACGACCTCATCACTGAGGGGCTGCTGCGCCCGGAGGCCATGCAGGTACCGGCCGGGACCGCCCTCCGGTATGAGGTGAACGGTACGACGCATCGCCTGACTCTCGTCACATCAAGTTAAGACGCTGAATAGTAATGGGTTGACACTGTCAGACTCGACTTGACAAGAGTCGACTCAACTATTATCGTGTTCATTGACTAAGTGGCGTTGAAGGCCGCTTGTTGGGAGGTTTCGGACAATGAGCAAGACCATCGGGATCGACCTCGGCACGACGAACTCAGTCGTCGCCGTGATGGAGGGCGGCAAGCCGGTTGTGATACCCAGCGCCGAAGGTGCGCGCACGACACCGTCGGTCGTGGCCTTCAGCGAAAAGGGAGAGCTCCTGGTGGGCCAGGTCGCCAAACGGCAGGCCATCACGAACCCCGAGAACACCATCTTCTCCATCAAGCGCTTCATGGGACGCCGGATGGAGGAGGTCACCGAGGAGATGAAGATGATCCCCTACCGCGTCATCGCGGGGCAGGGGAACGCGGTGCGCGTGCGCGCACGCGGCAAGGAGTATGGACCGGAACAGATCTCGGCCTATGTCCTGCAGAAGATGAAGCAGTCCGCCGAGGACTACCTGGGCGACAAGGTCACGCGGGCCGTCATCACCGTGCCTGCCTATTTCAATGACGCCCAGCGCCAGGCGACCAAGGACGCAGGACGGATCGCCGGCTTCGAAGTGGAGCGCATCGTCAACGAGCCGACCGCTGCCGCCCTGGCGTACGGCCTCGACAAGAAGAAGGACGAGGTGATCGCGGTCTACGACTTCGGGGGCGGCACCTTCGACATCTCGATTCTGGAGGTCGGCGAGGGCGTGGTCGAAGTCAAATCGACCAACGGCGACACGCATCTCGGCGGCGACAACATCGACCAGCGGATCATCGAGTGGATCGCCTCGGAATTCAAAAAGGAGAACGGCATCGAACTGTCGAAGGACAGGATGGCCTTGCAACGGCTGAAGGAGGCGGCGGAGAAGGCGAAGTGCGAGCTGTCCACCGTCACCGAGACGGAGATCAACCTCCCCTTCATCACGGCGGACGCCACCGGCCCGAAGCACCTGACGATGAAGCTGTCGCGGGCCCAGTTCGAGCGCCTGGCGAACGACCTCTTCGAGCGCTCGCTTCCCCCCGTGGAGCAGGCCCTCAAGGACGCCGGCCTCAAACCGTCGGACATCGACGAGGTCGTCCTGGTCGGCGGCAGCACCCGGATTCCGAAGATCCAGGAGCTCGTGCGTCAGCTATTCGGCAAGGAGCCGCACAAGGGAGTCAATCCCGATGAAGTCGTGGCGATCGGGGCGGCGATCCAGGCCGGCGTCCTCGCCGGCGAGGTCAAGGACCTGCTGCTGCTCGACGTCACGCCCCTGTCGCTCGGCATCGAGACCCTCGGCGGCGTCTTGACACGGCTCATCGAGCGGAACACGACGATTCCGACCAAGAAGAGCGAGACTTTCTCGACCGCGAGCGACAACCAGACGAGCGTCGAGGTGCACGTCCTCCAGGGCGAGCGCGACATGGCCCGGGACAACCGGACGCTCGGCCGGTTCCACCTGGTCGGCATCCCGCCGGCCCCGCGGGGGGTGCCGCAAATCGACGTGACGTTCGACCTCGACGCCAACGGGATCCTCAACGTCTCGGCGAAGGACCTCGCCACGCAGAAGGAGCAACGCATCACGATCAGCGGGACGGGGACCCTCACCAAGGACGACATCGACAGGATGGTCAAGGAAGCCGAGGCCCACTCGAAGGAGGACAAGGAACGGCGCGAGCAGATCGAGGCGCGCAACGCGGCGGAGACGCGCGCGTACCAGATCGAGCGGCTCCTCGAGGAGAATCAGGACAAGGTCACGCCCGAGGACGATCGTGCGGTCCGCGCGGCCATCGAAGAGGTCCGGAAGGTGATGGCGGACGGCAGCAAGGAGCAGATCACGAAGGCGCTCGCGGACCTCGAACGCGCCTCCCACCGGCTGGCGGAGCAGCTCTACCAGAAGGCGGGGGCCCGCGGAGAAACGCGAGCGGACCCGGAAGCCGCGGCGGACGGCGGCCCGGGGGCCCGGGGCGGAGGAGATTCACCCGGGACGGCCACGGAGGGGGAGGTCATCGACGCCGAATATGTCGACGTCGATGAGTCGAAGCGATGAGCGGCCGCGCCAGCCGCGGAACCAAGGGAGAGGGACCGTCCACCGCATGGGATCCCCTGCGCGAGCTGACCGGTCTCAAGGAGCGGCTGAATCGCGTCTTCGAAAGCGCCTTGCGGCGCGGTGGCCCGACCGAGGCCGCCGAGTTCAGCGGCTGGGCCCCGGCCGTCGACCTGCGTGAGGACGGCGACGCGTTCATCCTGACGGCGGAGCTGCCGGGTGTTCCGAAGGGTGGTATCCAGCTTCGCCTCGAAGGCCGCACCCTGACCCTCGAGGGGGAAAGGCCGATGGCCCGCGAGTCCAGGCAGGCCGAGCACCTGCGTGTCGAGCGGTCCTATGGGCCCTTCTCCCGCACCTTCCAGCTGCCGGCGGGGGTTGACGAGAAGGGCGTCGTGGCTAAGGTCGATCGCGGAGTTCTCGAGGTGCGGCTCAGAAAAACAGCCCGCGGGCGCAGCACGCCCGTGCGGATCCGGGTCGTCTGACCGGCGACGGCCGCGGCCATGAGCCACTACGACGTCCTCGGACTGAGCCGCAAGGCGAAGCTGGCGGACATCAAGCGGGCCTACCGCCGGCTGGCACGCAAGCACCACCCGGATCTCAACCCCGGAGACCGCCGGGCCGGAGAGCATTTCAAACACGTCAACGCGGCCTACGAGGTCCTCAGCGACCCTTCGAAGCGCAAGGCCTACGATCGGCAGATGGACGCCAGCGATGACGCGGCCTCCGCGGCCCGCGTCCCATCCGGATTCGAGGCCGGTCCGGAACCGGGGACGTGGGACTTCGACTCCGGTGATGATCCTGGAGTTCCCGGCTACTTCACCTCCTTGATTTCCGAGATCCTCCGTGATCCGGGTCCCGAACGTGCTGGACGATCGTCACCGCGGCGCGGTGAGGACGTCACCCGGATGCTGAGCGTCGGGTTCGCCCGGGCGCTCGAGGGCTTCACGGCCCCGATGGAGATCGATGCCGAGTCGGGCTGCATCCGGTGCGCCGGAACCGGGCGCGTGTCCTCGGCGACGCGACGGCCCTGCCCGGACTGCGCCGGAACGGGGAGGATCAGCCGGCTCCCCGGACCACTTCGGCTGTCCTCCGCCTGCCGGCGCTGCGAGGGAGAGGGGACCTTGGGATGGGACGGCTGCGGCACCTGCGCCGGCACGGGGATTCTGACCCGCCGTGAGACCATCACGGTCCATGTCCCCGCCGGCGTGGACAATGGATCGCGCGTGCGGGTCCCGGCGCGCGGCCGAGCGGGCCGCAACGGAGGTTCTCCGGGCGATCTTTACATCGTGACCCAGGTCGAACCGCATCCGTTTTTCCGCCGGATCGGTGATAATATCCACTGCACCGTCCCGATCACGGTGTCCGAGGCCGCCCTGGGCACGCGCATCGAGGTTCCGACGATTGACGGCACGGCCCGCATCCGCATCCCGCCGGGGACGGAGACCGGGCAGAAGTTCCGGTTGCGTGGCAAGGGGGCGCCGTCCCTCCGGGGGACGGGACGCGGCGATCACTACGTCGAAACCCGCGTCACCACGCCGCGCGTCGACAGCCAGCGGGCCCGGCAGTTGCTCCAGGAGCTTGGTTCGGTGGAGGCGGGTGAGGCCCTGCGCCGGGGGCTGTTCAGCTGACGTGGAATTCGGCCGCGGAGCGGCGAATGAGCGACCGCAGGGACAAGGCCTACTACATGATCAGCGTCGTGGCTCGCCAGCTCTCCGTTCACCCACAGACCCTGCGCCTCTATGAGCGTGAGGGGCTTCTCCGCCCGTCGCGGACCGAGGGCAACACAAGGCTCTATTCCGACAAGGACCTCGAGACGCTGTCGTTCATACTCAGCCTGACGCGCGACCTGGGGGTCAACCTCGCGGGCGTCGAAATTATCCTCAACATGCGGCGCAAGATGGAGGCGATGCAGATGGAGATGGATCGCTTCATAACGTTGCTCAAGGAGGAAATCGCCCGGCATCGGACCGGCGCGATGCAGTACCCCTCGCAGGCCCTGGTGCGAGTGGGGTCCGGACGCACCATTAAGATACGGAAGGGGTGAGCGGTGGACGAGGCGAAGGCCGTCGCAAGGAAGTCCTCCTCATCGTCCGAGACCCTCAAGAAATACCTCCAGGAGATCTCCCGGCTGCCCCGCATCACACCCGACGAGGAGAAGACCCTCGGGGACCGGATCCAGCGGGGCGACAAGGCAGCCCTCCGCAAGCTGGTCGAGGCCAACCTGCGTTTCGTCGTGAGCTTCGCGAAGCGCTATCGGAACTGCGGGCTCTCCTTCCTCGACCTGATCAACGAAGGCAACATCGGCCTGATCGAGGCGGCCAAGCGGTTCAACCCCAAGAAAAACGTCAAGTTCATCACGTACGCGGTCTGGTGGGTCCGCCAGGCGATCATCCATGCGCTGTCGGATCAGAGCGGCGCATTCCGCCTGCCGCAGAAGCAGGCCAACCTTCTCTACCGCATCGGCAAGACGATCTCGCAGTTGACGCTCGACCTCGAGCGTGCCCCGACGGCCGAGGAGATCGCGCGCAAGCTGGAAATCCCGACCGACGAGGTGGTGAGCCTCCTGCAGGTGGCCGACGAGAACGTCTCGCTTTCGACGGTCATCGACGAAGAGCATGAATTCCACCTCTCCGACAAGCTCGAGCAGGACCTGATCCCCTCGGCCGACGCGCAGCTCATGCGCTCCTCCCTCAAGGACCACCTCTACGCGTGTCTCGGGGAGCTCGACCCTAAAGAGCAGAAGGTGCTCCGGCTGCGGTTCGGCCTGGACGAGGGGGATCCCAAGACGCTCAAGGAGATCGGTGAGATGATGGGCCTCTCCCGGGAGCGCATCCGCCAGATCGAGGCCCAGGCCCTGGAAAAGCTGCACCGCTCGCAGAAATGCCAGCAGCTGCAGGGTTACCTGAACTGAACGAGGGATGGGCGCATGACCCAGGAGCTGCCTATCGCGTGCGAGCTCTGCGGAGGGACCGGATTCGTCATCGTGGATCGCGACGGCGCCACGCGGGCCCGACCCTGCGGATGCCGGGAGCGCGCTTCCCGTCCCGCCGGCGTCCATGCGCTCCTCGAGGCGGCCCGCGTGCCGTCCCGCTACGCGGAGTGTGAGTTCGACAACTTCGACGAGCTTCCCGAGGACGCCCTGTCCCTGGCCCAGGCGAAGGCGGGCGCGCGGCGCTACGCCGAGGAGTACCCGCTCAGCGACATCGGCCTCCTGCTCATGGGGCCGCCGGGCGTCGGCAAGACGCACCTCGCCGTGGCGATCCTCAGGTACCTTGTCGCCGAGAAAGGCGTCCCGTGCCTTTTCTTCGACGTCCAGGACCTCCTTCGCCAGCTTCAGGCGACCTTCGATCGCCAGTCGGGAATGACCCAGCTCGACCTCATGCAGCCGGTCCTGCAGACCGAGCTCGTCGTTCTGGACGATCTCGGCGGGAGGCTCTGCACGCCCTGGGTCGAGGAGACCCTCGCGCACATCGTCACCACGCGGTACAACGAACGGCGGGCCACCATCGTGACGACCAATTACCTTGACGACCCCGACGATCTGAAAAGCCACAGGCTGGTGGACCGGATCGGCGTCCGGGTCCGTTCCCGGCTGCACGAGATGTGCCGCCTCGTGTCCTTGAAGGCCGGCGACTATCGTTCCAAGGTCAAGCTGGCGGATCATCACCATCACGCGGATCGGCTCGGGCGACGGAGGGAGAGACTGTGAACTACGACGCGATCATTGTCGCCGGCGCGCGCACGCCGATGACGGACTGCAATACCTTCTTCCGCGACCTGGCCGAGACGGAGCTGGGCGCGATCGCGGCGCGCGCGGCCCTGTCACGCTCGGGTCTTCCGCCGCAGCGGGTCGACCATGTCGTCTTCGGCAACGCCATGCAGACGAGCGCCAACGCCCTCTACGGCGCGCGGCACGTCGGCCTGAAAGCGGGTCTCCCCGAAACCGTGCCGGCACTGACGGTCAACCGGCTGTGTGGCTCCGGACTGCAGTCCATCGCCACCGCCGCGGGGTACATCGCCCTGCAGGAGGCCGACGTCGTCCTCGCGGGGGGCATGGAGAACATGACCCAGGCGCCGCACGTCGTGCGCGGCCTGCGCTCGGGAGTCAAGATGGGGCACGCCGCCCTGGAGGACGCCCTGGTGGCCGGCCTCATGGACACGCAATGCGGCTTCTCCATGAGCCAGACGGCCGAGAACCTGGCGGTGGAGATGGGGATCACGCGCGAGGACGCCGATCGTTTCGCACTCCTGAGCCAACAGCGCGCCGAGGCGGCCGTCCGCGCGGGCAAATTCAAGGACGAGATCGTCCCGGTCACCGTGCGGGAGCGCGGCCGCGAGATCGCGGTCACGGAGGACAATCACCGGCGCCCCGAGACGACCCTCGAAGGGCTGGCGAAGCTCCCGGCGGCGTTCGGGGGCCGCGGATTCGTAACCGCCGGCAACGCCTCCGGAATCGTGGACGGAGCGGCGGCCGTCGTGGTGGTTTCGCAGCGCTCGGCGCGCGATCTCCAGGTGTCGCCGCTCGGCCGCCTGGTGAGCGCGGCGGTCGTCGGCGTGCCGCCCCGCATCATGGGGATCGGGCCGGTCCCGAGCATTCGCGCGGCGCTCCAGCGGGCCGGGCTGGCGCTCAAGGAGATCGAACTGTTCGAAATCAACGAGGCGTTCGCCGCGCAGTACCTGGCGTGCGAGAAGGAACTTGGGCTCGACCGCGAGCGGGTCAATGTCAACGGCGGCGCGGTGGCGCTGGGGCATCCGCTCGGCGCCACCGGCACACGGCTCATCCTGACGCTCCTCCTGGAGCTGCGCCGCCGGGGCGGGCGGTATGGCGTTGCGAGCGCGTGCATCGGCGGGGGGCAGGGAATTGCCCTGGTCGTCGAGGCGGCGAGGGACGCCGCTTGACTGTCTCGCCCTGAAAGGAGAGGTGATGGAAATCCGCAAGGTGGCCGTCGTGGGTTGCGGACTCATGGGGTCCGGGATCGCGCAGGTGTCCGCGCAGTCGGGCTTCCACACCGTGGTCCTGGAGGCCTCGCCCCAGCTCCTCGATGCCGGCCTGACGCGCATCGATCAGTTCCTGGCGGCGGGGGTCGCCAAAGGAAAGGTCCGTCCCGAGGACAAGAGCGCGACGCTCTCGCGCCTCACGGGGAGCAGCGATCCCGCATCGGTGCGGGACTGCGACCTGGCGATCGAGGCGGTGACGGAGGATCTGAGAGTCAAGCGCGAGGTGTTCGGGACGCTTGAGTCCCATCTGAAACCGGAGGCGATCCTGGCCAGCAACACCTCCTCCCTGTCGATCACCGAGATGGCGGCGGCCACCAGGCGGCCAGGGCGTTTCGTGGGCCTGCACTTCTTCAATCCCGTGCCGCTCATGAAGCTGGTGGAGGTAGTCCATACGCTTCGCACCGAACCCGGCGTGGTCGAGGCGGTCACCGCGCTTGCGAAATCGCTCGGGAAGACGCCGATCCACACCTCCGACCGGACCGGGTTCATCGTCAACCGGCTTCTCGTTCCCTACCTCCTCGACGCAATCCGGGCAGTGGAAGATGGCGTCGGATCGATCGTCGACGTCGACCAGGGGATGAAGCTGGGGTGCGGCCACCCCATGGGACCGCTGACCCTCAACGACCTGGTCGGGATCGACACGACCTATTTCATCGCCAACATCATGTTCGAGGAGTTCCGCGAGAAGCGGTTCGCGCCACCGCCTTTGATGAAGCGGATGGTGCTGGCCGGCTTCCTGGGGCGCAAGAGCGGCCGCGGGTTCTACGACTACAGCGTCGAGCCGTCACGCCCCAACGATTTTCTCGTCGCCCGGTGAGCGCGCCGGGACCGGAGGGCAGAGCATGAACGCCGCAACGGACAGGGTCCTCTACGAGGTGCGCGAGGGGATCGCGCGCCTGACCATCAACCGCCCCGACAAGCTGAACGCCCTCGACCGGCTCACCGTGGAGGCGATCGACGGGGCGGTCGCGGCTGCACGCGACGACACGGCGGTTGGTGTGCTGATCGTGGGAGGCGCCGGCGAGAAGGCGTTCGTGGCCGGCGCGGACATCAACGAGCTGGCCTCGCAGAACCCGGTGACGGGCGAGGCCTACGCGCGCGCCGGGCAGGGCGTCTTCACCCGGCTCGAGGTCCTCGGCAAGCCGAGCATCGCCGTGATCAAGGGCTACGCCCTCGGCGGGGGCCTGGAGCTGGCGCTGGCCTGCACCCTGCGTGTGGCCTCCGAAACCGCCAGGATGGGACAGCCGGAGACCTCCCTCGCCATCATCCCTGGCTACGGGGGCACGCAGCGCCTGGCGCGCCTCATCGGGCGCGGCAAGGCGATGGAGATGATCCTCACCGGTGATCCGGTCGACGCACGCGAGGCGCACCGCATCGGGCTCGTCAACCGCATCGCGCCCCTCTCCGAGGTCGATCAGGTGGCCGAAGGCCTGGCGAGAACGATGCTGTCGCGCGGCCCGGTGTCGCTGCGCTACGCCATGCGGGCCATCCACGAGGGGCTGCAGATGACGCTCGGCGAAGGGCTGTCGCTCGAGGCCGCCCTGTTCGGCCTCACCTGCGCGACCGAGGACATGAGGGAGGGCACGCGCGCCTTCATTGAAAAGCGCAAACCCTCCTTCCAGGGACGATAGACGTGGAAGGACCTGCTGCCCGTCCCGTCCACCTGCGGCCGATGCGGCTCGTGACTGCCCTGCGCGCGCTGATCCTGCTGGTCCTCGCGGGGGTCGTGGTCGGGACGGCCTTCACCTGGGGGCGGCGGAGCAAGCCGCAGGCGGCGATCACCATGTCCGCGTCCAGCCCCGAGGGTTCGCGACCGGGGCCGGTCGTCGATCAGTCGGACCGGTTCGAGGCGAACGGGACGCGCGAGGGGCGGCCCGCCTTCGACCTGCTGGCGCAAACGGTCACCGGATTCCAGGGCGACCGGAAGGTGCTGCAGGACGTGCGGCTCACGGTCCATGAGGAGTCCGGCGGCACCATCCAGGTGGCGAGCGAGCAGGGGCACTTCGATCCCTCGGCGCGGCGCGCGCAATTGAGCCAGGACGTCGCCATCCGCACTCCCGACGGCCTCTCCCTGCAGACGGGAGACCTGTTCTACGACAGCGACCGCGACATCATCTACACCGGCGACACGATCCGCTTCATGCTCGGCCGGATCGAGGGGAGTGGACAGGGGATGAACTACCTCGTCAACGAGCGCCAGATCAAGATCGCCTCGCGCGTGAGCCTGACGATCACGCCGGAGGACGGCGGGCCTCCCGTGCGGATCACGGCCGGCAGCCTCGTGGCCAGCCTCAAGGACAACAGCGCGGTGTTCACCGAGACGACGGGCCTCGAGCGCGGCCCCGACCGGCTCACCGGCCACTATCTGCGGATTGTCCTGGACGAGCGGCGCGAGCGCGTCAAGGACATCCGCTCCTACGGCGACGTGACGGTGACGCTCGGCCCCAACGCCGCGGGGCAGTCGAGCGAGCTCAAGGCGGACAGCCTGACGCTGACACTCGGTCCGGGCGACACGGTCGAGACGGCCGAGGCCTCCGGGGGATGCCGGTTCACGTCGGGACCGTACACCTCCACCAGCCGCGCGGCCCTGTTCCGCCGGTCGGACGACCGGCTGGAATTGCGTGGGGACCCGGTCGTGCTCACCGACCGCGAGCGCATCGCCGCCCAGGAAATCGATCTTCGGCCCGCGGCGCAGAGCCTGGAGGCCCGGGGCGAGGTCCGGACGGTCTCGACCGGGGAAGGCCGCCCCGCGTCTCCCGGGTTCGGCTCGGGGTCGCCGGTGTCCTTCCAGGCGGGGCACCTCACGGCCGCGCAAGGCAGCCGGCGGGCCGTCTATCGGGGGGCGGCGCGGGCCTGGCAGGAGGGGATGAGCGTGCAAGCGGAGGAGATCGTCGTCGACGAGGCGGCCCGGCAGCTCATCGCCTCCGGCAACGTCATGTCCCGGCTCACCCAGCGGCCACTCCCGTCGGCGCCCCCCGGGACACGCCCGGTGACGACCACGATTACAGCCCGGCGGCTCGTGATCGACGAAGCCACGGGCACGGGGCACTACGAAGGGGACGCCCGGCTGACCCGCCCCGACGCGTCGCTGACGGCCGGCGACATGAAGGTCCGCACGAAGGAGATCGGCCGCCGGCGCGAAGTGGACCGCATCGATGCCTCGGGCTCGGTTTCGGTCAAGCACGCCGGGAGCCTAGCCACGGCCAGTACGGCGGAATTCCGCTGCGGCGAGCACCTCTTGATCCTGCGCGACGATCAGGGCCTCGCCGAGGTGGTCGACGCCGCAACGGGCCACTCCATGCGCGGGCGGGAGCTGACCTACGACCTGAACGGCGATCGGATCCTGACCGAGACGTCGGAGGGGGCACGAACCTGGATCACATTGACGCCCGACAGCAAGGACGGCCCGTCACTTGACCCACAAGCTCGTCATTGAGGGCCTGAGCAAGGTCTACCGCGGGCGCGCGGTCATCAGGGACATCTCCCTG